>ERZ802822.2385-NODE-2385-length-10526-cov-6.518806_pt1 | contig 10526 bp, 10 predicted proteins | sample MGYA00345649_ERZ802822 | MGnify/ENA primary metagenome ERZ802822 (study PRJEB30503, sample SAMEA104212359) | marine metagenome | biome: Westerlies Biome; feature: [SRF] surface water layer (ENVO:00010504) within the epipelagic zone...; material: water... | reverse complement strand
CCACCCATGCTCTGGCCGGTAGGTAAATCGCGTGGTCTCACCGACCCGGTCATCGTAGACCCGATAGTTGTTGATATAGGGCTGGTCGGCGAAGGATGGCCAAGCACACAGTACAAAGGGGTTTTGCTCGACGGTTTCCATGGGCTTGGCGAGGTTAATCGACAAGAAGCGGCGGGACATTTTCTCGTCCGCCTCAGCTTCGGTGCAATGCTGCTCGCGACCAAAGTTGCGCAGATTTCTTATGAGTAGCTCGCGGCAGCGCACGCGACCACTGTTATCGTTTAAATCGTTGTGCACGAGATTGGCGTAGTTCGCGTTAACGCCGGGATTTTTTGCATCTTGATCCTCGGTGCGATCACCAGCGTAGTCTTTGTCGAATACGTCATGGTTGTAGACCAAGGCATCTGTCGCGTCTGGGTAGAATTCCAGCAGCAGTTTCTCCATTTCTGGGTAAAAAACTTTGCGCACTTCTGCGGAGTCATAAAAGTTGTTGCACTGGCTATCGCAGGAGGCCAAGGCCACCCCGAGTTTGTCCATGCACTGGGCGCTGTGGGGGGATAGCCCGGGATAGTATTCACCGATGCGTCGGGCATCGTGCATAACTTGGGGAAAATACAAACTGCGCCGGGCGTTATCGCGCTCGTCCTTGGCGAGTTTGGCAGCGTCATCTTTGCGAGATTCGTCATTCCAGATGGCGTTAGATGGCACCACAGAATACGAGGGCACCTCCATGACGGTATAGCGCATGGGCAGGGCCAGACCGCCCTCTGGTGCCTGGGGTCCATTAGCTTCGATATGCTCGAGACATTCTGCATAGCGACGAAAGCCCAAGCCCCATTTAGTGTCAATTGGTCCCGGCGCAGCATGCTCAATCATGTCGGTGACCTGCTGACCCTCACCACTGGCAATCTGCGTCAGCGCATCGGCCACTGCGGCAGTGGTGCCGGCATCGCCGTTCACATCCAAACTTGTATAAGCCTTGCCATCATTGGCGGCAATGGGTGTGGCCTGTCCAGCCGTGCGCTGCAAGACCGGTACAAAAGGTTTTGTTGTTGTGTTCATAAACGCCTCCCTGCACCTGATGTTCGCAGAAACAAGCGGAGGGTGACAATAATTCGAGGCTTGCCGTGCGGGCGACAGAAAGCTCGTAGCGCCACGCTAGTGCGATCAACATCCTACAGGGCAAGTGATCCATGGGTAATCCTGTCGCTGCACGCTAAAAAAGGTGGTGTTCGTAAGGTTCCTAAAACTCTATAGACGACGCGTGTGTCAATCCCCGGTAACGCGGTAAGGTATTGGCAGAGGGCAGCCAAAGCAGAACAAAAGGAGGGGCTATGGAGGGTTATCACACACCGAGCGAAGAACAAGCAGCCAAGCTCATGCAAGGTGATCCCGATGCACCGGTGGCGGCCCTAAATCTGTTTTGGTTTAACGAGCGTGCACAATATCAACCCGAGGATCCTGAATTCGGCACCCCGGCAGCCGATGTCTCTGGTCGCGAGGCCTATGCAGCCTATGCGGCAGAGGCAGGTAGCAAGATTGCGGCTATTGGTGGTCATGTGGCGTTCAGCGCCGCTGTCGATCAGGTAATGATTGGGCCCGATAATCTGAGCTGCGATATCGCGGCCATTATGGTGTTCCCGACACGCAGTGCCTTCATACAAATGATGACCGCGCCGGAATTTCAAGCATCCTCTCGGCACCGCAAAGCTGCGCTGGCCAATCACGTCATGCTGCACCTTGACGGCACACCGTTCACAGCGGCGGCGGAATAAAGAGGTCGTTTTGACGGGACGACTCCCTGTGCCAAGTGCTCATCGGTCCGGGGCTTCTCAACTGCTGATGTATCAAGTCGAGCAAGCTATATGACGGATTCGCAACAGGCGGCTGACGCTAAAACTTCCGGAGTAAACGGCTGGATTGTCGTGCTGCTGATTTCGGTATCAGCGACGGTTGGACACGCCTTTGGCCGCTTTAGCTATGGCGTGCTATTACCCGCGGTGCGCGACGATTTGGCCATCAGTAATACGCTGGCCGGGGTTATTGGGGGTGCGAACGTCGGGGCTTATTTGGTCGCGACGCTGCTGGTGTCCTGGCTTGCCGGTCGTTATCGGCTGCTCGGCATCATGCGTGTTGGCATGGTGCTTGCCGTCGTTGGGCTCTGTGGTGCCAGCTTCAGCTCTTCCGCGATGATGCTGGGTCTGTCCTTACTCATCACCGGTATCGGTGGTGCACTGCTGTGGATTCCGGCGCCCGTAATCGCAGCAGATGCCATACCCGCGAATAGGCGCCCATTGGCCGTGGGATTGATGGGTTCGGGTATCGGTTTTGGTATTTTATTTATCAGCACCGTCAGTGGCCGATTGCGCGATTCCATGGGTGATGCGGCTTGGGTCGACGTGTACCAAGTGCAGTTTTATATCGGCGTCGTGGTCATGCTGTTGGTGTTCTTGCTGGTGCGGCATCAACAGACCAAGCCCTCGGGTGGCGGGGGCATCGGTGGCTTCTCAGCGTTGCAGCGCATGCCGGGCTGGTTTCCGCTAACCCTAGCCTATGGCTGCTTCGGCTTTATGTATTTATTGATCCTAGGTTTTTTGACCACCCGGCTTGAAGATGACAGCGGCTGGACGTCGGTGGATGCCTCGGTGGCCTTTTCGATGTTGGGTGTGGCGATGATTTTTGGCGGGCCGGTGCTGACAACCCTGGCACAGCGCTTTGGTGTGCGCAGGATACTGTCCGTCGCCTTTGGGCTATGGCCGGTGTTTACGGTGATCTTATTGAGCGGCATCACGCTACCGGTTTGGCTCGCCTGTGTGGGCATTGGCTTTTTGTTCAGTTCACTGCCCAGTCTGATCACGTTGTATGTGGTGGAAAATACGACTACCGAGGACTATGGGGCGAGTTTTGCTGCGGCGACACTGGTGTTTGGCATTGCCCAGACCATCTCGCCCCCCATCGGTGGCTGGATTGCAGATACGGCGGGTTCCTTTACGCTGGTTTTTTTGTTGTCCGCGGTGACCAGCTTGGTTGGTCTGGTTGCCACCTTGCGTTTACCGCGTTCGGGTGGGCTCTTGAAGGCGGAGTAAGAATCAAAATAATAGGCTGGCAAGCCAGCACACTGTACTTGGGGGAGCGATGAAACCATTAGAAGGCATAACGATACTGGAATTTTCGACCATGATTACGGCGTCTTTCGCCGCCATGATGATGGCGGAGCAAGGGGCTACGGTGATCAAGGTGGAGCCGATGAATGTTGGCGACCCCATGCGCTATATCGGCGCTAACAAGGGCGGCATCTCATCGCTCTTTGCAAACTGTAACCGCGGTAAGCGGTCGATTCGGGTCAACCTCAAAGACGCCGAAGGGCAGCAACTTATTCGCGAGCTGATACCGCAAGTCGATATCTTCCTTCATAACTTTCGTCCCGGTGTGATGGACAAGCTGAACTTGGGCAGCGAGGCCCTGCGAACCCTGAACCCGCGATTGATCTATGCCGCGATTTCGGGTTTCGGTAAGGAAGGGCCGCTGGGCAACGCGCCAGCCTACGACCCGATCATTCAGGCACAGGCCGGCCTCACCGCCACGCAGGGCAAGGAAGAACCAGCATTTTTTCGCACCCTGATCTGCGACAAAATTACCGCCTATACCGCTTGTCAGGCGGTGACCTGCGCGCTGTACGTGCGCGAGCGCACCGGCGCCGGCCAGCATATCGATCTGTCCATGCTCGACTCTGGTTTGTTCTTCGTGTTTCCCGACGGTTTTCAAAACCACACCCTGTTAGATGCCGATCATGAGCGCGGGCCGCTGTTGATCGATTTGCTTTATGAATTGACCCTGACCAAGGACGGCGCCGTCACCATCTCTGCGGGCAACGAAGAAATGCAGATGCGCTCGCTCATCGCCATTGGCATGGAGCATCTGCTGGCAGACGAGCGCTTTAACAGCTTCGATAAGCTGGTGGCTAATTTGGAGGCATTCAAGGCCGAAGTCGCAGAGGCTTACCTAGCGTTCACGACGGACGAAGTCATGGCCAAAATGCAGGAAGCCGATGTGCCCTGCGCGCGCTGTCTCGACAAGGACGAGGTGCTAGCTCAGGAGCAGCTTGTGGCAAATGACACCCTTGAGGTCATGCAACATCCGATCATGGGCGACATGCGAATCGTTAAGTCACCGGCTCGCTTTGGTGGTGAGCGTCTGTCGCCGTCGCGACCGAGCCCCGATCATGGCGAGCATACTCGTGAGGTGCTGGCGGATTTTGCAATCGATGATGAGCGCATTGCGGCCATGACCGAGCAGGGTATTGTCGCGTGATGCGCTAAAGCCTGCTCAGCTTTCGCGCAGCCATGCCATGGCCACACCCACGGGCAGCAAGATAACGATCAGCGCCAACAAGGCGTAGTCATAACTGCCGAACACGTCGTAAACCCAGCCGGCGATGATGGGACTCATGGCGCCAGCCATGATGGTCAACATACCGAAGCCCATGACGCGCCCAAAAGAGGCAACGCCGAAGCGGGAGCTGTACATCAGGCCCATGAGGGGGAGGATACCGCCGCCTGAAATACCTCCGGCGACAATGGCGACAACCAGCACGGTCAGCGTGTCGGCGACCATGACCAAACCCAGCGCGATGATGGTGGCGGCATTGGCCACCCAGTAGAGCTTGCGATGATCGATGCGATCACCCAACAAACCAAAACACAGTTTACCAACCACCATGGAGATGGACGTCAAAGCGATCAAGTTGCCGGTGATGCCGTCGGCTAGACCAATGTCGCGGACGATAATGCCCAGATTGAACTGCAGGGTGCCAAACGCCATGCTCAGTGGCGCTAGCCCGAAAAACGGAATCCAAAACAGCGACGTGGTCAAAATCTCGCGCGTCGTCCACTGCCGCTGATCGGCTGCGCTGGTATCACTTTGCGCGCGCTGCTGCGGTGGTGAACGGCGTAGAACCAATGCCGTCATCGGTAGGACCACGGCGAGTGCCATGATCATCAGGTGATTTAGCGTCTCCCGCCAGCCCACCTCCAGCAGCCAGGCCGAGACCAAAATGGGCAGAATAATGCCGCCGATATTGGTGCCGACCGCTGAGATGCCCAAGGCCAGTCCACGGCCTTCATCAAACCACCGACTTACCAGCGTTTGCGCCGCCAGCGTACCCATCAGGGTCATGGTGACCGGTAGCAGCGTTGCGTAAATCAGCCAAAGCTGCCACAGCGCGGTAACGTGCTGAGCCAAGAACAAACCCAACACCATGCAGGCGAGGCCCGTGAGAATGAGCCAGTGCAAGGGGTAGGTGTCGAGTGCTCGGCCGGCCAATGGACCAAGCACGCCCGCGCCAATTTGCAGCAAGGCGATGGTGAGCATGAGGTCGCGGCGGCTGGAACCGAATTCCTCCAGCCAAGGCAAAGTAAACAGTGCAAAGCAGTAAATGACCGTGCCAACGCTGATGGCCTGCAGCAACAAGCCGTACAGCACGACTATCCAGCGGTAGTAGTGGTCGGGGATGAAAGTTCGTTGCGCGCTTGGGGTCATAAATGTTGGCTGGTGATAATACTGAGGCGATAACTTGTAGGTGACGCGAGTTTACGCTGGCTGGGCGGGGAAAGCCTGAGAACTTTCCTGCCACGTCACTGCGCTGAGCCTGTGGCGGGTCGCCGGAGCTTGCGTTCGTTGGAATGTGGTAAAAAGCCGCGTTGCGGAGAAAGATGAGATTGAGGAGAGGACGGCGATGGAGTTAGTTGCAGAGATTGAAATGATGCAGGCTGAGCTTGCGAGTTGGCGCAAAGATATTCATGCCCACCCTGAACTGGGCTTCGAAGAGCATCGCACGGCAGATTTTGTTGCCGCCAAACTCGAGTCCTTTGGTGTGCAGGTGTACCGGGGTATTGGTAAAACCGGATTAGTCGGCGTGCTGCGCGAAGGCAATGAAACACGCGCCATTGGCCTGCGCGCAGACATGGACGCCTTGCCCATTGTCGAGCAAAACACCTTCGCACACTGCTCTACCCACCACGGCACCATGCATGCCTGCGGTCATGATGGCCACACGGTCATGCTACTTGCTGCGGCAAAGTACTTGGCCGACACGCGACATTTCCAAGGTCAGGTGAACTTCATCTTTCAGCCCGCGGAAGAGGGTTTGGGCGGCGCTCGAGCCATGATCGAAGACGGTCTATTTGAGCAGTTTCCCTGTGACCGACTCTATGCCATGCACAATGGTCCTGGACTGCCTGTAGGCAAATTTGCCGCGGTCCCAGGCGTGCGCACGGCAGCTGGCGCCTTCTTTGATATCGATATCCAAGGCAAGGGCGGTCACGGGGCCTTTCCACATTTGGCCATCGACCCCATTCCCATCGCTGCGCAGCTGGTGAGCGCGCTGCAAACCGTGGTGTCACGTTCCACCTCGCCCAACGACAGTGTGGTGTTTTCCATCACCAAGATACATGCCGGAGACGCCTATAACGTCATACCCGACAGCGCGCGGCTATCTGGCACCGTGCGAACATTCTCCATGGACAAAATGCGCCAGATCGAGACCCAAGTTCAGGACCTAGCACAAAGCACCGCCGCAGCCTTTGGTGCCTCGGCAACCCTAGAGTTCAAGGTGCCGTTTCATCCGGTCGTCAACGACGAGGCCACCACGGCGTTTGCTGGAGACATCTGCGCATCCATTGCCGGTGAGGGCAATGTGTTTCGCGTTGGTGCACCGGGCACGGGTTCAGAGGATTTCTCGTTTATGGCCGAGCAAGTACCTGCTTGCTATCTGATCATCGGTAACGGCGAGGACAGCAGCGCCCTGCATAACCCCGGCTATGATTTCAATGACGCCGCCTTGGTCTATGGCGGAAGTTTTTTCGCGCGGGTCACCGAACAAGAGTTGGTGGCTGCGCAGTGAGCGACTCCAGCAGAACTCGGCCCCTTGAATTTCATCAGCTGCCTGAGCAGGACATGATCGATAGGGCGGGCGAATTTTATCAGCAGATGCGCACGCGCCGAACGGTCAGAGATTTTGCGGATCGCTCCATACCCATGCAGGTCATCGAGCATGCAATTGCCACAGCGGGAACGGCGCCCAGCGGCGCAAATAAGCAGCCTTGGCACTTTGCGGTGACAGCTGATCCGCAGGTGAAGGCACAGTTGCGCCACGCGGCAGAGCGCGAAGAGCGCGAGTTCTACGCCCGACGTGCAACCAAGGAATGGCTAGATGCACTGGCGCCCCTGGGCACCGACGCCAATAAACCCTTTTTGGAGACCGCGCCCGTGCTCATTGGCGTGTTCATGCAAAAGTCGTCCACAGATGAGGACGGCCAACGGTACAAGAATTACTACCCCATGGAGTCTGTAGGTATCGCCTGCGGGATGTTGATCGCGTCACTGCATTTGGCGGGTCTGGCAACCCTGACGCATACACCCAGCCCCATGGGATTTATGAACGAGATCTTCGCCCGACCCGCTAACGAGAAGCCATATCTGCTGCTCGTCGTGGGTTATCCCGCCGAAAACTGTCGACTGCCCGACATAGAACGAAAATCCTCAAAACAGATTCTTAGCACAGTCCCATAATTCGATGCGCCCTACCCAAAGTGTTGGGGAGGGCAGTCAAAATCGTTAAAGGGGGTTAGGAGTGATTTCGTTTATCAAAGTAATGTGCAGCAGCGCGCTGCTGTTTGTGGGGATTTTTGTCGGTCTTGTTGGGCAGGCTTCGGATGCTCTGCCAGAGGTAGATCCGGCGAAGCACGGCATGTCTGCTGAGCAGTTAGGCGCGTTAGATGCGTTGGCCGAGCGCTATGTCGAAGAAGGTCGGGTCGCTGGCATGGTCAATGTTGTGCTGCGTAATGGCGAGGTGGTGTATCGCAAGGCGACTGGTAGTCGCGCCATGGATGGCAAGGTGCCGCTCAACGCATCGGATTTGTTCCGTATTTATTCCATGACCAAGCCGATCACAGCGGCAGCGGCGATGCAGCTTTACGAGCAGGGTAAATTTCACCTCAGCGATCCGGTCGAGAAGTTCGTGCCGGAGCTGGCGGGCTTAAAGGTGCTGAACCCTCAAGGCCAGTTGGTAGATGCAGATGCGCCCGTGACGATGCACCAGCTGCTGACGCATACAGCGGGTTTCTCCTATGGTTTTTCGCCGTTAACCGATGTGGTGGATGCCCAGTATGCCAAGGCAGATCTCTGGGCAGCGAAGGACCTAGATGCCTTTGCTGAGCGCGTAGCTAAGTTACCGCTGAAGTTTCAGCCAGGGTCGAAATATCACTACTCCATCGCCGTGGACATTACCGGCTTAGTGGTTCAGCGCATCAGCGGCATGCCGTTTGATGAATATCTGCAAGATAATATTTTTGCGCCCCTTGGCATGAAGGATACGTTTTTCGAGGTACCCCGCAGCGCGCGTGAACGCTTTTTGCCCAACTATTTCTTTGACCCGGAGTCGGGTAAACCCGTAGACATTAGTCTGGCACCGCCACCCTTCAACTCACGAAAAAAGGTCGCGATGCAGGACTATGCAAGCGTCAGTTTGTACTCCGGTGGTGGGGGCTTGGTTTCCACCGCCATGGACTACGCGCGCTTCGCCGAAGCCATGCGCAATGGTGGTAGCCTGAATGGCGTGCGGATACTTGGGCCAAAAACCGTCGACTACATGTCCCAGAACCATCTAGCCGCGGGGTCTGGTCTGGCGGGCTTCGGGGAACAGCCCGGTGTCGAGGCAGTCGACTCAGGGTTGGGTTTCGGGCTTGGCTTTGGTGTAGTGACAGACACCACAAAAACCGTTGTGGTCGGCAGCGTTGGTGAGTACAACTGGGGTGGTGCGGCAGGCACGGTCTTTTGGATTGATCCGGTGGAAGAGCTTGTCGTCGTCAGCATGATCCAATTGATGAGGTCGCCATGGCCCCTGCGTGCAGACCTTCAGGTCGCGGTCTATCAAGCCTTGGATGACATCTATGAGTAGTCGTGTTTATGCTCCGCCCAACTACTGGCGGAGCACGCATGAAAACTTGGCAGATCGTTTTAGTGGTCTTGGCGACGCTAGTGGGCGGGGGCTATTTGGCCAGAGATTCAATCGTGCGCATCCTCGATGCGCACTTCTACGAACCAACCCTAGCCGTATGCGTCGCCACCGCACGATTGCTCGCGCCGGAACGCCTCGACATTGAACTGCGCTCGTTCTGCAACGTCTCCATGATCACCTTGGTCGCTAACCTAGACGATCAACACGCTCAAGCCAGCGACTGAATGACTTGGGTTGCAGTCGCGTCGGCGCTGCCCAAAGCACAGTCGATATCGTTGCCAAGACACCAATCGCCAGCGCAATAGAGGCCGCGCTGCATATCGGCAAGATATGGCTGACCAAGGGGTTGGACAACCCCGGCATACAGCCAGCGGTGAAGCTGGGCGTGCAAAATATTCTGCGATTCTAGCCCAAAACTTTGCAGTGCCTCGATCATGGCTGCTTGGACGTCAACTTTTGGCGATTCCATATGTCGCTCGCTCCATGGGCGTTTGGCGTGCACCGTGTATAGCCCCAAGTGTTCGCTAGATCGACCCTTGGCATTTTCGTTGATGGCTCGCTCGATGATCTGGCTTTCTGGAAGGCTTACCAAGCCCAAGGGCATAGGCGATTCGGTGACGAGCATGAGCGACCAACACCCCTGGGGTTCGATGGCGTTCAAGGCGGGTACAACAGCGCTATCGCTCCCGCGCAGAATCGCAGCGGCTTGGCGTGGCGGAGTGGTGGTGATGACCAAATCAAAATCATCGGGGACGACATGGTTCCCGGTGACAATTTGCCATTGCCTTGCGCTATCACTTGGCGCTATCGCTGTGATCGGTCGGTTCAAGTGAATCTCCAAACCGCTCGCCAGCCACTTGCCGATTTGATTCATGCCGTCGGCGATGCAGATCAAAGATTCACGGCCTAGCTCACTGTGCGCTGCGACATCAAGCGGCACTGGATCGGGCGGTGCGTTCATTGGCTCGCTGATCGCCTACATTTGGGGCGACGTTAAAAAGGGAGTGCCATGATCGAAGCGCAGGTTAAGCCCATTTCTTTCCAGCCGACGCGTTGCCACGCGACCACCAACCCCCCGGCTCTTGTCGAAGAGTCGAGTATCGATACCTGCTTCAGCAAGCCGCCTTGCGGCCCTTAGACCGGTAAGACCTGCACCGATGATTGCCACGCGAGAAGTTTTAGTTAGGTTCATGGTCGTTGTCGCCGGATCAAGTTAGACAGATAACCTGGACACCATCGCAGTTTCGACAGTGATTTCGGTATATTGTCCAACTAAATCGTAAATTTAGGCGGTAAATGGTTAAAAACTATGAAATGTCTAATTGTATGAGTTAATACTCTTTGACTTTTAATTACCAAGTCTCGAACATGTTGGACATGGGTTGGCACAAAGCAGAAAAAGAAACGCCGCAGAGGGCTCAAGACGGACAGTGATTGAGGTCCCGTGGTGGCCCAGATCGAGAAGATGGGGAAACAAAACATTGACTTGATCGCATGATCGGTAAGATCG
>ERZ802822.2384-NODE-2384-length-10528-cov-5.303320_pt1 | contig 10528 bp, 8 predicted proteins | sample MGYA00345649_ERZ802822 | MGnify/ENA primary metagenome ERZ802822 (study PRJEB30503, sample SAMEA104212359) | marine metagenome | biome: Westerlies Biome; feature: [SRF] surface water layer (ENVO:00010504) within the epipelagic zone...; material: water... | reverse complement strand
CTCCAGATTGCTTGCGGGACTTGTGTCGCGGCCACCTTAGATGTCAACAGTGCCTTCATCGTTTGCCCGGCGACCATGATATTCCAAGTGCCTTCCGCGATTTATGCACATCATCCAGAAATGTCCTGCGAGACCTCTATTTGTGACGGTTTCTCGATCATCAGTTTCTTCATCTTTTCGATCAGCGTCGTGCGGCGCAGCTTCAGCGCCTCCGCCGCCTGGCTGACCATACCGTCCGATTTTTCGAGCGCTGCCTCGATCAGCACAACCTCGATGTCACGAAGATGCCGACGCAGATCGATATTGTCGAAATAGCTGAACCAGTCGGCATAATGCGATGGATGTGGCAATGGCTGCTCAACGATGGATGAGGTACCGCCGTCGATTCCCATCAGATCCTCTGATGCCGCCCACAATGCGTCCTGCTCCTCACGCCGGTCCGGCACTTTCAGGCGAAGCAGATTTTCCTTCACATGCGTCCCGGTGATTGCCTGACCGGCAAACAGCACTGCAGCGCGTTCCAGAACATTGCGCAGTTCCCGGATGTTTCCTGGCCAGGGGTAGCGGGACAATTCGTTCCAGGCTGACTCGTCCAGCTGGGGTCTGACAATATTCAGATCGGCGGTCATCTGCCCGAGGATGGCTTCGGCAATCAAGGGAATGTCCACGCTCCGCTCCGCTAATGTTGGCACCTGCAGCGGAAAGACATTGATCCGGAAATAAAGATCTGCGCGAAAACTTCCCTCGTCGACTTTCTGCTCAATTTTCTGGTGCGTGGCACAGATCAACCTGAAATCAACAGGCACATCGTCGCCGCCACCAACTCTCTGAATGGCTTTGTCCTCCAGCGCCCGCAGCAGCTTTGACTGGAGTGCCAAGGGCATATCACCGATCTCATCAAGAAACAGTGTGCCGCCCTTGGCCATCTCGAACCGGCCAGCCCGCGCCTTGTCGGCACCGGTAAATGCACCCTTTTCATGGCCGAACAACTCTGACTCCAGCAGTTCAGAGGGGATCGCCGCGCAATTGACAGAAACCAGCTTGCCCCTGCGGCCGGACTGTGCGTGCAGGGCTCTGGCCACCAGTTCCTTGCCTGTTCCCGTTTCTCCCAACACAAGTACATTGGTACTCGCCGTGGCAACGACTTCAATCAGCCGCTTAAGATCCTTCACCGGCGCGGATTGCCCGATGATAATGTCATCCACTGTCTGCGCCACGGCACCCACACCCACTAAACAAAGATCAAAAAACAAAGGCGGCGTCAAATATTTGATTAACCTTAACGGCAATCCGTTCGGGTTGTCAAAATTTTGAACTGCTGATTTTCCTGAAAAACTGGGAAATTTTCAAGCTTTAGGCGGGTTGATCGTTTTTTTTGACCAAAAAAGCAGTTTGGCACGGTTTCTGCCTTTATGGGGTCAGTCGAAACTTTATTTGGGTCACATACCATGAACAGCATTTGCTTGGAAAAAGAGTTATTTTCCGCCGCCGAGAGGCTGGCCACAATCCTGTCCTGCCGCATGGTGCCAGTCACCATGGCAGGTGGTGATGCAGGCGATGGCCGATCATCTACCTTTGTCTGCAGCGCGGCTTTTGAGAAAAAGCTTGGTGGTCAAGAGGCCGTTGTCGCCAAAGGCCGGGCGATACGCGCTGGCCAGCTGATGATCATTGCGGAAGATCAACCCAGCTTTGCCATTTCAGAGGAATTTGGCGGCAAACTGGTGCGGCTGTCGCTGCCAAAAGCTGGGCCGGCAAATCCAATATGTGATGATTACGGGCTGCAGCTTGCCGCCACTCTTTTGTCGAGCGACATCAACGTCGCTGCCGGTGACAAGGTGAGCCTTGACCTTCTGACCCTTGCCAAACGCGTGGCGCAGACAGATGTGACTGTTTTCGTCAACGGCCCGACAGGCACTGGCAAAGAGGTTCTGGCACGTTTCGTTCACAATCATTCTTCGCGCTCCAAAGCGCCCTTTGTTGCTGTCAATTGTGCAGCAATTCCGGAGAACATGCTTGAGGCCATTCTGTTTGGTCATGAAAAGGGCGCTTTTACGGGTGCCTCCACGGCAAATAAGGGTATTTTCCGCGCTGCTGATGGCGGCACTTTGCTGCTTGACGAGATTTCTGAAATGCCGATGTCATTGCAGGCGAAGCTGTTGCGGGTATTGCAGGAAAAGGCGGTCACACCGATTGGCTCGCATGCGGATGTTGCTGTTGATGTGCGCGTTGTTGCCACAACCAACCGCAACATGACTGATGAAATCCGCAAGGGTAACTTCCGCGAAGATCTCTATTACCGGTTGAATGTTTTCCCTCTGAACACCACCGCTGTTGCGGATCGTGGGGATGACATCGTGCCGATCGTCACATTTTTGTTAAATCGGCACTCCACCACAGCGGCCACCATTCCATGGCTCGAAGACAGCGCGGTTGCAAAGCTGCGCGGCTACAGCTGGCCCGGCAATGTGCGCGAGCTGGAAAATGTTCTGCAACGCGCTCTTGTGCTGTCGGTCAACGGGAAGATTACGGCAACGGAAATCATCACGGATGACAGCCTTCATCTGATGGCGGGCCAGCAATTGGCAATGGCCGAGTCCGCACAGGTCAATCACGGCGCAATGGTGGCGCATAGGTAATTCAGCAGAGCATTTAAGGTGAGCTGGCATTGATGCCGGCACTCTAAAAAAAGACGTTTACGGGAGATGGAAATGACTTCGATAGGACCAATAGGAAACAGCATCGGCAGCTTGCATCAAGAAGTGCTGAAGCGCGCCGAGCAGAATCTTGGCAAGGGCGCAGGTGTTGCCGATTTTTCAGACCGCATCGGCGATGCGTTGAGTCAGGTGGCCTCTGCGCAGTCAGACAGTGCCAATCTGACAAAGGCTTACGAGATGGGAACCGAGCATGATCTCAGCAAGGTCATGGTTCAGCAGCAGGTTTCCTCGCTTGGGTTTCAGATGACGCTCAATGTACGCAACAAGGTGCTCAGTGCCTACAAAGACATTATGAACATGCCGGTGTAATGCGGCAATTCGCATTCATTCCGCTCACAGCGCCAAAAATGGCAATTCAGGGATTAAGGTAAAATGGCTGAAGCAACAGATATCACAGCTCCCGAAGACGGTGCCACCACCAAGACCACAGTTGTCACGGTAGAGAGCAGGGGTCCACTCTCCAGCGTTCGTCGGATTGCTTCCGATCCCAGCGTCCGCCGAGCCGCACCTGCGGTTCTAGGCGTGGTGCTGGCCGTAATCGGTCTGGCCGCTTTCTATTTTCTGAACAAGCCGCCGGTGACGACACTCTATGCCGGCCTGCCCGAGGCGGAAAAGGCGCGTGTTGTCGAGGCGTTGACAAATGGCGGCATTCAGGTCCAGCTTGACCCGACTACGGGTGAGGTTCTGGTGCCGACATCCGATTACCACACGGCCCGCATGCAGTTGGCGGCGCAAGGTCTTCCGGCCTCTGTCCCAGAAGGCTACGACTCGATCAGTGAAATTCCCATGGGGTCGAGCCGCACCGTTGAAAATGTACGTCTTAAGCAAAGCCAGGAGATCGAACTGGCCCGCTCAATCAGCGAGATTCAGGGGCTTGTCGCGGCGCGTGTGCATCTGGCAATCCCCGAAAAATCTGTTTTTGCCCGTGCCTCAGTGCCGCCATCAGCCTCCGTTTTCGTGCAGATGGAGGATGGCCGGGCGCTGTCACGACAGCAAATCAGTGCGATTGTGCATCTGGTATCATCTTCGGTTCCAAGTTTGCCAAAGGGCGAGGTCACGGTTGTTGACCAATATGGCAATCTGCTCTCGCAGCCGGGCCGCAATGCCGCAACGGCAATGACGGACTCGCAGCTTGAGCATCGTATCCGCCTTGAAGACATTTATCGCCAGCGCATCATTTCCATTGTCACTCCCATGGTTGGTGGCGGCAATGTCATGGCTGAGGTCAATCTTGGCATTGATTTCACGCGCAGCGAGATTACCGAGGAACTGGTCGACCCTGAGCGCAACGCCCTACGCAGCGAGCAGCGTTCATCCGACACATCATCGGAAATGACCGCCCGTGGAATCCCGGGTGCAACTGCCAACCGGGCACCAACCCAGACGGAAGTGACAACCGAGCAGGGTGACAAGGGTGCCGAGGGTGGCGTCGCCAATCGGTCCTCCAGTGAGGTCAGAAATTACGAGGTAAGCCGCACAGTCTCGACAACGCGTAAGCCAGGAACAAAAATCACCCGGATTCAGGCCTCCGTTCTTTTACGAGACCTCGAAGTGGTGAATCCAGAGACCGGGCTTTCCGAAGTGAAGGCTGTCCCTGAGGAGAAGTTGGCTGAGATCGAACAGCTGGTGATCAACGCGATTGGTCTTGATCTGGAACGTGGTGACAGACTGACTGTCAGCAGCTCGGCCTTTGTCTCTACGCTCAAAGGTGTGACCAAGCCATGGTATGACATGGAATGGGCTGTCACGCTGATGAAGCAGGGCATGACCATTTTGATCATGGCCGTGGTTGTTCTGGGTGTCATCCGCCCGTTGATCTCGCGGATCATGGTGCCGGCTGCTGCTGGTGCCCCAGGTGAGGCAATGGTTAGCCTTGACGATGATGCCGAGGTGGATCAGGTCGAAATTCAGGAAGGTGAGAGCCTTGAGGATATCAAAGCCAAGCTCAAGCCAAAGAAAGCTGCAATTTCACCAGAAATGCTGGATACAGCGAACACCTATGATGATAAGGTTGCAATTATCAGGATGATTGTCGGAGACGAGGCAGGACGTGTGTCTAACGTCTTCAAGACAATGATCCAGAGTGACATGGCGTAACCTGTAATCCACAAGTGATACCGCGCTCATGGAACGCGGTATCTCCATGAGTGAGTTTGAAGTGAGGGTAAAATGGCTGAAGCTCGGAAGGATAAGAAGGAAGATCCCAAGGAGGCTTTTGAGCGTCTAACGGGGACCCAGAAGTCAGCAATTCTGATGATGCTCATTGGCGAGGAAGAGGCTGCTGAAATTCTGAAAAACCTGTCTCCACGCGAGGTCCAGCATCTGGGCACGGCGATGTATTCCGTTCAGGGTCTTGGTCAGGATTTGGTCAATCAGGTTCTTGACGAATTTCTGACCATCATCAAAGAACAAACCAGTCTTGGCCTTGGCGCTGGCAACTATATCCGCAATGTTCTGACCAAGGCGCTTGGTGACGACAAGGCGCAGTCGGTCCTCACCCGGATCACGCCAACCAGCCAGGAACGTCCTATCGAGATTCTTGACTGGATGGACGCGCGCTCAATCGCTGAACTGGTCGTTGATGAGCACCCGCAGATCATTGCCCTTGTCATGTCCTACCTTGATGCTGGCCTTGCCTCTGATGTGCTGCTCTCGCTTCCAGATGAATTGCAGCCTGATGTCGTCTATCGCGTTGCCACGCTGGAGACGGTGCAACCCGAGGCGTTGCGTGAACTTGAAGATGTGATGCAGCGCAAATTTAAATCAAACGCTACATTGCGCGCCTCACAGGTGGGCGGCGTGAAGGCGGCAGCGCAGATCATGAACTTTACCAAACAGGACACCGAAGCCCTGATCATGGAGGTTATCGGTGAGGAAGACCGTAATCTCATGCAGGCAATTCAGGAGAGCATGTTCGTCTTCGACAATCTGCTCGATTCTGATGATAAATCGATACAGACGTTGCTCAGGAACGTTGAGACAGAAGATTTGGTCCTTGCCCTAAAGGGTGCTGATGAGCCGCTCCGTGACAAGCTTCTGTCTTGCATGTCATCACGTGCTGCTGCAAACCTTCAAGACGAAATGGAGGCTCTGGGACCAGTTCGCCTGACTGAGGTGCAGGACGCCCAGAAACGGATCATCAACATTGCCCGGACAATGTCTGACGAAGGCACGATCGTTCTGGCAGGCCGTGGTGGAGACGATTTCGTCTAATCGGACCGACTGGCTATGACGATGGAATTGATGAAGGAGATGTGAGGCGATGCAAACTGCAGAAGCGCAAAAAGATGCACCAAAGATTGAGCCTGTGTTTGACGGGGATGATGTCCCCGCAGGCAAGCTTGATGACGCCGAAATCGCGCGTCTCGTCTCTCTGTCGACACAGGCGGCCTATCACCGCACCGACAATATTCCTGTTAAGCCAAAGGAGAGTTTCGAGCCACGCACCCTTGTGACAATCGCCATGGAGGCACAGCGTCGGCGTGAAGCTGAATTGCAGGCATCCGCCGCCGCACAGGAGACACCATCAATAGATGGTGCTGAATCTGCGGATGGGTCTGTGAATGCTGACACCTCTGATCAAGCGGTGGTTGCTGGTGACACTGCGGCGGCATCATCGCCAGTTGCGGACACCGCCGATGCTATTGCGTCTCCGACTGGGGCAATGGGTGAGGAGGCACTACTGGAAGCCGGCGAGGCAGAAGCCGATGAGCCTGAACTGAGCGAGGAAGAAATTGCCGCCGCCGCCGTGGCTGAGAAATTGCAGGCCGAATATGAGCGTGGTCTTGCTGAAGGCCGCGCCAAGGGCGAGGAGGCAGGTCACAAGGCTGGCCATGACAAGGGATATGAGGCGGGGCGCGCCGCTGGCCAGGCAGAGGCAACGGCCCAACTGGAAACAGCAATTCAGGGTTTTGAGAAGGCAACGCTGGCGCTTGCCAACACGGCGGCCCTTGACCTTGATGCGCTGACCGCCAGCATTCATGATGCCATTCTATCGCTTGCAAGCGAGCGTGCCGGCATGGCGATTGCCGAGATGCCTGAGGCCTTTGCCGGACGCATTGAATCTATCCTTGCCACCATTAAGCAAGGTACCGAGCATCCCCAGATCAGCCTCAATCCTGACGATTTTCTGGCTCTCAAACCGATCATTGCAACGCGTGAAAAGTTGCAGAATTGCAGCCTTGCCGCTGACGAGACTTTGACATCAGGTGATTTGAGACTGGTGATCAACGGGATCGGCATAGAGGATGAATTGCAACGCCGCGTGAGCAGAAAAGCGGCTGTTCAGCCAGCAGATGCACCTGCCTTAAATACATCCGCCTTGGACACACCCGCCTTGGACACACCTGCCTTGGATACAGCAGCCACCGATATGACGGCCTTGCCATCGGAAGCTGAGACGCTGGACGCCGATGCCGACAACACACAGGCAGACATGGCTGAACCGGCACAAACTGCACAAACTGCACAAACTGTAAAGTCTGAAGACGCCGCGCCCACAGGTGCGGGCGAGGGTGGTTTTTCGATTGGTCTGAAACCCAAAACCGAGGCAGGTGATAGCACAACTCCTACGGCTGATCATGGCGATGCGACAGGGACGGATCACTGATGAATCAGCTCAGCGACATGCTGATCAGCAAGGTCAACAGACTTGCCGTTGATCAGCCGATGGCGATTTATGGCCATGTTAGCCGCTATGATGGCCAGATGGTTGAATGCAATGGGTTTCCGGCAAATATAGGGGCGCTCTGTCAGATTGAGACTGACGAGGCAGAAAGCGCTATTGCCGAGGTGATCGGCTTCCACCACGGCAATAATCTTTTGTCACTTCATGATTTTGGTGCGCGCATCCGGGTTGGTGCGCGGGTCACGCTGTTTGATGATGGTGCCGCCATTCCCGTTGGTGATGGGCTGCTTGGTCGTGTGACCGATGCGCTTGGCAACCCGCTGGATGAAGGCGCAGCCCTTGATCTTGATGATCGCTGGCCGCTGATGGGTAAGACACTGAACCCGCTGGCACGCCAGCCAGTGGACAAGCCGCTTGACGTTGGTGTGCGGGTGATCAATTCGATGCTGACCGTTGGCATGGGCCAGCGCATCGGTATTATCGCTGGCTCTGGCGTTGGTAAATCTGTTTTGCTGGGGATGATGAGCCGGTATACCACGGCCGATATTGTCGTTGTCGGGATGATTGGTGAGCGTGGCCGTGAGGTTGGTGCTTTTGTGAATACGATCCTTGCCGGCGATGCCCGTAAACGCACTGCCATTGTTGCGGTGCCGGCGGACCGGTCACCGTTGCTGCGTATTCGAGGTGCTGAGCGGGCGACAGCCATTGCTGAATACTATCGTGACAAGGGCAAGAATGTCCTGCTGATCATGGACTCGCTGACCAGGGTTGCCCATGCCCGCCGGGAAATCGGCCTTGCGCTGGGTGAACAGCCAACGTCAAAGGGATACCCGCCGTCGGTTGTCTCGATGATCCCGCGCCTGATTGAGCGTACCGGCACCGGTGCCAAGGGACAGGGGGCGATCACGGCCATCTACACTGTTCTTGCCGATGGCGATGATGCAAATGATCCTGTTGTCGACACGGCCAGGGCCATACTTGATGGTCATATTCTGCTGTCACGCGATCAGACCCAGATGGGTGTCTATCCGGCGGTCGATGTGCCATCATCGGTCAGCCGTGTGATGAATGACATTGTCGGCGCGGATCACCAGCAGGCAAGCCGCAAGTTCCGCCGGCTGGTCTCACTTTATATGGAAAACCGCGATTTGTTGCTGATGGGGGGATACGCGCCGGGTCAGGACACCGAGCTTGATCTTGCGGTTTCGCTCTGGCCGGCGTTGATGAATTACATTCAGCAGCAGGAAAATGAGAAGGCCGATTTTGACAGCAGCCGCAAGGAACTGCTCAAGCTTATGGCATCGTGATGGCAAAGCGCAGATCCATCTATGAACGCCTGGCGTTGAAGCAAAAACTTGAAATGGCCAAGAAGGGCCAGGCAATGCGCACCCTGCGCGAGGAGCTTGAGCGCACCACCAACATTGAGACACAGCTGTCTGCGATCGTTGATGATACGGCGATCAAGCCAGGGGCCACAACAGCGATGCACATCCGCTCGGCCAACTGGTATGCAACGCGTGTTCATGAACAGCTGACAACGATCAGCAACCGCAATGAATTTCTCAACGCCGAGGTCAGCGCGCAGGAAAAACAGCTTGCCGCCGAACGCTATCGGCACGAGCTGTCAGTCAAAAAGGGCATTGAGCATCGCCGCCGCGAACGCGAGCAGCGCGAGGACCGTCTTGCCGCGCTGTTGCCGGGCCTGGCCCGGCCACGCCCCTGATTTTTGCCAACTGGTTCTTAAATCAGGACCTTATATCCAAAACCCACTGTCTAAAAATTGCCGTGTGGCTGTTACTGGCATTGTTTTTGCAACGCTTTTCGTGGACACGTGCGTCTTGCACCTCATCATGATGGGTTTGAAATGACACATATTGAAGCAAAAGCAACGAATATAGGCCTTGGCGGCCTTGGCGAAACTAATGGTGATGGTGAAACTGCGCTCTCACCCGAGGCGCTTGCTCTGTTTTCCAGCTTGTTCGTGCAGATGCAGCCTGAAACAGACGAACTTGTCACGGCCACCGACCAGCCGGTCGGTCCCGTTGTGGCACCGCCCGCTGCTGTTGCTGATACTATTGCTGATACTGGTGCCATCGATGTAGGGGAAATGGCAAATTTGACCCAGCTTTTGGTTGCCGCGCAGCAGATAGTCGGTGCCGGCACCGCCGCAGCTGCGACACCTGCGGCTGCCATCGACAGGACAATTTTTTCTGATGCCCCGATGGGTGAAACCACAACCAGAGCCACCCAGCTGATGCAACAGGCGGCGGCAGCGCTGATCGAGTGTAAGCAACTGGTGGAGGCAACCGAGACCTCTGCCCCAAAGGCGGGCTATGAAGCAGAGGCTCTATCCAATCCACAGCTTGCGGCCCTGCTTCAGGCGGCGATGAGGCCTGATCTGAAGGAACCTGACAAACCAGCCCCAGCCAAAGGTGAGGCGGCGACGCCGACCATGCTGCTTGCCGACACCGTTCCCACCATTGTGCAGGGGCCACCCCGGGTATCGGGACAAGGGCCAGTGCCGGTACAACTCGCAAATCTGGTTCAAGGGCCCCCGCATAAATCCGGGCAGGGGCCAATTGTTCCCCCGATGACCAAACATCTTCAGGGTCCGCCGCAGGCTTCGGGTCAGGGACCACTTCCACCTCTCCGGTCACCTCTCGCAGGCGCTGATAATCCAGCCGCACCGGACGGCACAGCTGGCGTTCCGCGTTTGGGTAACGAAGTGGCGATTGGTGACAAGGTGCTGGCGAGGGGGGGCAAGCCTGAATTTGCTGAAAAATCTGAGAGCAGATATGAGGCTGGACCCGCGATAAAATCCGGCCACAGATCGCCAGATGGAATGCGCAGTGACCGCGTAGCAACACCGGCTGATGCTGTGATGCAGGCGGCAAATCGTGCCGCTACCGAGGCAATGACCATAGCCCAGATGAACGCTGCGCCAAGCCGCACAGTAACACCGCCAATGATGCTTGATCTGTCGCGCCAGATGGCGGCTGACACACCATCGGACAGCAACAACCAGTCGCAACAATCAGCGTCATTATCGTCATCTGCCACACCGCAGCATGGCGGACAGTCCGGTGGCAATGCCGCGGGACAACAAGGGCGTGATGCCCAAACACCGATCGATCCGGGAACAAAGAATGGCGGCGGTGAGCGTGTTGCCGTTTATCGGCTGAATGTT
>ERZ802822.2383-NODE-2383-length-10528-cov-16.666922_pt1 | contig 10528 bp, 20 predicted proteins | sample MGYA00345649_ERZ802822 | MGnify/ENA primary metagenome ERZ802822 (study PRJEB30503, sample SAMEA104212359) | marine metagenome | biome: Westerlies Biome; feature: [SRF] surface water layer (ENVO:00010504) within the epipelagic zone...; material: water... | reverse complement strand
TGGTGGCTCAGCAAGGTTTTCCTCAACCGCCCTAGGCAGCCCAAGCCGATTGGCAAACCGATGCGAGCCAACACGCTTCAAGGCAAGCGGAACGCTCTTCAACGGTTGTTCGATCAATCCTGATCAGCAGCAAGCACCAGCTGCTTCGGAATGCGCGACAGGCCTCGGAGCACTCCTAGGCATCAACACTGATTGACGTCTCTGGATGATGAACACATCCGACTCATTGATCAGGTCAATGACCACGCTTCTAGAAAAGCTCGCAGCCCAACTCAACAGCGTTCGAGCCAAGGCTGTGATCTGCCCACAGGAGATCGAAGCTCCGAGAATCAATAAACCCATCCATCTCCCTAGAAATCCTGGAGTGGATAACTCCATTCACATTGGTCCCAAAGGCGGTCGTTACCGCATCAACGGCAGCGGGCGAAAGGTTTACATCTGAGGAGGATCAACAATCGCGAGCTTCTTCGGGATGCGCCTGAGGCCAGCGGCGACGCATGCCTACCAGCAATCGGCCACTCCGCCGACTAGCAGGATCGGAGCGATCGACGTCCTCCAGAAATTGAATTGTGCAAAAGGTCGGATGCGTACCTGCGTCCAGCCTTGTTCGCATCTGTGATCGACTTGAAGTTGCCTACAAAGTCATACGCTCGCCCATCAATCGTGGCAGAAACGGCAAATAGATTCTGATTCAACTTTTGGACGCTCCAGCGCAAAACGCAGGCCGGGGATTTCTTTGAAGCAATCATCCTTCTCTCCTAATTGGACGAAGAACATACGCCGCAGGAGACGAAAGACGTGCTAAACATTATTATTTCGCAAATGGGTATTTATTTTTTATTCGCATTGTACTGAAGACATTCTATGAAGATAGCTACTAGATGAAGCTTTTTTGGTCAAAATACTTGAAAGGGAGAAAATGCCATGAAATTTCTTGCGTACTCCTTCTCCGTTCTCTTGGTAGCAGGAGGACCTTCATTCTCTTCCAGCAACAAGCAAGTGTTCCTGTCAATGAAAAAGTTTGAGCAGTTGGCTGACCGAGCACATGGCCATTGCGCGAGTGTCGATCTTGACTTTTCTAAAAAGTTCTATGACTGCATAGACAAAAAGATGCATGGAATCTACATCGACAGCAGCACCGTTAGATCACGCAATTGAAGCTAATGCGGTTCCCTGTTCAGGCATTGAGGGTATACCACCTCGTCTGATCACCACACAGACTTTAGGGCGGACAGAAGAGACCTCGTAACTGGCAAAACGACCTATTAATTTTGCAGCATTCGCTACTAAAGTTTCTACAGAAGCTGTGATGACTTATGGTGACAGCCAGTTGGGAGGAAAGTCCTGACCTATATATCGCCAAAAGCAAAAGAACAGTTCACCTATTTTAGAGGAACACGGGAAATTGCCAAAGCTCAATTCCACCTTGGAAACAAGTTTCAGGAGATATATCTGTAGCAAGAGCTAGCAAATTACAATATGGACGTTGAAAGAATTAAGAATCTACTTTATGGATGTTTTTCATGATGATGGACCGCGATGATTGAAGCAGACAAAGAGTTTATGGTCAAAAAACAAAGTTGACTAGGAAAATAGTTCCAGTGTTTGTTAAGCCGTGCCAGGTTGCTGGTCTGAACATGAGTAATGCGCCCCGAAGTGAAGAGGACTTCATATTCCCCATCAAAGACACATTCTTGAGAATTCGGAAAGGAAATAAATGCCTTTACAAGTTCGTGCACCGCAGCCAGCGTCTGGTGCCCACCCCATCGGTTTTTGCCTCCGTCAGGCGAGTAGGCACTTAACGTCAATCTGACGGTATGAAACGACTTCGACTTCTGCAGGTCCTTCAAAGGCTTCTTGTGAAGAGGCTGAAGTTCCCACTTCATACTCCAGAGATTATTGAGTGCTTCAAAGTGAGACGCTATCGATAATCGGTGCAAGCACCACTAACGCAAGGAGTAGTTGGGTTGGGTCTCGTTGCAGTGCTGTTTCTAGGCCTGCCGGCATGGTGGCTCAGCAAGGTTTTCCTGAATCGCCCTAGACAGCCCACGCCGATTGGCAAGCCAATGCGAGCCAACACGCTTAAGGCGAACGGAACGCTTTGCAGCGGAACTTCGATAAATCCTGACAAAAGACGACGCCTGCTTTTATCTCATCTCGAGCCAATCTGACGGCGATTGCACCAGAAGGACAGTGAGCGGAGGACCGGTTCTTGACGTTTCAGGAGTGCTTCGAGCACCGACGAGCTGGTTGGTTCGTTGACGAAAGTCATATGACCCACTCGTCGTAACATCCAATTTAAAAAATTCATAGACAACGAGTATGTATTTTTTGATTCTGATGTAAACTTTCCTGTAATTATTGCGCCAATTGTACGCCCAAACCTGCAGTGCGACTAAGTCATCACATCTACTATTCATAAAGTTACTGGAAGTAAACAGGGTCTTGGCCTCATCCGCGAAAGGATTGAAAACTTTTATATTAATAAATTGTCCTCCATTTATTTGGTTCTAATGTTAAGTGGTCAGCAGATGTTCTCATTTTGCCAGCAGCACAGCAGCCTGACAATGAAGCAAAGCGGCTAAACGCTCTCAATGAGTACAAAATTCTTGGCACAAAGCCAGAACAATCTTATGACGATATTACCAAAATTGCTTCAAGTGTATGCTCAACCCCAATTGCCCTCCTCAGTTTAATTGATGCTGACAGACAGTGGTTCAAGTCAAAAGTAGGGGTAGACATAAAAGAGACACCAAGAGATTGGTCTTTTTGCGCCCACGCTATTCATTCATCCGACCCACTCATTGTCCCAGACGCACTGATGGATGATCGATTCCGTGACAATCCGCTTGTTTGTGGCGATCCAAAGATAAGGCTTTATGCAGGATTTCCTCTTGAAAATAGTGAGGCATTGAGAATGGGCACACTATGCGTCATTGATCGAGTACCCCGTCAATTAAACGATAAAGAGTGCGGTGTAATGAAAGCTCTCGCGAGGCAAGTGGTTTCGTTTCTGGAGCTGCGAAAAAAATCGATTAACTTGATTGAATCTTTTTGCGCGCATACTGAAAAAAATAGGATGATTTCAACATGCTCTTACTGCCGTAAGGCCAAGGATATAAATGGGCAATGGATGCATCTTGACAAGTATCTTTCTCAAAGATCAAATTTGAATTTTACTCACGGAATCTGCGATGCATGCATTGAGCAGCATTTTCCTGAGGTTCTGGATGCCTGGCAAACAGAAGAAGGGCGTCGTTAAAAACCCCCTACCCTGAGAGCTAGTTCAAGTGCCCCAAGTCCAAGGAGGAAAGTACCTCCCAGCAAGGCAAACTCTTTTGGGTTTTGGGCCATTGGAAGAAGGGCAGAGCCCACCAGCAACGCTCCAAAGAATCTAAAGGGAATCTGTAGCTCCAATATTTAGGAGAATTACGATTTTGCAATCCTCGCATGAGGCCTTTACGCAACTTCATGAAATAGGCTTAATAACCTACGCCTAAAGCGAGCTTCGCAACATAACTAAATGCTCTAGGGAAATAAAAAGCTCGCCTAAGCAAGCGCTTTAATCATCGTGCGTAGGGAAAAGCCTCTGTCGACGAATCGTGGTCTTGCCACGGGAGAGGCTGCCAGTGATGCTTCCAATCGCTGAACGTAAGCCTCGGTTGTCGTTGTCGCTTCTTCGCGGCAACGCATCAAAGCAGTTCCGTTCAAGGTCAAGGACGTCATCATTTGACTCACTTGGCGTAAGCAACACCACGCACGGTCAGCGCCGGTGGCTCCTGAAGCAAGTATGGGAGCGAGCTGATTTCCAGATCAGTGTCGTCAGCTACACCAACTCAAGAACGGCCAAGGCCATAACTAGGATGCCCATATTGATAATTATGGCGAACTCAGACCTCATAGTTGAGACGCCCCATGGCGCCAGCATCCAAAGGACTAAAGACGGCCATTTCATGGTTTGCGACGGCGAAAACCATTGCCGCTTCACAAGGAGTCTTTATTCGGCAGAGCAAGAGTTAGGCGCTTTTGAGACGGGATTTCTCTTCCCTTACTCAACGGGCTTTCGTCAGGCTCAAGGGCTTTAGCACCTCCATCTCAACCTGACTCCTGAATTCATCCAACGTCCGAAAGAACAGATGCAGCAACAGCAGTTGTCAGCGCCAAACCGAGGACACTTTTGATTCGCTGATGAAGTTGAAAATCAACGGCCGACCCATAAGCGTTCGCTTTAAAAGCGACGCAGTAATAGCCCAAAGAGTCGCGGCTCACATCCAACGCCGCATAGAAGAAGACGACTGGCTTCCCTTTCAGTCAAAAAAAGAAGCACTGGAGTCATGGCAAAAGCTTGGAGGCATCCGTGTTCAGGTATTAAGGGCTTACGACCTCATCTGATCACCTGAATAGAGGTTGTGCCGTCGACTGTGCACTAAGTCACCGCTTAAGGGACTTTTTCTGAAATATACAATCTCAGCAGGGCTCAAAGTAAGGCATTTACGGTCCGGCTGAAAAAACGTATGACATACCACGACACTGATGTGTAGCAAAAATCCTTTCGCACCAAAGCTGCTTACAGAAAACCCGTAGACGTCAGATGCTAACAACAGATATTCGTCATAATCGAAGAATAGCTCTGCGACAATACGTCACAATCGGCATACCAACAATGGGCAGGCCAATGCGCAAAACGGCTTGTGATTGCCTTCAACGATGAGGGTCCCGATCCATTGAGCATTAAGAATGTGAATCGTCATGGATAGAACTCTTTTTTAGGTTATAGACAAGCTCTTTGGACAACAGTTGTATCACAGCTTCAAAACAGCTAGCACCATCTGTATGGCTTGGCGCTACCGGATTGTTGCTCGAGTAGATAGGCCTATTTTTCTCCAAAGGAAGCGCGACACAATGGTTGGCTGCCTAAGTAACTTGCCGCTTGTGCTGATCGATGAGGTTTACAGCTTAAGCATCAATAAGACCTACATTAAGCATGTCTCATTTGATAAGAATTATGCCCACATGCCGCCAAAAAATAGTTGTATTGAAAGCCAGAATCTCTTCCTTGGAACCAGGGCTCGTGATCATCGAATCACCAAAAAAGTAAATAGCAACACGAAGTGATTATTTGTATCTGTGATCAATCATTAACTAGTGCGTTGTAGAACGTAGTCAAAGAATATCTAAGGACCAATGCATAGAATGTGAGGTTTCATACACTGGTGTGTGTAAGTGCCTGTAGGGCCCAGCTCCTTTTCTGCGCACATATGTCGCAATCGCGACGATGGATCGCCACAGAAGCTTTACTGGTGTCGATTGCTGATGAACTGGCATCTCAGTGGTCTGAAGCGTGGAGCCTTATCCGTGATGATTTATTCCGTAACATGAAGGTTCTCCGCTGAATCAAGGAGACGCTCCCTCTAGTGATGGGTGTCTTGCTGAATTGAATGGAATGAGCAGAAGATGGTCCCGATTCCTAGATCTCACCGAAAGCTGAGCTGCAAGATCGTTGAACTCGACATGGTCAAGTCACAAATAGGACTATTTCATCAGTTCCGCCTCAGACGTGAAGATATCAGGCCCGGTTTGTAGAACCTGTTTCACTAGTGCAATTGGGATGCCCTGCGTCCCTGTCTCCATGGCTGTTATGCAGCATTGCCCCTCATCAGTTCTGACACGCTGGGCATCGGGTCTGGCTTTCCATCAGCAATGGCTCGAGCACGAAGGTAGAACCAGCTCTCCGTCTCGCCCTTGGCCTCCATACTTTCTGCGATGGTTTTCCAGTTGTTGATTTCGGCATTGTCAATTAAGGCCATCGTACAAAGATTCGAGGAACATCATCCTTACTTATCCTAGAAACGATGAGCTTGATGCGCTTGTTCGGATGACCGACGACAGCAAAAGGTATGCCGTTCCAGCCGGATCATTTCGTGTTTACACCGTAGAAATTCACGGCTGAATTTTACAAATAGAGTAAATTCAGGGATCTTTAATTGTCAACTCACAAATCTCTAGTTTTAAGTGTATTCGCCTCTAGCGAATGCCAATTTTCTCGATGCTTCCTTGGTAGCAGCAGTCTTTTCAACCTCGACGAGATCACTCTCGTCCAGCGCTTCAATGTCGTTTATTTCTTTCAGAGTTTTGAGATAAGTGAGGCAGCTTTGGCGGATTTCCATTAATTCAGCGTAACAATCCTGATAACCGGCGTTAGAACGCAACTCATAGTCTGGCTTGATCACAGACTCTGTAAAAAGATCTAGAGCACGTTGGTATGCAAGTGGGCGCATGATGATTCAACATTCAAAATTTATTACTAGACCACCAACTACAAAATGAAAGTAATTAATGCTACTTTATAGCAACAAGGATTTCCTTAATAGATTCAAGGTAACTAATGCAACATTTTGAATGCAAACTTATGTGATACGGCCTCCTAGGCTACTGAATATTTTTTGAAATTTACCTAGTACTAAAAATCAGTTATTGCCTACTCATGTCACTGCACCAGCACTACTTGAATTTGATGGATCAAGCAAAGCAGGCACCAACTCCTGAATTACAGTCCTATTTTTCAGCGCGCGCCGAACTGTTGTTGATGGAAGACAGGCCGGATTTCTATGACCGCCTAGAGGTTGTGAATGCTTTTGGCACCAAGTTAGCGCTTGAAGCCGCGTGACTCATTCTTTTACTTACCAAGATAATTACGACTACTCTGCTGGGTATAACTGCTTATTTTGTCCAATTGGTTGCTTAGGCCACACCAATCAGATTACTACTACTTTAATTTGATGAATCCAACATATTATTTGATTTAATGAATTCGGCACCACGTTGTCCCATCAGAATCAATCTGCCAGATCCAGATAATTCTTCTTCATTGCAGTATCAGCTTTTGACAGCTCACGAGATTGAATGGAGAAGGTGGTCGTCGTGGCAACAAGAAAGAACAATCAGGACCAGACTGAAGAAGTTGTACAAGCCATAGTTTAACTGAATAGGATTATCTATTTATATACGAACAGAATCATAGACAAATTATTTTTAAAGTGCAAACGCAAATCATTGTTTTCAAGTTCGATCAAGCAAATCCTGATCATGTTATCTGATGTTTTATTCATCATCTACTAAAACCTCTGTCTGATTACAGCTTGCACCTCACTAATAAAATAGAATTAACGACACTAAGATATAAATTCTAGAGTACAGTCCAGGGCAATTTTTAACATGAAAGGTGGTTTCGACTCTGCAATGTCATGAAATACGCACAATGCATGCGACCAGTCATGTGGGGTGGTCATGCGTCACAGCGATAGAAAGAGGAGGTCTATTGGTCGACGTTGGAGCTAGAACGTCGACTTGCCAAGACGTCTGTTGTCCTGAACACAGGTTTTAGGAGACTTCATGGAAGAAATCCTTGATCCCAAAAAACCCTGGAACATCGCGTGCGCGGCCTGGGGCATCCACCTAAAAAAAGAACCTGCAACCAACCGCCTGCAACCGGGTGGTCTTCGCAGCAGCACCGAGAGAGCGACTCGGGAGCTGGCAGAAACCAGTCCCTACGGCTTCAGAAGGTTCGATAGGGACTGTTTTTGCGCCTTCATGTCATCTTCCACTAACAAGAAAGAATCCGTAGTTTGCAGCCTGCATCTATATCTTTCGCCAGGGTTAAGGAGCGGAGCCGAATCGCTCGGGAGATGTCGGCGAGACCAATATCTCTCTCGGCTCCGCGGTCAGTGGCAGAAGCCTCAACGACATTGAGGCATTTTCCCTGTCTCAGCCTGCATCAGGAGCCCAGTCTGTCTGCTTCACGTCCTGAAAGCGAACCGACCAAAGCTCCTCATCCGTGACATTGCCGTTGCCATCCAACAGCTCAGGATGCACCGTGCGTAGACCTGTTCGGTCAGCTTTGAACGATGTCGAAGCGTTGGACGACATGCTCATCATTCGGAAAGCCTGAAGCAGCAAGCCAATGAACAGTGCGACGTAAATCAAAGGGAACAGGGCGCCAAGCACAGGCTTCAATCTCAACAGTTACAAAACTTTAACAACCTTGGCGTGCTTGCCGTGATTCCCATTGCCATCCAAGCGGCCCACAACAATCTGTTGCTGACCTTGCCCGCGAGTCGCCGATCGAACACTTCGGCCACGAACATGCCGACAATCGACCATGTTGTCGCCATGAAAGATGAAATCAAGCTGGTCACCGCCTTCCTCGTGCTGAATTTTTCGGTCGTGGTACTTGCTATTGCCGGTTATCAGAAGTCGGGCATGCGGCTCGGAGCCGTGTTCAGCCATCTAACGAGTTGAGTTCGGAGAACCGCCCAACAGATCAGTTTGGGGCTTGCGTAGACCATCAGCATCGAATGAATTCATCCATGACTCTTCATCTCTCGAATGGCTGTTCGATCGGCTCGATGATCGACGACGGTGTTCATCACCCATTTCGTGCACTGGCTTGTTCCTTGATGGTCACAACGAAGGAAGAGTCCCCATTGGATTCAGCACAAAGCCGTCGAGCACGTCGACATGAGCTACGAGACTTATTTGCTTGATTGATTGCTTGAACCACAACTCAACATCATGGAACGTATGACGATCAAGCTTGCGCCGCAGCCTCGTCGTGAATGTTGCCCATGGTGTTTTTAAGGTTGCCGATATCCAACAGCCCCTCAGCACTGAACCAAGGTGCATTTGACCAACTGAAACCCTCACCAAAGGTGTTGTCGGGAGCAACAACGTACCAATGACAATCAACGTCGGGCACATCGACGGAACATTGTGACCAATCGCTCTCCCACTGAGGGACCTGAACCCACATAACTGCTGCAAGAACCAGCGACATCAGAGCTTGCAGCATGAGCCAGATAAGACAAGGGTGAGACGCTAACCGAATTGGGCGGGTTCTGGTGCCGAGTTCTGCCGAGCCGCGGTCCCATACGGTGGAGCTTGTCTGCCCGGACAGCCTGCCTTGGATGTGATCTTCAATTTCAGCCGCTACGAGGAGCTGAGACAGGCCGTGCTGCAACTCGTGCGCGAAAACCTTGACCCCGACCTTCTCTACGAGGAAGCGGAAGAGCTGTTCGAATCCTGGTGGGCATCCAATGCGTCTGAAGGCCATTGGAACGATGACGTCAAACGACGCATCTGGTCGTCAATCTGGAGTGAATTCGGCGCGAGGACTGCTCAGGCATAACGACGCCAGAGCGACGGTGATCCAATCAGCACCGCGACTGCCAGGACGTGATGACGCATGGCAAACAGCAGACTGGTCAGGGTGAAATGATCCAACAGGAGAACGATCTCGGTTTTCAGATCTGCCAGCGCCAGCAACACCAGCAGCAAAGGCCACCAACGTGCCGATCGCCGGACGAACTCTGGTTGCTGACGTTCAGACTTCGGCACGGGGCTCCCACAGCGTGAGCAACGAGGGAGCCAAAGCAATGCTGGACCAGCTGCCCACCACCACCCCCAAGGCCAGAGCGATGGCGAACCAATAAAGGGTGGCGCCACCGAAGAAGATCAGGGCCAGAAGTGGCAGCAATGTTGTCCCGCTGGTGTACAGGGTGCGGGTGAGGGTTGCCGATACCGCCTGATCCACCTGTTCGGACAGCCCCAGGTCTGCACCATCACGGGCACGCTCCCGAATCCGATCGAACACCACCACCGTGTCGTTCACGGAATAACCAGCAATGGTGAGGAGAGCCACTGCAAAAAGGCTGTCGACCTCCAGCTGCATCAACAGCCCCAGCCAGGCGAAGACGCCAGAAACAATGAGGACGTCGTGGGCCAGAGCCACCAGCGCCAGGAAGGCATAGCGGCCGTCGTAGCGGAAGGAGATGTAGAGGGCGATTCCGCTGAACGCCACCACAAGCGAGATCAGCGTGCTGCGCAGCAACTGACGCCCCAAGCTCGGACCGATTGTGTCGACGGACTGTCCACCGGTCACAAAGGGGCCGGCAATCGGCTCAACAGCAGTAATCAGGGCCTGACCTTGAGCAGCCGTCAGCGTGGGGACACGCAATACCAGCGACTGGCCTCCGTCGAGCAATTGCACCCGCGCCGAACGGAGGTTGGGAACGGGGTCGTCCTCCTCGGCTGGCAACGTCAACGACTGAACGGGGCTGGAGACTGCGATGGATTTCAGATCTCTGCAGCTCTCGCCGCAGTCGCGCTCCAACTGGATCTGCGTTCCCCCGGTGAAATCGAGCCCTGGACGCAGCGGTGCAGCAATGTCTGGATTTAGCCAGCAGCTGATCAGCCCAACCAAGGCCACCAGCACCGTGAGCCCCGAGATCAACCAGACCCGACCTCGGGAGGCGCTCAACGGCAGGCGCAGGACCACAGTGGTGTTGGACGTGGACATGGCCATCGATCAGGCGGTCGTGGAGGGACGTTGGCCCTGGGCAATGAAATACGTGGGCCGACGCAGGCCGGCGTAGCCCATCAGGAAGCGCAGCAGGGTGCGTGTGCAGGTGAGCGCGGTGAACAGACTCAGCAACACACCGATGCCGAGGGTTGCCGCAAATCCCTTCACCAG
>ERZ802822.2379-NODE-2379-length-10544-cov-9.574472_pt1 | contig 10544 bp, 9 predicted proteins | sample MGYA00345649_ERZ802822 | MGnify/ENA primary metagenome ERZ802822 (study PRJEB30503, sample SAMEA104212359) | marine metagenome | biome: Westerlies Biome; feature: [SRF] surface water layer (ENVO:00010504) within the epipelagic zone...; material: water... | reverse complement strand
TATAACTTTAAATAAAATTAACAACAAAAAAATTGACAAATTAGAGCTGTCTCATGATTGTTTTACTATTCGTATTTATAATCGCAATTGCGATTAATACGCGCTGTCATTCTCAATAATTCAATGAACTTTTAAATTCGCTCTTTTTGAAAGCGGTTGCAAATATACGCTGCTTTTCGGTTTACACAACCCCACAACGAAAAAAAATCAAAATTATTTTTGAGTGTGGTTCGCAGCTTTTTTGCGGATTGCAAATATACAACCCTTTTATCCTCACTGACTAAATTTATTTACTTTTTTTATCTCCGGGTTTTAACACACCTTCAGCAAAGGCTTTTTGTAGTGTATACTCTATTAACGCATCTTCCTCAACCTCAGTGGGATTATAGGCAGTTTTCAAATTTATATCAAACATTTTTGCCGTGGTTTGATAGATAAAAGCACGCCATCCATTACGTAGTTTTTTTATCAATGCGTGGGCAGTAAAACCCGTTTCCCTATAAATTAGCTTGATTAAAATTCGCCCTTCCGAACGCGTGAGCTTCTTCAATTCGTCCTTAAATTCACCTTCTAAGTAACGCTCAACTTGTTTTACATAGCGTTTTTTGGCGCGTTTGCGTTTGATATTGGCCAGTCGTTGGTTCAAAACCGTCAGGCGTTCTGCTGCAAGTTGGGCATAAGGATAGACTTTTATGGTGCGTCTTTGCAACCGATAATAGGCAATATAGTCGTCATAACTTTTAAATTTAATGCTTGGAAGCACCACAACTTCACTTAAATCAACATAGGGATTGGTCAACGTATCGCCCGCTACTATATATATAGGTTGTTTCTGCTGTCCGTATAGACTGCAAGCCAACATTATAACGCCTACATACACGAGTTTGTTCATGCATTCAAAAGTAATAAGATTGTTTTACCTATATGTCGTAATTTAGCACACTTAAATAAAAAACCGCAATGGATCGTATTTTAAACAAAAAATCGCACGCATTTCTAAAACAATACCTCAACAACCCTGCTCCTACTGGATACGAATGGGAAAGCCAAAAAATTTGGATGGACTATCTAAAGCCCTACGTTGACGAATTTATCACCGATACCTACGGTACTGCGGTTGGTGTTATCAATCCAAAAGCACCATTCAAAGTAGTGATTGAAGCGCATTCAGACGAAATCTCTTGGTATGTTAACTACATATCCGACAAGGGGTTAATCTCTGTGATTAGAAACGGGGGTAGCGACCATATGATTGCACCGTCTAAATGGGTTAACATACACACAAAGAAAGGCATCGTAAAAGGGGTGTTTGGTTGGCCTGCTATTCACACGCGCATGGCTGGAAAGGAAGAAACGCCTAAGCTTGAAAACATTACCATTGATGTTGGTGCTTCTAAGAAAGAAGAAGTAGAAAAAATGGGCATCCATGTGGGTTGTGTGATTACATATCCAGACACTTTTCAAGTATTGAACAAAAATAAATTTGTGTGCCGTGCCCTTGACAACCGCATAGGCGGCTTTATGATTGCCGAAGTAGCACGCTTACTCAAAGAAAACAAGGTTGAATTACCTTTTGGGCTATATGTAACCAATTCGGTACAAGAAGAAATTGGACTACGTGGTGCTGAGATGATCACACAGACCATCAAACCAGACGTAGCTATCGTAACAGACGTTTGTCACGATACCTCCACACCCATGATTGATCCAAAAAAACAAGGGGACAATACGATTGGAAAAGGGCCTGTTATCTCTTACGCACCTGCCGTTCAGCAGTTATTGCGTGATCGCATTATCGATACGGCTGAAGAAAAAAAGATTCCGTTCCAGCGTTTGGCTTCCTCAAGGTATACTGGTACCGATACAGATGCTTTTGCTTATAGCAATGGCGGTGTTCCCTCAGCATTGATCTCATTACCGCTTAAATACATGCACACCACCGTAGAAATGGTACACCAAGAAGATGTGGAGAACGTAATCAAACTGATATACGAAACACTACAAACCATCAAAAACGGAGAGAAGTTTAGCTATTTCGCTTAATCTCTTCCACCACTTCTGGGTTTAACAAAGTAGAAACATCACCAAGTTGGTCGTATTCGCCTGCGGCAAGTTTGCGCAATATGCGACGCATGATTTTACCACTTCGCGTTTTTGGAAGTCCGCTTACCACTTGAATACGGTCAGGCTTGGCTATAGGCCCAATGGTTTGAGCCACCAAAGCACGCAAGGCTGCTATCAATGCTTCGTGATCAGCTACTACGTTTTTAGCTATAACAAATGCATATAGCGCATTCCCTTTCACATCATGTGGAAAACCAACAACGGCGCTTTCCACAACATTAGGATGTTCGTTGAGTGCATTTTCAATAGGTGCCGTCCCAAGGTTATGGCCAGAAACAATCACCACATCATCAACCCTACCTGTTATACGGTAATTGCCCTTCGCATCACGTAAGGCACCATCGCCAGGAAAATAATAACCAGGATAGGCACTGAAATAAACGTTTTTATATCGCTCGTGATCGCCCCAAATGGTACGGGCAATAGATGGCCATGGGTATTTAATAGCTAAAATACCTTCGTTTTCATCAGCCAATTCATTGCCTTCGTTGTCCAACAAAACCGCTTGAACACCCGGCATGGGAAGTGTGGCATAGGTGGGTTTTTGTGGCGTTACGCCCGCTAGTGAACTTATTAGAATACCGCCCGTTTCGGTTTGCCACCACGTATCCACAATGGGACAATTGTTCTTACCTACGTGGTTGTCATACCAATGCCAAGCTTCTGCATTAATGGGTTCTCCAACAGAACCTAAAACTTTTAGTGTAGACAAATCGTGTTTACTGACCAAGTCTACTGGGTGCTTTTGCAAAGCACGTATGGCAGTGGGTGCCGTATAAAACTGATTGACCTTGTGTTTGGCACATACTTCCCAAAAACGATCACATTCAGGATATGAAGGAACGCCTTCAAACATGACCGTGGTAGCGCCTACGGCCAAAGGACCATAAACGATATAAGAATGTCCTGTAATCCAACCGATATCGGCAGTACACCAATAAACATCGCCTTTTTCATATTGAAATACATTTTGAAAGGAGTATGCGGTATAAACCATGTATCCACCACATGTATGCACCATGCCTTTGGGTTTTCCGGTGGAGCCCGAGGTATATAAAATAAACAAAGGGTCTTCGCTGTCCATGATTTCAGCTGGACAGTGGTCGTCCACTTCCGCTAATGCTTCGTGCCACCAAACATCAATATCGTTCCAAGCTACTTCTTGGCGTGTTCGTTTAAGTACAATTGACGTTTTTATGCTTGTACAGTGGGTTAATGCTTCGTCGGCAATGGCTTTTAATGGCGTGACTTTAGCGCCTCGGAATCCGCCGTCGGCAGTGACCAACATGGCGCAGTCAGCGTCGTTTATTCTAGCTGCCAATGCAGCGGCAGAAAAACCAGCAAATACCACAGAGTGAATGGCACCAATTCGGGCACAGGCCAGCACGGTTATGGCCAGCTCTGGAACCATAGGCATATAAAGGCAGATCCTGTCACCTTTTTTAGCGCCATGCGCCTTTAACATATTAGCAACGCGACAAACACGGCTATGCAATTCCTCATATGAAATATGTTGCGCAGTTTCTTTTGGATCGTTTGGCTCAAAAATAATTGCCGTTTGATTGGGCTGCGTTTTAAGATGGCGATCTAAGCAGTTTTCGGTAATGTTTAATTTACCTCCAAAAAACCATTTAACTTCTGGTTTATGAAAATCATATTCCAGCGTCTTATCCCACTTTTGATGCCATTCGAACTGATTCGCAATAGCTTCCCAAAAAGCTTCTGGTTGTGCTGAAGCCTGATCTTTTGCTTGCTCGTATGCTGCTATTGACCGATATGCCAAATCATCCATAAAAAATAAATTTCCATCGAAAATACTAAAATAATTCAGCTAATAGTGAAGCTTATTACATTACAGTGCAATATTTTGCTGTTTAACATGCTTTGTACATATTTTATTGCGTTACAGGGAAGCCCCTAGCGCGCATCAAAGCATCGATAGAAGCATCTCTGCCTCTAAACAACCTATATGCTTCAGCGGGGTCAATGGAGTTGCGTGGCGCAAATAGATATTTAACTAATTTTTCTGACATGGCTTCATCATAAAAGCCGCCCGGTGCCGCTCTAAATGCTTCGGAAGCATCGGCTGTTAACACATCTGCCCACATATAGCCGTAATATGCCGTAGCATAGCCTTCGCCAGAAAACACATGGCCAAAATGCGGCGTCCTGTGACGCATGGGTAGTTCTTTTGGCATGTTAAACGCAGTCAATGTTTCGCGCTCAAACGCACCTACATCTAGATCGGTCGGATCAGCCAGATGGAGTTTCATGTCCATTAGTGCAGAGGCTAAGTATTCGGTTGTAGCAAAACCTTGATTAAAGGTTGCTGCCTTTTTAATTTTTGCAACCAATGCATCTGGCATGGGAGCACCCGTTTCTTGGTGCACCAAAAACCGGTCAATTACGTCGTCTGTGGACAACCAACGTTCTAGTAGCTGCGATTGAAATTCGGTATAGTCTCTAACCCCTCCGTTTAGGGTTGGGTACCTCACTTCTGATGCAAAGAAATGCAACGCATGACCAAATTCGTGAAAGAAGGTAGTGGCATCGTCCCAAGAAATGAGCAAGGCTTCGCCAGGTGCGGGTTTAACAAAGTTTGAATTGTTGGATGCCAACACGTTTGTTTTTCCATCAAAGGTTGAAAAGCTTCTGTAGGTAGTTGCCCAAGCACCTGAGCGCTTTCCTTCTCTTGCATAAGGATCTAAATACCACAATCCAATGTGATCTCCCGAATCTTTGTCGGTTACTTCCCAAACCTTCACATCCTCATGGAATACAGGAACCGATCCTTCGGGAACGGGAGAAAAGGCATAGCCAAACAAACGACCAGCAACATAGTGCATGGCATCCGTTAGTTTGTCTAGTTGCAGGTATTGCTTTACCTCATCTGAATCTAAATCATATTTAGCTTTGCGCACTTTCTCTGCATAGAAACGGTAGTCCCAAGGAGCTATAGTAATGTTATCTCCATTGGCATCTGCAACAGCTTGCATATCGGCTACCTCTTCGGCAACACGAGCAATGGCTGCAGGCCAAACGGCTTCCATAAGCGCCATGGCATTCTCTGGGTTCTTTGCCATTCGGTTTTGCAGGCGCCAAGCGGCGTAATTGTCATAACCCAAAAGCGCCACACGCTCTTTGCGAAGTTTTAATATTTGCGCAATGATTTCTTTGTTGTCGTATGCATCACCATTATCGGCACGCGCATAATAATTTGTCCAAACTTGTTTGCGTAAATCGCGTTCGGTTGAATAGGTCAAAAAGGGATCCATCGAAGAACGTGTATTGGTAACCGCATATGCTCCTGCCCGATCCTTTCCTTCAGCTATCCGAGCAGCAGACTTGACAAAATCATCTGGAAGTCCCCCTAACTGATTTTCCGTAAGGTAAGTGACGTAGTTTTCTTCATCATGTAAAATGTTATTTGAAAATTTGGTGTAGAGCGACGAAAGTTCTTTGTTTATGGCTGCATAACGCTTCTTTTTCTCGTCGTCCAAATCCGCACCATTCATGGCAAAACTCTGATACGTTAACTCCACTACGCGCTGCTGATCAGCTTCAAGTGGCTTGGTTTTTGAAGCCTCATAAACAGCATTGATACGCTTGAAAAACTGCTTGTTTTGTGTGATTTTGGATTGAAACTCTGAAAAAAGCGGTGCCAATTCGGTTTGCACTCCTCTAAATTCGGGTGAAGACATATTACTGCTGAAAATCCCATAATAAGCAAAAGCGCGATCCAAAACTTTTCCTGAGCGCTCCATGGCTTCAATGGTGTTTTCAAAGTTTGGGGCTTCAGGGTTTGATGCAATGGCTTCGATTTCTTCTAAGTTAAGCTCCATGGCTTTTAGCATGGCAGGTTTTACATCTGCTACTTGCATCTTGTCAAAAGCAGGCGTACCCATATATGGGCCTGTCCATGGTTTAAGAAGTTTGTTTTGACCCAGTTCTGAAGTACACGAAAATGTAAATAGAACCAGAAATATAAAAAGAGTGTTATATGCGTTTGAAGTTTTCATTTTTGGGTGTTTTTGGTCAATATGGCAAACAATAAATATACTAAAATATTTCAGCTACCTAATAACAGCCTTGAAACCACAAAACTTCAAGTGCCGGATTTATTTTCCAAACACACTAACTCACATCTTTACCCTTTGCACAAAAGTGTTGCCATTCAGCGCATGGATTTCAGCTAAATAAATTCCCCTCACAAATTGTGAAACACCACTTGGTTTTGGGGATAAAAAAATAGGGATCGGCATGCCCATCCCATAAGGTTTCATTATGTTTTTTTAGAAGATTAATGATAAAAAGAAGCACAATTGCGCCAATAAAAGCAGTGATTAAAGTACTGATAAGACCAGTGCCAATACTAATTCCCAATTGACCGAAGATCCAGCCGCCCAAAATGGCACCGCCAACACCAACCAATAAGTTAAAAATGAGGCCAAAGCCTTTTCCTTTCACGACTTTGCCAGCAAGGAAACCAGCGACTATTCCTATAATAATAGTCCATAATAGATTGTTCATAATTTTGATTTAGGGTTAAACAATGAATTACTAAGATACAAAATTATTTAATTTACCCGTTTTGCATATTGATTAGGTTCTGTCGGTCCGAGAAAATTTTGCGATTGAAATGGGTATAATTCACTCAAAGACATATCCGTGTACACTTGTGCTAAAATGCACAACGGGTGTATTTTGTTAGCCAATACCTCAAGAAAAAATATGCTACTTGATGGCGCGGTTCATGCGCTTAACCACGGCAGGTCCTTCGTATACAAAGCCTGTATATAGCTGCACCAAGGATGCGCCAGCAGCTAGTTTTTCTTGTACATCAGCAGGCGTGTGTATGCCCCCTACCCCAACAATAGGAAAAGCTGCCTTACTTTGTGTGTGCAAATATGAAATGACTTCCGTACTGCGTTTTGTCAATGGTTTTCCACTTAACCCACCCGCTTGCTCGGTTAGCTCGGTGCTACTATTTAATCCATCTCGTGACAGGGTGGTATTGGTTGCAATAACGCCGTCAATTTGGGTGTCTGCCACGATATCAATAATATCATCCAATTGCGAATTGCTTAAATCAGGAGCTATTTTTAGCAGTATAGGCTTGCGTGAAGCCTTGTCGCTGTTGCGCTTTTGCAAAACGTTTAACAGCTTGGTCAAAGGTTCTTTCTCTTGGAGGTCCCGCAGGTTGGGGGTGTTGGGCGAACTCACATTCACCACAAAATAATCCACCACATCAAACAGGGCATCGAAACAAATGAGGTAATCGTCTTGTGCCTGATCGTTGGGTGTGGTTTTGTTCTTGCCAATATTACCACCAATAAGCACTCCTTTGTTTTTCTTTAGACGTTTTGCGGCAGCTACTACCCCCTCGTTGTTAAAGCCCATGCGGTTAATAATGCCTTTGTCTTGTTTTAGGCGAAACAAACGTGGCTTAGTGTTGCCGCCTTGCGGTTTGGGTGTAACTGTTCCAATCTCGATAAAGCCAAAGCCAAAATTCGCAAGTTCGTGATAAAGCTTGGCGTCTTTATCAAATCCTGCAGCTAAACCCACGGGGTTTGGAAATCGAAGCCCAAAAACCTCACGCTCCAGGGCTGGGTCTTTGGAAGTAAAAAAAACACGAATAAGCGATCCCATAAAGGGAACACGGTGCAAAAAGCGTATGGCAGCAAACGAAAAATAGTGCACACCTTCTGGATCAAAAAGAAAAAGAAGGGGACGTATTAGACGTTTGTACATAAAAGAAAAAAACTAGATATTATTTTTTTGCAGTGGTTGTGCGTTGCTTGCTCATCTCATGCGAAATAAGACTGCGTTCCATTTTTACCTTACCGGCCATGGTTTCAATAACACAAGTATCGTTACTGTCGTTTACTTCAATAATCTTCCCATGAATTCCGCCTTTGGTCACAACTAGATCTCCTTTTTTGAGTCCGTTTTTAAACTTACGCTCTCTTTTTGCTCTACGCTGTTGTGGTAAAATCAAAAACAAAAACATGACCCCAAACATGAGGATTAACAGTGTGAAGTTACCACCACCAGCAGCTTGAAAAATTTGCATCATTATTGATTCATTTGGTTACGTGCCGCTTGGCGTTGTTGTTCTTTTATAGGATCAGCAGTAACCATTGTCTTGATACGAATGATATCACGACCACGTTCTGTATTATTGGTTAGGGTTACCGTTTTTGTTTGGTTGCCGGGCTTGTTGGCGGAATCAAACTTTACTTTTATATCTCTTGTCTCGCCGGGGGCAATTGGCGTATTTTTTGGGTATTCAGGTACCGTACATCCACAGCTTCCACGCGCATCCAAAATCATAAGGTCGCTGTTTCCTGTATTGGTAAAGGAAAAAGAAGTTTCAACAACATCTCCCTCGTTTATGGTGCCAAAATCGTGTTCTGTTCTATCGAATGTCATTACGGGCAAATCCCCATTGGCTTCTTGTTTTGCTGCAGCTTCTGCAACATTTTCTTGTTTCACTTTCTTTGAGGCACTCTGTGAGCAACCCAAGACAAATAGGGCAACTATGGCCAAAACAAATGGTTTCATTTTATATAATTTTTTCAAAAATAAACATATTACTGCATTCCACGTACATTTTTGCGAATCCGTTTTTGCTTGGTCATGTCTTTTACCACATTGTCCAGCACACCGTTAATGAACATGCTGCTTTTTGGTGTGGCATATTCCTTCGCAATTTCCAAGTATTCGTTGATGGTAACATTAACCGGTATTGAAGGAAAATAAAACAACTCGGCCAAGGCCATGAGCAATAAGGTGAAATCCAATTCAGCAATACGATCCGAATCCCAATTTGGCGTTCGCCCTTTGATTTCCTCAATAAATTCAGGTTTATTGAGCACCACTTTTCTAAAAAGCTCCAGTGAGAATTTCCGATCCTCATCATCTTTATACAAAACAGTGATTATGGCATCGGGCTCAGCAACACGCTTCAAACTGTTTCGCACTATCGTATTGGCAAGTGGCGCATCATCGACCCAAGAAATATTAACTTCTTCCATGAACTCGCCCAAGCGATCAAATGGAGCGATTACCGTGCTGAAAAGCTGCACCAAAAAATCTTGGTCTTGCGCTAAGCTTGTGGTCTCAGTCTTCAGGTATTCATCATAAATGGTTGAAGCAGTAATTTCATCCCAAACCAAACGTACATATTCGTCGTGATTTTTCCAGTACGTAAGTTTGTGTTTTTTGACTTGTGCTGCTAGAGCCGCATTATCACACAGTGCCAAAAGCGCTTTGTTGCTAAAAAACTTGGGGTTCGTTTCATTTTCATCTTCCTGAAGATGCTTCTTGGTGTTTTTCTCGTAGAGGGCATATCCACAAGCATGAAGCTCACGGAACAAATCAAGAAGTGTAATGTAGAGGAGGTAAAAATCCTGGCTGCTCTTCAAAATCCATGATTCTCCTGCTTTAAGGTTGCCTGTTGGGTCAAGTTGCTGCGCATATAATGCCTGCATGACTTTGGTACGTAAATGACGACGTGTAATCATGAATAAGAACGTTTGTTCCTGCAAAAATAAGGGATTTTAGATGATATGCTACACAAGATTTGATGCAAAGAGCTAAAATCCTATCTTCGTAAAAAATAATATTTGCGCGCGCTTCAATATCTTAACCGTTATTTTAAGAAATATAAATTCCTATTACTATTAGGATTGCTATTTACTGTTTCCTCACGTGTGTTTGCCGTACTGGCCCCTAGCCTAGTCGGAGATTCGATTACGGCCATCGAGCAGTTTGTGCGAAGTGGAGAAACAGATTTGACCAACATCAAAAGACTGCTTTTAACCAACATTGCGCTAATTGTGGGTGCAGCACTTGTTTCTGGAATATTCACTTTTAGCATGCGCCAAACCATCATCAATGTTTCTAGGCATATTGAATATGACCTAAAAAACACGGTCTACAACCACTATCAAAAACTCTCTTTACGCTTCTACAAACAAAACCGCGTTGGTGACTTAATGAGTCGCATTAGTGAAGACGTATCTCGTGTGCGTATGTATGTAGGGCCAGCACTGATGTACAGCATCAACACGGTGACACTTTTTGTTATCGTGATCAGCTATATGATAAGCGTAGCCCCTAAACTGACCTTATACACGCTCTTACCGCTTCCCATATTGTCTTTTCTTATATACCGACTGAGCAGGGCCATACACGAACGCAGCACCCTAGTACAGCAAATGCTGTCGAAGCTGTCTACTTTTAGCCAAGAATCTTTTAGCGGAATCAATGTCATTAAATCTTATGCGATCGAGACAAATAGAACCCATGAGATGGCAGCTATATCAAAGGAAAGCAAAACCAAAAACATGTCATTGGTACAGGTTCAAGCATGGTTTTTCCCGCTGATGATTTTACTGATTGGCATCAGTAATGTC
>ERZ802822.2375-NODE-2375-length-10552-cov-10.491265_pt1 | contig 10552 bp, 9 predicted proteins | sample MGYA00345649_ERZ802822 | MGnify/ENA primary metagenome ERZ802822 (study PRJEB30503, sample SAMEA104212359) | marine metagenome | biome: Westerlies Biome; feature: [SRF] surface water layer (ENVO:00010504) within the epipelagic zone...; material: water... | reverse complement strand
TTCGAGCTGAAGATGAAAGTTCTATTTTAGCTTTTTCAGCAGCTTCTTTTAGTCTTTGAAGAGCCATAGAATCTTCTCTTAGATCAATTTGCTCATTCTTTTTAAATTCTTCTGCTAGAAAGTCTATTATAACTTGGTCGAAATCATCTCCACCCAAATGAGTATCTCCATTAGTGGACAGAACCTCAAAAACTCCATCTCCTAATTCAAGAATTGATATATCAAATGTTCCACCACCAAGATCATAAACTGCTATCTTTTTATCTTTACCACCTTTATCCATTCCATATGCAAGTGCAGCAGCAGTAGGCTCATTTATAATCCTTTGAACTTTTAGACCTGAAATCTCACCGGCTTCCTTTGTAGCTTGCCTTTGAGAGTCATTAAAATATGCTGGTACGGTTACTACAGCCTCAGTTACAGTCTGACCTAAATAATCCTCTGCAGTTTTCTTCATTTTTTGAAGTACCATAGCCGATAATTCTTGAGGAGAATATAATCTCCCATCTATATCCACTCTCGGAGTATCATTATCACCTTTGACAACTTTATAAGCCACAGTTTTCACATCACCTGATGACTCACTAAACTTATTACCCATGAACCTTTTAACTGAAGCAATTGTTTTTTCAGGGTTAGTTACAGCTTGCCTCTTAGCAGGATCACCTACTTTAATTTCACCATCTTCAACAAATGCTATAACAGACGGTGTAGTTCTTTTTCCTTCTGCGTTAGGGATTACAACCGGTTCACTTCCCTCCATTACAGAGACACATGAGTTTGTTGTTCCTAAATCTATTCCTATAATTTTACTCATAATTTATATTTTACTTAATAATGACAACCATTATGCCAATTTAATTTAAATGACATTATGTCATATTATTCATAAATTAATTTATGCTATTTTTGTTGAAAAGTAACAATGACTATCAATTCTAATCCTAGCAGAGTAACCATTAAGGTCCTTGAGCAAATGAAAAGCGAAGGTGAAAAAATTTCAATGCTTACAGCATATGATTACACTTTTGCTAAAATAATAGATGAAGCTGGAATAGATATAATCTTAGTTGGAGATTCTGCGTCAAATGTGATGGCGGGACATGAAACGACACTACCTATAACATTAGATCAAATGATTTATCATGCTAGTTCAGTTATTAGAGCTGTTAAAAGAGCTCTGGTTGTTGTAGACCTTCCTTTTGGCACATATCAAGCTGATTCAAAAGAAGCTTTAAAATCTGCAATTCGAATAATGAAGGAATCTGGAGCTCATGCTGTAAAGCTTGAGGGTGGTCATTTAGCAAAAGAATCAATTGAAAGAATAATACAAGCTGGAATTCCTGTTATGGGCCACTTAGGCTTAACTCCACAATCAATTTACAAGTTTGGAACATACACAGTAAGAGCTAAGGATGATATTGAGGCAAAGACACTCATAGATGACTCAAAAATGTTAAAAAAAATTGGATGCTTTTCTATTGTTCTTGAAAAAATACCTAATGTATTAGCAAAAAAAGTAGCAAAAGACTTAAAGGTGCCCATAATTGGAATTGGGGCAGGTTCTGGTGTTGATGGTCAAGTTCTTGTTTCACATGATATGCTAGGTATGAATAAGGATTTTAGTCCTAGATTTCTTAGAAGATATTTAGATTTAGATACTCTGGTTAGTAATGCTGTAAAGAAATACTCTTCAGATATTAAAAGTGGCAGTTTTCCTAATAAAGAGGAGCAATATTAAATTGGTAACCCAAGAATTAGATATCCTATTTGAAGATAATCATCTGATTATAGTCAATAAGCCATGTGGGGTTCTTGTGCAAGGAGATAAAACTGGAGATATTCCACTACTTGAAATTATTAAACAATACATTAAAAAAAAGTATAATAAGAAAGGTAACGTATATGTTGGTCTTGTAAATAGAATTGATAGACCTACATCAGGAATTGTAATTTTTACAAAAACAAGTAAAGCCCTTTCTAGGATGAATGAAAAATTAAAGAATAGAGAAATTAGAAAAATTTATTGGTTGATAATCTCTAATAAGTTTGATTCTAATGAAGGATCACTTGAGGGCTGGTTCAAAAAAAATAGCAAACAGAATAAATCTTATATTTTTAAAAATGAGCAACTTAATTCTAAATATGGTTCATTAACCTATAAAAAAATTAAAACTTTTGATAATTACTGTAAAATTGAGGTAGATCTTATTACCGGAAGACACCACCAAATTAGATGTAATTTTTCGAAATTAGGATATCCAATTCTAGGTGATTTGAAATATGGATCTAAAAGATCTAATAAGGATGGTGGTATTTATTTACATTCAAGAGAAATAAATTTTACCCATCCCGTTTCAAAGGAAGAAATTAACATAAAAGCTGCACCTCCTATTTCAGGTTTATGGTCTATACCTACTTCCTATTAATTAAAAGTGCTTTTTCTTTAATTATAACTTGAACAGGTTTATTACTTATTTTACTTTCAAGCCAAGATATAATATCTAGATAAAGGAAAGCTCTTTTTTCATATGGATCATCTTCATATTTTTTAAGTTCACTATGGAGATTCCTTAAAAAACCTTTAATCTCTCCTGGATATATATTTTCTAAATCCTTCAAGTATTTAAGAATTGTTTTTTGGACCTCATGTAAATCATTCATTTTATCTAGATAATTATATGTATCCTTAATGATTTTATCTAGATTAAAGTCTAGACCTGCTTCCCAATGTGCAATCAAGTTAAGAACTCTTGTAAAGCACTGAAGGTCTTCTCTCATTTTAATATTTTTATTTTTCATGATCCTACTTAGGTATTTTATACAATTATCATAATCATCAACAGTAAAATACATACATGCAATTTTATAGTAAAGAAGCATTATGTGGTGATGATCAATAAAATTCTTATTTGTTTCAATTCCATCTAATACTCTAGGAATTATTTTGATTGATTTATTAAAATCCCCCTCTAAAACATGAAGATTAAATAGATTGTTGTACTTATAAATAAAGATTAATGCATTTAAGTTTTGATTCCTAGGAAATGAGCTACTCTCTACAACTCTTAATAAATCATTTAATCTGTTTTTGAATTTTGATGGGTATTTTATTAATGCCAACGCCTCTAGCAAAAAATTATAACCTTTTAAATAAAAAACTGGATGAATATTAATCATTTCAGGTGTTTTATTAAAAGTATCAATCCACTTTGAAGCATATTTGTAACTCGATAGAAAGTCTTGAATTAGTAGACTATACCAAACCCATATCTGATAATAAATAAGTGTCTCACGAAAGCCTAATTCTTCAACTTTAAAACTTTTAATTTTACGATTAAAAAATTCATTAATATCATTTGACTCATTATCACTCTTTGCATATCCTGCCTTAATTAATTTTTCATACAATTGTAAAGAAATATTTGAAAGGTTACTGTAAATGTCATTTTGTTCTTTTAAATGGTTAGTCTGAGAAACAAGCTCATTAGTTCTATTACTTAAACTTCTAGTTACATAAAGAGATTCAATAAGCTTTTCAAATTCTACAATTTCATATGCTGAAGCATTTTCATCATATTTTAAGGCAAAAGATTTAGCCTTATCTAATATTTTTAAACTTTGTTTATATAATCCTTTTTGATATAAAATTGTAGCAAAATCTAATTGACCTCTAATGTGAAGTTTAACATTTTTATGTTGAGGATTTAATCGTAAACTAATTAGGATTTGTTTATACAGGTGTGCTTTCAAGTTTGAAAGCTGAAGTTTTGAGACAATTTTTTTTTTAATTATTACATCATCTTTATATAAGCTCATTTTATCTAGTTGATTAAATAGTTTTAAAAACTTTGAATCTTCATTAGAATCCATTCTCCCTACATAGAGTTTAAATTGTCTTTTTTCAGACTTAGTTAGTGATTTTATTAAAACAAATAAATTATCTTTTAACTCATTAGTCATTGTATTAAAATTTAGATTAATATATTAATATACAGTTATTTATACTTAAATTATATTTATAGGATATTGTAAAATTAATATACTTTTTTTTAAGTATCACCATTTAAGTAATAATTTAGTGTGTAATGAAAAATCAAGTACAAATATTTGACACCACCTTGAGAGATGGGGAACAGGTTCCAGGGTGTAAACTTGACACTAAAAGTAAGTTAATTTTAGCTGAAAAAATTGATCATCTTGGCGCAGACATAATTGAAGCTGGGTTTCCAATCTCTAGTCCTGGAGATTTTAAATCTGTTGTTGAAATTTCAAGAATTGTGAAAAATGCCTCGGTTTGTGCATTAAGTAGAGCTAATGAAAAAGATATAGATGTTGCTGCTGAGTCTTTAAGAGATGCAAAAAAACCAAGGATTCATACTGGTATAGGAACCTCAGAGATTCATATTAAACATAAATTTAATTCAAACAAGGAGTCAATAGTTGAGTTAGCTAAAAAATCCGTTGCTCATGCTAAAAAGTATGTTAATGATGTTGAGTTTTATGCTGAAGATGCTGGAAGAACAGATAATGATTTTCTAGCAAAGGTTTGTGAGGAAGTTATTAAATCAGGAGCTACAGTTTTAAACATTCCAGATACAACAGGATATTGTCTTCCTAATGAATATGGTGAAAAAATAAAATTTCTTATTGATAATGTTAACGGAATTGATAAAGTTACAATTTCATGTCATTGTCATAATGATTTAGGTTTAGCTACAGCCAATTCAATTTATGGAGTTTTAAATGGTGCCAGACAGATTGAATGTACAATTAATGGAATAGGAGAAAGAGCAGGAAATACTTCTTTAGAAGAAGTGGTTATGATTTTGAGACAACATTCTAATCTAGGATTAGATACCAATATTAAATCTAAGCTATTATACGAAACAAGTTTAAAGGTTTCAGAATTAATGGGTATGCCAGTTCAACCCAATAAAGCAATTGTAGGCTCTAACGCTTTTGCTCATAGTTCAGGTATTCATCAAGATGGAGTAATTAAAAAAAGAGAAACTTATGAGATAATTGACCCCTTAGATGTAGGAGTTGATAAGTCATCTATTATTTTGACTGCAAGAAGTGGAAGAGCTGCTTTAGCTTTTAGAATGAAGGAATTTGGAGTAAATTTAAGCAAGAAGCAACTAGATGATGTATACAGTGAGTTTCTGATTGTTGCTGATAAAAAGAAAGAGGTAACAGAGTCTGATTTCCCTTTAATGCTTGAGAATAAAAAAATTAAATATGACAAAGACACTATTTGACAAAGTATGGGATTCACACGTAATTGAAAAAATTAATGATGGTCCTGACGTTTTATTTATTGATAAGCATTTTATCCATGAAGTTACTAGTCCAGTAGCATTTGTAGGACTTAAAAACAGAAACTTAAAAGTTGCATATCCTGAAAGAACATTTGCAACTGCTGATCATAATACACCTACAATAAATCAGCATCTTCCAATAAAAGATAGATTATCAGCTTTACAAGTCAAAACACTTGAAAAAAACTGTAATGAACATGATATAGAATTTTGGGGACTTGGTCATAAAAAGAATGGTATTGTACATGTAATTGGACCTGAAAATGGTATAACTCAACCTGGCCTTACAATTGTATGTGGAGATTCACACACATCTACACATGGAGCATTTGGAGCTATTGCCTTTGGAATTGGAACCTCTGAAGTAGAAATGGTCTTAGCATGTCAATCAATTATGCAGCAAAAACCAATGAAGATGAGAATTAACATTGATGGTAAGCTTAATGATCATGTCACACCTAAAGACGTTGCTATATTCATAATTTCAAAATTATCATCCTCTGGAGCTACAGGTTATTTTGTGGAATATTCTGGTGATGTTTTTGAAGAAATGAGCATGGAAGGAAGAATGACAGTCTGTAATCTAAGTATAGAAATGGGTGCTAGAGGAGGGATGATTGCTCCTGATAAAAAAACATTTGAATATATCAAAGGGCGAGAGTATGCACCAAAAGATAAAGAATGGGATAAAGCAATCAATTATTGGTCTTCATTACAAACTGACAAAGGAGCAATTTTTGATAAAGTATATAATTTTAAAGGACAAGAAATTGAACCAATGATTACGTATGGAACTAATCCTGGAATGGCCATCCCAATATCTAAGTCTATACCTAGTTCTAAAGAATCTGATTCTAAATTATCTTATCAAAAAGCACTAGATTATATGGAGTTTAGTGAGGGTGATAAAATGATCGGAAAAAAGATTGATTATGTTTTTCTTGGTAGCTGTACAAATGGAAGAATTGAGGATTTTAGAACTTTTGCCAGTATAATTAAAGGAAAGAGAAAAGCTGATAATGTTGATGCATGGTTAGTCCCTGGTTCTCATAAAGTTCTTAAAAGCATTGAAGATGAAGGTATCTTGGAGACACTTACTGAGTCAGGGTTTAAACTAAGAGAGCCTGGATGTTCTGCTTGTTTGGCAATGAATGATGATAAAATTCCAAAAGGAAAATATGCAGTAAGTACAACTAATAGAAATTTTGAGGGAAGACAAGGACCTGGCGCTAGAACACTTCTAGCTAGCCCTTTAGTAGCTGCAGCAACTGCAATAACCGGTCAAATAACTGACCCAAGAGATATAATATAATATGGCGTACGATAAATTTAAAATATTGAATAGCTCAGCTGTTCCATTAAACATTGATAATGTAGATACTGACCAAATAATACCAGCTAGATTTCTAAAAGCTACTGAGAGAATAGGTTTTGGTGACAATTTATTTAGAGATTGGAGATATAAATCTGACGGTTCAACCATAGAATCTTTTCCCTTAAACAATAAAAAATATAAAGGAAAAATATTAGTTGCAGGTAAAAACTTTGGCTGTGGATCATCAAGAGAACATGCTGTGTGGGCTATATATGATAATGGATTTAGAGCTGTAGTATCAAGTTTTTTTGCGGATATTTTTAAAAATAATTGTCTAAATATTGGAGTCTTACCAGTTCAAGTTACAGACTCTTTTTTATCAAAAATCTTTTCTCAAATTGAAAAGGATCCTGATAGTATTTTTGAAGTTAATCTTGAAAATCAAGAGTTTACAATCTCAGAATCTGGCAAAAAAGAAAAATTTAAAATAAGTGTCTATAAAAAAAGTAACATGTCAAATGGATTTGATGATATTGATTATTTACTAAATAAAAAAAAGGAAATTTCTAAATTTGCAAACAAACCCAATTACTAATGGTAAGGAATTTAGAAATAATGGACACAACACTTCGTGATGGAGAACAAACATCTGGAGTATCATACTCTCCAAATGAAAAGCTAACTATTGCAAAACTACTCTTAGATGAGTTAAATATTGATAGAATCGAAGTTGCTTCAGCGAGAGTTTCTGATGGTGAACTTAACTCTGTGAAACAAATTACTAATTGGGCAAATGAAAATAAAAAGATTGATAGAATCGAAGTACTTACTTTTTTAGATAACGGAAAGTCGCTTGAGTGGTTAATCGAATCTGGATGTAATGTTCAGAATTTACTTACAAAAGGTTCTTTAAATCATCTAAAACACCAACTAAAAAAAACACCATCAGATCACTTTAAAGATATTTCAAAAATTATTCAAACTGCAGAACAAAATTCAATTCAAACTAATGTATACCTCGAAGACTGGAGTAATGGTATGAAAAATAGCAAGGAGTATGTTTTTGAATTTTTAGAATTTTTATATGGACAGAAAATAAAAAGAATATTATTACCTGATACATTAGGAATTTTAACTCATTATGAAACTTATAACTTTATAAAAGAAGTTAAATCAAAATTCCCAAATTTTCATATTGACTTTCATGGTCATAATGACTATGATCTTAGTGTAGGAAACTCAATGGAAGCTGTAAGAGCTGGATGTGACGGATTGCATTTAACAATTAATGGAATGGGTGAAAGAGCTGGGAACACTCCTCTTTCTAGTGCTGTTGCTGCAATCAAGGACTTTCTTCCCAATATTAGCATTAATATAGAAGAAAAAAATTTGTTTAAAGCCAGTAAATTAATATCAACTTTTTCAGGTCAAACCGTATCTTCTAACAAACCAATTGTTGGTGAAAATGTATTCACCCAAACTGCTGGAGTTCATGCTGACGGAGACAATAAAAAGAATCTTTATTACAATAATTTAAACCCTAGTAGATTTGGAAGAAAGAGAAAGTATGCGCTTGGAAAAACATCTGGGAAAGCTAATATCAAAAAGAACCTAGATGAACTAGGTATAAAACTAAATGAAGAAGAACTAGGAATTATTACATCTAAAGTAATTGAGCTCGGAGATAAAAAAGAAAAAGTAACAGCTGAAGATCTTCCTTATATTATATCAGACGTTTTAAATAGCTCAGAGTTTAAAGAAAAAATTACCATAAAAAAGGCAAAAGAATTAGTCAGTGAAGCATTTGATGCTAAAACTAAGAAAAACTAGTTAACTGAAAATTATATGTGGTATTTGTCCAACAAACAAAATTACTTGTTCAAATGTATGAATTACAAAATCTTCAGCAGTAAGAAGATCATGTGAATGCATATCCATCAGATTTATGGTAGCATGAGGATGTGCCTCAGCTAAAGAAGTGAAGCCTATAGAAAATATGCCCACAGTCAAAATTGCAAGTAATATTAGATTTCTCACATCAAATTATCCAAATACTACTACTTTAAATTTTTCAAAATAATTTGATCAGTTAATGGGAATAATATCTAAAGCAATCATACTTGGAGGAATCTTTGTTATTTTTTATGGAGTATTCACAATTTTAGAGTAAATCAAAGTCACCAGACATCATCAACTTCATCTAATTCTTTGTAGTCAAGAGAACGCTCTTTTTTAACAATCTTCAAACGAGAAATATCCCTTTTGAAAAATAAATCCAAACTCCAATCAAGCCATACACGGAATTTTTTATCAGAACTTCGTATCTTAGAGAGATACAAATTTCTCCATAAAAGATATGCCAAAAATCCGGCAACATTGATCCCAAAAAATGATGCAATACCCGTTCTTTTCCCTATTATTGCACTTTGACCTTTCCATGAATAATCAAATTTGGATAATGTGCCACCGTTCAGTAATTCCTTTAGATTGGCGGCAGCAATTTTGGCATGAGCCTCTGCAATTTGAGCAGTTGGAGGAAATTTTTTCATTGTCAATTCAGGATCGAATACCGAACAATCACCAATTGCAAAAACTTCAGGGAATTGTGTAACCTGAAGAAATTCATTTACAATAATTCGACCTTTGTATGTATTGAATAATGATTCTTTAATTAGATCAGTAGGAGTTACGCCAGCGGTCCAAACAAGTGTTCTAGAAGAAATAGAATTAAGTTCGACTAATTCAGAATGACCTTTCTCTTGTGATGAATCACTAAGTAAAACCTTGTTTGATTTAGAGTTACTTTTCAATAATACTTCTTGTCCATTAAATGATGTTACACCCGCGTCTAGAATTACATCGATTCCTCGTTCCACCAGTTTGTCTTTTGCAAATCCAGCTAGTTTTTGTGGAAATCCAGTTAGAATTTCAGTTGATGCTTCAACTAATGTTACTTTGACATCATGTTCATCAATACTTGGATAATATTCAGATACATCATTAATGAAATCATTTAATTCTCCAGCAGTTTCAACTCCTGCAAAACCACCACCGACTATGACAATTTTTAGTAAAGCTTTTCGGAGAATAGGGTCAGTTTCATTTTCGGCCTGCTCCATTAAATCAATAATTCGGTTTCGAAGTAAAATTGCGTCATTTATGGTGCTCATTTGATATGAGTTTTCTTGAACATCCTTCATACCGAAGAAATTAGTTTGACTGCCTAATGCCACAACAAGAAAATCATAATGAATTAACATTCCACGATTTTCATTTGTACCATACAGTGCAACAGATTTCCCATGAGGATCTATGTACTTTATTTTTCCCTCATAGAATTTTGTTTTTTTTATCAAGGTTCGAATTGGAGTAACAATATGCCGGGTTTCAATTGTTCCAGAAGCCACCTGTGGCAACATGGGTGTAAAAAGTATGAAATTATCTTCACTAACTAGAGTAATTTCAATCTCAGAATTATTTTGAAAATAAGATTCAAGTTTCAAACAACACTCTATTCCGGCAAAACCACCACCTAAAATGAGAATTCTTTTCACGATACATAGGAAGAGGCGGTCTAGAATTAATAACGTATTATCACAAAAGGGATAGGAATATCTAGGCAAATAGATATTTCAAAATATCATGATTACACCTGGACGCCCTGTCAAAGATGTAGATATCTCTAGAAATTCTAACACAGAGGATATATTCAAAGAACTTGCACAGGCAGGAGGATTTGAGGCAAGAAACGTAGCAGAAGGTGTGGATATTCTTTACAACATGATTAGTGATGAAAAATGTACAAAATTTTTGTCGTTTATTGGAGCAATTGTTTCAACAGGATTTAGAGGAATTATACGAGATATGATCAAGAAAAAATGGTGTAATGTCGTAATTACAACATGTGGTGCTTTAG
>ERZ802822.2373-NODE-2373-length-10557-cov-4.374809_pt1 | contig 10557 bp, 9 predicted proteins | sample MGYA00345649_ERZ802822 | MGnify/ENA primary metagenome ERZ802822 (study PRJEB30503, sample SAMEA104212359) | marine metagenome | biome: Westerlies Biome; feature: [SRF] surface water layer (ENVO:00010504) within the epipelagic zone...; material: water... | reverse complement strand
TAGGCGCCGGTTCGCCGCTGAGTTCTGCCGTAATATCTGCGGCGAAGTTTCGATAGATATTGGCAAAAGCTTCCAGATAGCCTTCCGGGTGCCCCGCGGGGATACGGCTGTGCGCGGTCGCGCTTTCGCCAAGGTAGCCATTGCCTGTGCGGTAGATCTGAGTGGGCTGATCGAGGCGGTGGACGAGTAGGGTGTTAGGTTCCATCTGGTGCCACTCGAGGCCGCCTTTTTCACCGTAGATACGAATGTTGAGCGAGTTTTCTTCGCCCACTGAGATCTGCGAGGCATGGAGAATCCCCTTTGCTCCCCCTTCGAAGCGAAGGAGGACATTACCGTCGTCATCGAGGAGACGACCATCGACGAAGGCGGTGAGGTCAGCGGCGAGTTCTTTAATCTGCAATCCAGTCAGGTATTCGGCGAGGTTTTCGGCATGTGTGCCAATATCACCCATGCAGCCAGCTGCGCCGGATCGTTCTGGATCGGTGCGCCATGCGGCTTGTTTTTGATCCTCTTTTTCCAAAGGAGTGGCCAGCCAACCTTGCGGGTATTCGACCACGACCTTGCGGATTTTACCGAGTTCACCGCTTTGCACCATCTCCCGCGCTTGTTTGACCATGGGATAACCCGTATAGTTGTGAGTGAGGCCATACTTCAGGCCAGTCGCTTCGACGAGTTGCTCTAGCTCGATCGCTTCTGCCTTGTCAAAGGTTGCGGGCTTATCGGAGAGCACATGGAAGCCGGCTTCGAGTGCGGCCTTGGCCGCAGGGAAATGAACGTGATTCGGCGTGACGATGGCAACAAAGTCCATCCGCTCGCCTTCGGGCAACTTGGCCTCTTGGGCCATCATGGTCATAAAGTCTGTGTAGCAGCGACTGTCTTCTAAGTGGAGGTCCTTGCCCGAAGCTATGGAGCGTTCGGGGTCTGAGCTGAATGCGCCACAGACGAGCTCGATCTGTTGATCAATGGCTGCGGCGATACGGTGGACGCCACCGATGAAGGCGCCTTGGCCGCCACCGACCATGCCCATGCGGATTTTACGTTTTTGCATTTGATTGACTTGTTGAATTATTGGTTCGCTTGATCGAAGGCAGCATCGAAGGCGATAGCATTGGGTTTGAAGTCGACTTTACGAGTGAAGGCGGCCGCTTCAGTGCCGCCGTGGACGCGATCCATGCGGCCGTCTTCCCACTCAATCGATAGGGGGCCGGTGTAGCCAATGTCGTTCAGCGCGACGATGATGTCTTCGAATTTAATGTCGCCATGCCCGAGGGAACGGAAGTCCCAGAAGCGTCGGGCATCAGTAAAGTCAGTGTGCCCGCCGAAGACTCCGACAGAGCCATCTCCGTGTCCCCACCAGACGTCCTTCATATGAACGTGATAAATACGATCGGAGAAATTACGGATAAATTTTATGTAGTCGACGCCCTGATAGCCAAGGTGGCTCGGGTCGTAGTTGAAGCCGAAGCGCTTGTGATTATTCACCGCCTTGAGTGCGCGCTCGGCAGAAGCCGTATCGAAGGCAATCTCGGTCGGGTGGACTTCGAGGGCGAAGTTGACGTCGACTTCTTCGAATACCTCAAGGATGGGCGTCCACCGATCAGCGAAGTCTTTGTATCCATTATCCAGATACTCTTGTGAGGTCGGCGGAAAGGCGTAGAGCGCGTGCCAGATCGATGATCCTGTAAAGCCGTTAACCACCGGATGAATGACAGTGTCGTCTGGCCGTGCATCGAAAAATTTACGTGCTGCGCGGGCGGTATTTTTCATTTCCTCAGCGGCACGTTGGCGGACGCCTTCAGGATCGCCGTCGCCCCAAATATCGGGGGAGAGGATGGCTTGGTGGCGCTCGTCGATTAGGTCGCAGACCGCTTGGCCGACGAGGTGATTCGAGATGGCATAGCAAGTCAGGTCGTTGGCCTGCAACTTTTCCCAAAGTTCGGCCGTGTAGCTATCTTCAGTCAGTGCTCGGCTAACTTCAAAATGGTCGCCCCAGCAGGCAAGTTCGACACCGTCGTAGCCCATCTTTTTAACAAGTGGGAGGAGTTCATCGATGGGGAGGTCGGCCCATTGGCCAGTAAAGAGGGTAACTTTTCGACTCATAAGGGTTTATCAATAGGTAAGTTTAGAGATGGGTGGCAATGAATAAAACTATAAATATACAAATTACTTCATATAAATATTTAAAATATAGTAATACATTAATTTATAAATTATTGTCAAATATTAATATACGTAATTAATTATTGTAATAAATTTATTCTTTTAAAATCAAAAAATTGTTTCTCTATATTAATGAAAAGATGGAGCCAATTACTCTTTTGTTCGTTCAAGTGATCACTCCTAAAGGCTTGAAGCTTAGACCTTATGTGATTCTCATATTTGTATATTAGAGCGTGCATTCCTCTGATTTGGTCTTTCACTCGTCTGTATGGAAGAAATTCTACGCTCAATCCCGCACCGCCCGCCCTTTCTCTTTATCGACGAGATCGTCGAAATACGGGAGGATGGTGCCACCTGTAAACGTAAGATTCGCATGGAGGAGCCTCAGTTTGAAGGTCATTACCCTGGAAACCCCATCATGCCAGGCGTGCTCCTTTGCGAAGCCTGCTTCCAGACGGGTGCGATTTTTCTAGCCAAACAGATCGAGAAAGAGGGTAAGTCGCTCAACGATGTCACTCCCGTTCTTTCACGCATCACCGACGCCCGCTTCAAGCAGATGGTCAAACCTGGCGATGAGATCACGATTGAAGTGACGATGAAGGAGACGATTAGCCGTTTCTTCTTTATGTCGGCTAAAGTTCTTAAAGGCGGCAAGCCCGCAATGACGATTGGCTTCGCACTCGCGATGGTCGAAGGAGACGGAAAGTAAAATGAGTTTTTTAAATTTAGAGAGTAAACGCTTCCTCGTCATGGGGGTGGCCAACCGTAAGAGTGTCGCTTGGGCGATTACGAAGTCGCTCGAAGAAGCCGGGGCGGAAGTCATCCACAGTGTGCGCTCTGAGGCTCGACTGGAGAGCTTAAAGAAATTACTGGGCGACCGAAAGGCCTACCTTTGTGACGTCGAGTTCCCGGAGCAGATTACCGCACTAGCCGAACAAGTCGCAGCCGACTACGGCACACTCGACGGCATCGTCCATTCCATAGCTTTCGCTAATTACTCCGAAGGCTTCAAGCCCTTCCACGCCACCGTGCGTAAGGACTTCCTCCAAGCCACTGCGATCTCCGCTTTCTCCCTTGTCGAAGTCGCCAACGCGTTCAAATCGCTGCTTGATCATGAGGCCTCTGTCGTCTCCATCGGTATCAGCTCGACTGATGTGACGGCCGAAAACTATGGCTACATGGCACCGATCAAGGCCGCGCTAGAGACCTCCTCTTATAACTTGGCGAAATCTTTTAGTGTAGATACCCGTGTCCGTTTCAACACGGTCAATGCCGGCCCCCTTAAGACAAGTGCCTCCGCCGGTATCCCGGGCTACATTGACAGCTACCTCTATGCCGAAAAGTTGACTCTACGTAAGCAAAATCTGAGTACACAGGAAGTGGCCAACACGGCCGTTTTTCTTTTGAGCGCTGCCTCTAGCGGGATAAACGGGCAGGGCATCGTGGTCAACGCAGGTATGGATCGTAACTATTTTGATAAAAATGTAGTGGCTGATGCCATGCGGCCAGAGAAATAGGATTCCTTTAATTAGGTTCTTGACTCAACAACCTAAGTTAAAGAGTATTTTGTGATTATTACGGATGCCGCTCTCATGGCGGCTCTTTTTTATGAGCACCCCAGAGAACATACACACTGAATTCCATCGCATGCTTGGACGCGATTCAAAGGAGGCGCTGCTTAAGCAGCGCGGCCATGTCTTTTGGTTTTATGGGCTCTCAGGCTCAGGTAAGAGCACGCTTGCCAATGCACTCGAACGCAAGCTGGCTGAACAGGGCTATGTGACCAAAATTCTCGATGGGGATAATATCCGCAGCCGCTTAAATAGTGATCTCGGCTTTTCTGACGAGGACCGCCAAGAAAATATCCGCCGCATTTCCGAGGTGGCGCGCCTTTTTCTCGACATGGGCACCGTGGTTTTTACCTCGTTCATTACACCCAAGCGCGAGCTTCGCGCGGCCGCCCGGGAGATTGTGGGGGAGGGTGACATAACACCCGTTTATGTAGAGGCCTCTTTCGAGACCTGCGCCGAGCGTGACGTCAAAGGCCTTTATGCTAAAGCTGCTGCTGGAGCCGTCGAGAATTTCACGGGCAAAGACTCCTCTTTCGAAGCTCCTAAGGCAGGTGACCCTGATTGGACGATCACCACTGACAATCAAACTGAAGATGAGTCCCTCAATCAGCTCCTCGAGAAAGTTCTCCCCTTGATCCAAGTTTCTAAAGACTAATACCTTCCTTCACATGCACAAAGACTATATCATCACACACCTCAAGCAGCTAGAATCCGAAGCGATTTTTATACTTCGTGAGACTGCTGCGCAGTTTGAGAAACCAGTCCTGCTCTTTTCCGGCGGAAAAGACTCCATCGTAATGGCGCACCTCGCGAAGAAGGCCTTCTGGCCAGCGAAGTTGCCCTTCCAATTGATGCACGTGGATACGGGGCACAACTTTCCGGAGACGATGGAGTTCCGCGATAAGTATGTCGCCGAGCTGGGTGCAGAGCTAATCGTTGCTTCGGTTCAGAAGTCGATTGATGAGGGCAAGGTCATCGAAGAGAAGGGACCACGTGCCAGTCGTAATGGTTTACAAACGGTCGCACTCCTCGATGGTATTGAAGAAAACAAATTTGATGCTGCCCTAGGTGGTGGCCGTCGTGATGAGGAGAAGGCACGTGCCAAAGAACGCTTCTTTTCACACCGTGATGAATTCGGGCAGTGGGATCCGAAGAACCAGCGCCCAGAGCTATGGAACATTTTTAACGGGCGTAAAGGGCACGGTGAACAATTTCGTGTCTTCCCGCTGAGTAACTGGACGGAGATGGATATCTGGCAATACATCAAGGCCGAGAATATCGAGTTGCCGCACCTTTACTTCTCACATGAACGCGACTGCTTCGTGCGTGATGGTGTGATCATGGGCGTTTGTGATTTTATCGAACTGCTCCCCGGGGAGAAGGTCGAGAAGATGGTCGTTCGCTTCCGCACGATTGGGGATGCCACTTGCACAGGAGCTTGCCTCTCAACAGCGGATAACATCGACGATATTATCGATGAAGTTGCGGCTGCCCGCCAGACCGAGCGCGGCACGCGAGCCGACGATAAGCGCTCAGAAACCGCGATGGAAGATCGTAAGAAACAGGGCTACTTCTGAGAGCTAAAAAATACAAATCCTATCAGACTTAGATACATTTCAAATTTTATACAAAAATGAGCGAAGACAATAATTCAGGATACCTCGACATGGACCTCTTGCGGTTTACTACTGCTGGTTCGGTTGACGACGGTAAGAGCACCTTAATTGGGCGCCTACTCTATGATAGTAAGGCAATTTTCGAAGACCAATTGGAAGCTATGGAAACTAGCTCCAAAGCACGCGGCGACGAAAACGTGAACCTCGCGCTTCTGACTGACGGCCTCCGCGCTGAGCGGGAGCAGGGCATCACCATCGACGTAGCCTACCGCTATTTTGCAACGCCAAAGCGCAAGTTCATTATCGCCGATACGCCGGGTCATATCCAATACACCCGAAACATGGTGACGGGTGCATCGACTGCGAATCTTGCGATCGTATTGATTGATGCGCGTAAGGGTGTGATCGAGCAAACTTGCCGCCACTCATTTATCGCCAATTTGCTACGCATTCAACACGTCGTGGTCTGTGTGAATAAGATGGACTTGGTTGATTGGGATGAAGGCGTGTTTAACAAAATTGTAGATGACTTTAAGAGCTTCGCATCACGCCTCGATAATATTGTCGATGTCACCTTCATCCCGGCTTCTGCGCTAATTGGGGATAACATCGTCGATAAGTCCAAGAATAGGCCTTGGTATCAAGGACCGACTCTACTTTACCATTTGGAAACTGTCTATATCGGTGCTGATGAGAATCATGTCGAAGCACGCTTTCCAGTGCAGTGGGTCATTCGCCCGCATTCTGATGAGTATCATGACTTCCGCGGTTTCGCGGGACGCGTTGCAGGAGGTGTCTTTAAGGCGGGCGATGATGTGACGGTTCTGCCATCAGGTTTCACTACTAAGATTAAAGCAATCGAGTCAATGGACGGTCCACAGCAGGAGGTTTTTGCGCCGATGTCTGCTACGATCACACTGGAGGACGAAATCGATATGTCCCGCGGCGATATGTTGGTGAAAGCCAACAATCAGCCTGTGCCAACTCAAGACATCGATGCCATGGTTTGCTGGTTCTCTTCTGACAAGCCACTGGCGGGTCGCGGTAAATATATCCTTCGCCACACGACGAAGGAAGTCAAAGCGATCGTGACTGAAGTTTGTTACAAAATAAACATTAACACGCTGCGTAAAATCGAAGACGACCTGACGCTTAACTTGAACGACATCGGCCGCATTAAAGTCCGCACATCAGCTCCTTTGATTGCAGATAGTTATAAGTCGAACCGTATCACAGGTAGCTTCGTGCTCATTGATGAATTAACCAATGCGACTGTCGCGGCCGGTATGATTATTTAATTGAGGGAAGCGACGACATGATCGATAGCGAAGCGGATCGGTCCACCGTAGTTGAGCCCCCGCCCCGTAACTTTAATCAATTCGTGGGCACAAAAAAGCCCCACAAATTGTGAGGCTATTGATGGTACCCAGAGCGGGGGTCGAACCCGCACATCCGAAGATACAAGATTTTGAGTCTAGCGCGTCTGCCAATTCCGCCATCTGGGCATATCCAAGATTCGGTAAGAAAGCATCTTGCCCGCTGAATGCAAGGATTCGTTTTTTGGGCTGCTATCTAAGTTCAGCTTGTGCTGAAGCGGAAGAGTGTCGTTGATTTGAAAGTATCGCCGGGCTTTAAGATTGCGCCACCCATGTCGGGGTAGTTGACCGAGTCGGCGTAATCTTGGGTTTCCAAGCAGAGGGCATCCATGGGTTTGTGAATAACGCCGCCTTTACCGCTGTCGGGAGCCTCTTTGGATAGCCATAAACCTGCGTAGAATTGCACGCCTGGCTCGGTCGTGAGGACTTCCATTACACGCCCGCTGGTGGGCTCTTTGAGGCTAGCGGCTAGTTTGGGTAGTTTAGTGCGACCTTCATTTAAGAAGAAGTGGATATCAGCATTGCCGACATCCAGCTTTTTAAGTGAACCGATTTTTATTGGGCTTCGAAAGTCATTATAGCCAGCTACAAGGGGATCGCGGCGCCCGAGTAGTGTCGAATTTTCGTTAACGGTGGCGACGCTGTCGGCGAAGATTTGTAATGTGTGATCGAGGATATTACCCCTGCCCTTGAGGTTGAAGTAGCTGTGATTAGTCGGATTGAAGGGGGTCATCCCATCAGTCGTGGCTTCGTAGTGAATTTCTAAACAGTCGTTGTCGAGTAAGGCATAGGTAACAGTGCAATGGACAGTACCAGGGAAGCCGTTATGTCCATCAGGATCGGTCAAGCTGAGCACGAGCTTGGCCACGCCAAAGTCGTCGATGACCTTGGCCGACCAGAGCAAAACGTGGAAGCCCTCGGGGCCACCGTGCAAATTATTGATGCCCCCATCATTGGTTTCGAGGGTGTGGGTTTTGCCGTCGATTTTGAATGTCCCGCCGCCAATACGCCCAGCGACGCGGCCACAGGTTGAACCAAAGCAGGGGTGCCCGGCGACATACTCATCGAGCGAGTCTTTGCCCAGAACGATGTCGGTTAAATCGCCTTCACGGTCGGGCACACGGAGGGAAACGAGGCAGGCCCCATAATCCATGATCTCGGCGCGAAGACCGTTTGCGTTAGTCAGTGTAAAGAGGCTAACTTCTTCCCCGGATGGGAGTTTACCGTATGCTTGGGACGTGATGCTCATATTGTGAACATAAACAAAGCGACTCTAACGAAAGAGCAATACGGGAATCTTGACCGTACGGATCATTTCAGAAGTGGTGCTGCCGACGATTAGCTGACGGATACTGGAGTGGCCGTAGGCACCCATCACGAGTAGGTTGATATGGTCTTGAGCCACGACATCGCCAATCATTTTTTCTGGTTCGCCGTCGCGTTGCTCGACGCTGACTTCGAAGCCGGCTGTTTCAAGTTGGGCCTTGGCTGCAGCGAGGGCGGCTGCGATCTTGGCATTACCCGAGCCGACATAAAGTAGGTAGCAGTGCATGCCTTTGAGCAGTGCTTCGTTAGCTGCATAGTCGACTGCTTTTTGGGCACTTTTGCCACCATCAAAGGCGAGCACAAAGTTTTCCATCTTTTCAAAGGCGCGAGAGCTCACAAGCACGGGGTGCTGACAGCTGCGGACGACGCGTTCAAGATTACTACCGAGATGTCCTTTTTCAAAGTCGGCGTTGTTACCGCGCTTACCGATCACGACGAGGTCGGCATCGCGTTCATATTTGGCGATTTCGTCGCTCAATTTGCCGTGCCATTGATCGGCGACGACATCGATTACACCCGCATTTTTGAAGTGGGTGTTGGCGTCTTCAAGGATGGCTTGACCGCGCTTTTGGGCGATCTTGGCCTTGGCCGCTTCGAGTTCGACGAGCTCATTGAGCAGTGCGGTGCGTGCGCCTACACCCATGCTGCCGCTGTAGTTTAGCTTAGCTGGCTCCTCGTGGTGTGGGTTAAGCATGTGGAGCACGTGAATTGAGGCGCCGCCCATCTGGCGGGATGCCCAAGCGGCGTGATCGTAGACGCTGGAGGAGTAGTATTGGGAACCGTCGGTGCAGGCTAGTATGTTCATGGCTAGAAGGATTTTGGGGGCTTAAGTTGAGGACTTAGAAAATTCTAGTGGGCGTCGAGCTTAGCGTCGGGTTTATCAAACTTTGCGACTTCGAGGACAAGGGTCTTACTGGCATCATTCATACCCGCCAGTTCGACCTCAGTGCCTTCACGGCGGAATTTCAAAACTACGCGATCGAGTGCATTGATCGAGGATAAATCCCAGAAGTGCGCCTGCGAGACATCGATGGTGACTTTTTCCAAGACCTCGCGGAAATTAAAGGCATCCGCAAAACTGCTTGCGGAGACGAAGAACAGTTGCCCACGAATGGTGTAGGTTCGCTCCTTTTTGTTGACTTGGAAGGAAGAGCTGATGTCCAACTGGCCAGATACTTTGTAGGCAAAGAAGAGCGCGCTCAAAAGTACGCCCGCGCCCACACCGTAGGCAAGATTATGGCTGAGCACAGTGACTAGCACGGTCACTATCATCACAATGCTTGAGGTGCGGTGGTGCACGCGGAGGTTTTTTATCGACTCCCAGCTAAAGGTACCAATCGAGACCATAATCATCACCGCGACAAGCGCTGCCATCGGAATCTGACTAACGAGGTCGCCCATTACAACGATCAGAATCAGTAGTATAATACCCGCCGAGAAGGTTGAGAGTCGGCCACGACCACCCGACTGCACGTTGATCACCGATTGGCCAATCATGGCGCAACCTGCCATGCCTCCCAGAAAACCACTCGCGATATTGGCGACGCCCTGCCCCACACACTCTCGGCTCTTGTTGCTAGACGTATCAGTCAGATCATCGACAATCGTCGCGGTCATAAGGGATTCCAGTAATCCCACCACCATCAATGTTGCGGCGTAGGGAAGGACTATTTGCAGCGTTTCCAAGTTGAGAGGAATATCAGGAACCAAGAAGACAGGCAGTGTTGAGGGCAAATCTCCCATATCACCCACGGTGCGGACATCAATACCAAAATAAATCGAAACAGCAGTCAGCAATACAATCGCGACCAGTGGTGACGGCACCATCCTCGTGACGTACGGTAAACCATAAATAATCGCCAGACCCGCCGCGGCCATAACATACACCGCATAGGGCACATCGATCAGCTCGGGTAATTGGGCCATAAAAATGAGAATGGCCAACGCGTTTACAAAACCCGTCACCACAGAGCGCGACACGAAGCGCATGAGCTCACCCAATCGGATCCAACCAGCAATGATCTGCAGTACTCCAGTGAGCACCGTTGCCGCAAACAAATATTGCAGGCCATGCTCCCGCACCAACGTGACCATCAATAGCGCCATCGCACCGGTCGCTGCAGAAATCATTCCCGGCCTGCCCCCGGCAAAGGCGATAACCACAGCAATGCAAAACGAGGCATAGAGACCCACACGTGGATCCACGCCGGCAATAATAGAGAAGGCAATCGCTTCAGGGATCAGCGCCAGCGCCACCACCAGCCCGGCCAAAAGGTCGCTGCGTATGTTGGAGAACCACTCTTGGCGGATATTTGTCATGGGGCTGCCGACTTAGGTACTTATGGGTACTTTGCAGAATGCGCAACCGATACGGCACCAATAGGAGAATGGATTGTTTTTCGGCAATCTAAACGCCACTGGAATCTCAAGAAATCGGCTGCCCATTTTGATATTCAGCGCTTAATAAAGCGTGTATAACGCCGGATTCTGAACATGTTCAGGTTCTGC
>ERZ802822.2371-NODE-2371-length-10561-cov-8.483022_pt1 | contig 10561 bp, 7 predicted proteins | sample MGYA00345649_ERZ802822 | MGnify/ENA primary metagenome ERZ802822 (study PRJEB30503, sample SAMEA104212359) | marine metagenome | biome: Westerlies Biome; feature: [SRF] surface water layer (ENVO:00010504) within the epipelagic zone...; material: water... | reverse complement strand
CTTTCTAGATATAGAGGTAAAACTCTTTGTAATGAATGTAATGGAAGTAGATTGAGAAAAGAAGCATATTTTGTTAAAATTGATGATAAAAATCTACCTGATATCCTTTCAATGCCAATTGATAAACTAAGTAAATTCTTTAAAGAAATTAATTTAAATAAAACTGATAAAGATGTTTCAAGTAGGATTTTAAAGGAAGTAAATAATAGGATTGATTATTTAATGAATGTTGGTTTAAGCTATCTAAGATTAAACCGAAAAGCCAATACACTTTCTGGAGGAGAAACACAAAGAATAAATTTAGCTTCATCTCTTGGTAGTAGTTTAGTTGGATCAACATATATTCTTGATGAGCCTTCTATTGGATTACATTCTAAGGATAACGACAATCTAATAAAGATTTTAAAAAATCTAAAAGACATTGGGAATACAGTTATAGTAGTTGAACATGATGAAGAAATAATTCTTTCAGCTGATCATATAGTTGATATAGGACCAATGGCCGGAACATTAGGAGGTGAAATTGTTGGCGAAGGAAATGTTAAAGAAATTCTTAAAACTGATACATTAACATCAAGATATTTAAATAAGACTGAGCGAATTGAGTATCCTAGTTCAAGAAGAGAATCTAATTATTTTATAAATGTAAATGGAGCTAAGGAGAATAATTTACAAAATATAACTGTTAAGATTCCACTTGGATGTTTAACTATGATTACTGGTGTTTCAGGAAGTGGTAAGTCAACATTAGTAAAAAAAATTATTTACCCTGCCCTACTTAATTATTTTAGAGATTATTCCCATAAACCTGGAAAATTCAATGACGTTTCAGGAAATCTCAGTAAGATTAAATCTGTTCAGTTTATAGATCAGAATCCTATTGGACGATCATCTAGATCAAACCCTGTTACTTATCTAAAGGTATATGATGACATACGTAATCTTTATGCTAAAATCCCTCAATCAATTTCTAAAGGATTTAAATCAAAATTCTTTTCTTTTAATACTGATGGTGGGAGATGCGATGAATGCAGAGGTGAAGGGATTATAAAAATTGAAATGCAATTCATGGCAGATGTTGAGCTTGAATGTGATATTTGTAAGGGAAAAAGATTTAAAGATGAGATAACAGCAATTAAGTATAATGGAGTTAGTATTGATATGTTACTTAATATGACAGTTGATGACTCTATTCAATTCTTTAGAAAGTATAATCAGTCAAAAATTGTAAGTAAACTTCTCCCTCTTCAGTCTGTTGGTCTAGGTTACGTATCACTTGGACAGTCGTCAAACACCTTATCAGGTGGTGAGGCTCAAAGAATAAAATTAGCATCATTTATAGGTAAAGGAGATCAAATTGAGAAAACTTTTTTCATTTTTGATGAACCTACAACTGGTCTTCATTTTCATGATGTGAGAAAGCTATTAAATACCTTTGATAAATTAATAAGAATGGGGCATTCTATTCTTGTTATTGAACACAATCTAGATATGATTTCTTGTGCAGATCACATTATTGACTTAGGTCCAGAGGGTGGAGATAAGGGAGGTAAAATAGTTGCCGAAGGAACTCCTGAAGAAATTATTAAGATTAAAAAATCTTATACGGGACAATACCTTAAAAGTAAAATTATTTAATACTACCAGTTTTTATTAAACTTATCTATAAAAATATTTACATCATCACTTAGTCTAAATATATATGCTGAAAGAGTATATAATATTAAAACTAAACTTGATTTTACAATTATATTTAAGACAGGATCAAAGTCTAGTTTAAGATTTGAAAAAATAACAAACCCCAATACACTTAAGACAATAATTTTGACTGTATCCTTACTGTATGGATGGATATTGAATTTTACTTTTATTAAATACAGTTTAAGTGAATTCATTATAATTAAAACTATCAAAGTTGCATAGGCAGCTCCAACTATACCATACTCTGTAATTAAGTAAATATTTAATACTACTGCTAGTATAGATGAAAAAAGAGAAAACCAGAATGTATAATAATAATATTTAGAATTTGAAATTATATTATTAATACATCCAATAGACATAGAATATAATTTTCCAAAAGACACAATAATAACAATTGGAATACCAATTGAGTAACCATCTTGGTTTAACATTTTGTAGAAATCATTGAGATTAAGATTTATTAGTAGAAAAAACAAACTAGCAACTAAAACAAGATTTGTTGAGCTTTTTTTGAGCAATCCCTCAAGCTTTTTAAAATGATTCTTATTAATTGCATCGGCAACTACTGGACTTAAAATTTGAAACATAGCCCTGCCTGGAATCTCAATTACAGCTGCAATAAATACAGCTACAGAATAATAGGCAACATTTTCAACAGTTAATATTGATGATAACATAGATTTATCAATATCTAGAATAATACTAGATGCGGCACCTGATAAGAAAATCAATAGACAGTATTTAAAAACTTCTATAAAATCACTTTTAAAAGCAAAACTTATTCTAGGCCTATTAATGTAGAATGAATAAATGATTACGATTAAAAGTCTTAAATAATAACCATAGATTAGAAATAAAACAAAGTTTTCAAAATTTAAAATACCATATGAATAAGAAATTAATAAAAACGCAATAAGAAGTCTTGGGTAAAGTTCTTTCAAAAAATTCCCAAAAACTGATTTAAGTTTTACTCTTAACCATGAATAGAATACTTCAAAAAATGATGTAGAAACAGCAATAAAAAGGATTACATAAGCATACTTAGATAAGCTTTGATCACTTTGAAAAAGATAAAGTCGTATTTGATCATAGTAAGTGAAAAATATAGGTACAAACAATATTACAATTACCAATGGTATTATAATCGATAAGGTTAAAAGTCCATCTTTATCAGTTTTTTTATTGTATTTCGAGTAATATCTAATTACAGCATGCTGGGTTCCAAATGAAATGAAAGGTTGAAGTAAATTTGAAATTGCCAATAGCGCAATTATAAGCCCTTGTAATTTACTTCCAAGAAAGGTCGGATATAGATAAAGAGTATTGACTGCTCCAATAAGAAATGCTATTCCAATACTTATTAGATTCAAAAAAGATTGTCTAACTACTATACCCATTTATTTTCCCTGTAAAGCATGTATGCTATTAAGCTAAAGGTAATTATAATTGTAATTATTCTAATATTTATTCCCGTTTTTACAATTTCAGGTGAAAAAAAGAAATCTATTTCATGCTTACCCTCTGGTATTAACATACCCCTTAGTAAGTAATTTATATCAAAGAAATCAGATTTCTCTCCATCTATAAATACATCCCAGCCAGATGGATAGTATATCTCAGAGAAGACAATTAACTGTTCTGAAAGTGCGTTGTAATTATATGTAAGATGAGATGATGAGTTTTTAACTTTTTCAATTTTAATCAAATCTTTTGATTCTAAAGTTTGAGGTAAATCTTTTGGGATTGAATTCTTAAGTCCTAAAGCTATTTTACTAATGTCAGTGTCCTTTAGTTTATTTAATAGTTCATCAGGATTATTTAGAACTAATAGAGAGTCCACAGCCCATGCGTTTCCAAGAGCATCAGGATTTACATATAACTGATCTTGATCTTGATCATCTTTTCCAATTAAATATTTGACATTTAGAGAATTAAATAATTTTTCATTGTCATGAAATGTTAGATAATCATAATACTCTTGAAACCTTCTAAGCTTAGCAGCATGATAACCGTTTAATGAATTATGGTAATAAGATGAGCTAGCGTTTGATAGTCCTGTAGATAGATTAAAAACCCTATAATCAAGAGTGTCAAGTAGTATTTCATTGTCAATTTCTGACAATTGATATGTATTTATAGATTTATCAATAAACAAATCCTTATCTATATATCTACTGTTAACTGAATATAGATCTACAATTACTATAAGAGAAACTATAAGAAAAGTAAAGTTTCTTCCTATTAATTTTGAAAATCTCAAGGTTAAAAATATTACACCACCGATTAATAATGCACGTAGAATATCTTTATTAAATATGTTTTTTCTTTCTTCTATAATCTGATTAAAAATTTCTTGACCATAGCCATTTGAATAGTAATCATCATAGAGACCTGCGAATGAAAGGGAGCCACTAATTACTAAAAGTATAATTAGAGGAACTGAGAAGATGGCAAAAGACCTTCTTATATTTTTTAAATCTGAATCAGCCAAGAATTTATTAAGTCCAATAACTGCTAATAAAGGAACCGCAAACTCAAGAATAACTTGTATGGATGAGACAGCTCTAAATTTGTTATAAAAAGGGACATAATCAATAAAAAGGTTTGTTAGTAATGGAAAGTTTTTTCCCCATGATAATACGAGTGATAATATAAAGGAGATTAATAACCACCATTTGAAAGGGCCTTTTACCACAAACAATGACAATACAAATAGAAAAGCAATTGATGCCCCTATATAAGCTGGAGCCTCTAATATGGGTTGACTACCCCAATATGTTGGAACTGACTTTATAAATGATTGTGCTTGAGGTTTAGGCACATTATTATCAATCAAAAATTCATATAAATCAGAATCCTCACCAACATTCTCTGAAGATGCACCTCCTTGAACTCTAGGAGCTATAAGATTTAAACTCTCAAAAATACCATAACTATACTGAGTTATATAATCATAGTCAAGACCAGTAGATATTTCTTTTTCACTTCCATCAGGATTTAATTTAAGTTCACTTTGAGATCTGGTAGAATACTTTGAATAATCATAAGTAGATAAGATATTAGGTGCGTTGAGTCCCAAAGCAAGAATACCTGCAAGAAAAAACAAACTCATATAGGTTATAAAATCCTTTACATCCTTCTTTCTATATGAATCAACCAGGTATACTATAAAATATATTCCAAGTAGAATCAACATATAATATGTCATTTGATAATGGTTTGCCCTTATTTGCAATGATATTGCTACAAGACTAACCAAGAAACCAGGTAATAATTTGTGTTGTTTTAATAGAAGTAATCCTGCTATTACTAATGGAATATAGGAAATAGCTAGGGCTTTTGTATTATGCCCTACCTGAAGTATTATGAGTAAATAAGTTGAAAATGCAAAAGCAATGGAACCTAAAACTGCGATTCTCCATGGTATTTTTAATACCATGAGTAGAATATACATTGTTAGAAGATAAAGGAATAATGTATGAGCTGGTCTAGGTATAAATCGAAATAACATATGAATGGGAGCTAATACATCATAAGCAAACTTTGCTCCTAATTGAAAAGTTGGCATTCCACCAAACGCATTATCGATCCAGTATATTTCATCGGAAAAAGTATCTCTATTCTCAGTAATCTCTCTAGACATCCCCTCATATTGATTAATATCAGATTGGAATAATCTTTTTCCATCTAACAGCGGACTATAAAAAATTAGTGAAACAATTGCAAAACCAATTGCAGTATAGAGGTGTATTAGAGATTTTCTAAATTGAACTTTATTAATCGATATCCTCATAGTCTATATATTCACCATATTTTTCATTGGTTTTACCTTTCTTTTTTGTTGAGGATTTATCTGACTTTGACTTTTTTTGAGCAGTTTTAAAAATATCTGCAAATATCATTTTCAGTATCGAGGGAATAAAATACCTGATAAAGAGATAAATAGCAAGAAATATTATTAAAACCTTCATAATTAATGGGTTTACCAAATTTAGTGAAATCTTGAAAAATAACTATTTATTGGTAACTTGTATTTTTAAATGGAATTCGACTCAAATATTACCATAAAACAAGTCAAAGATAGTGATGAATTAAAAGAATTCGTCATGTTTCCTCATGATCTGTACAAAGATTCAAAGTATTGGGTTGCCCCTATAACTAAAGAAGAACTAGAGGTATTAGATAAAAAAATAAACCCTGTTTTTAAAAATGCTTTAGCTCATTATTTTCTTGCATATATAGATGGAAAGATAGTTGGAAGAGTTGCCGCTCTAATTAACTGGGTTGAGGTTAATGATTTAAAAAAGAAAAAAGTAAGGTTTGGATGGTTTGACTTTATAGATAACACAGAAGTCTCAAAAGCTCTTCTTGAAAAAGTAAGAGAGATTGGAATAAAGAATAATCTTGAATTTATAGAAGGACCTGTTGGTTTTTCTAATATGGACAAAGCAGGTATGCTTATTAAGGGATTTGAGAAGAAAAACACAATGATTACTCTTTATAATCATCCGTATTATAAAGATCATATGATTAAGCACGGCTATACTAAGCTTGCTGAATGGGTAGAATATGAACTTAAGATTGCAAATTATGAGGATGCACCTGAAAAGATTAAGAAGTTTTCTGATCTAATATTAAAAAGGTATAAACTGAAAAAGCTAAACTTTACTAAAACTGAACAGATTGTTCCATATGTAGATCAGATGTTCTTTTTACTTGGTAAGACTTATGATAAGCTTCAAACATTTGTTCCAATTCAAGACTATCAGATAGATCACTATAAGAATAGATTTTTAAAATACATTAATCCAGGCTTTATAAAATGTGTTACTGATGAAAATGATGAGCTAGTAGCATTTGCTATTACAATGCCCTCTTTCTCTAATGCTTTAAAGAAAATAAATGGTAAAGTTGATTTCATCGGTAAGTTAAGATTACTTCATGCTAAGAACTTCAACCATAAAGGATCTCTATATCTTATTGGGGTTAGACCTGATTTTCAAAATAAAGGGGTTATAGCAATTCTGTTTAATGAGCTTCAAAAGTTTTACAATAAGTTTGGGATAACAGAAGTTGAGACTAATCCTGAGTTAATAGAAAATGCTGCTATTCAACAACTCTGGAAGAATTATGAGAACAATCAACATAAGAATAGAGCTACTTTTACTAAAGAGATTTAATGATGTACAATGAAGGGACTATTATAGCTCTATCATCTGCTCCAGGATCTGGAGCTATTGCTATTATAAGATTATCTGGAGAAGATGCTATTTCTAAAACAGATTTATTCTTTAAATCTAAATCTGGAAAAAAGCTTTCTGAATGTGGTGGTTACTCAATAAGTTATGGGGATTTAGTAGATAATGATGAAATAATTGATGAGGTAGTTGTAAGTGTTTACGAAGCACCCCACTCCTACACTGGTGAAAACATTATTGAAATATCATGCCACGGGTCAATTTATATTCAACAAAGAATACTCTCAATATTTACTAATGCTGGAGTAAGACTTGCTTCTCCAGGAGAGTTTACCCTAAGAGCATATCTAAACAATAAGAAAGATCTATCTCAAGCTGAAGCCGTTGGTGACTTAATTGCCTCAGAGTCAAAAGAGGAACATAGAGTGGCTATGGAGCAAATGAGAGGTGGCTATTCAGATGAGATTGAAGTATTAAGAGAGAAGCTTATCAATTTTAAGTCGCTTATAGAGCTTGAACTTGATTTCTCTGAAGAAGATGTGGAGTTTGCAGATAGAAGTGATTTAAAAACACTCTTAAATGAGCTAGAGAGTAAGTTATCAAGTTTGATTGACTCGTTTACCTATGGAAATGTTATAAAAGAAGGAGTTACAGTAACGATTGCTGGGAAACCCAATGCAGGAAAATCATCCCTATTAAACGCTATAGTTAATGAGGATAAGGCAATAGTGTCAAATATTCCAGGTACAACTAGGGATGCAATAGAAGATGTAACGAATATAAATGGTGTTAAATATAGATTTATTGATACTGCAGGTATTCGAGAAACAACAGATGAAATAGAATCTATAGGTGTTGCTAGAGCAAAAAGTAAAATTGACTCCTCGAGGGTACTAATTTATCTATTTGATAGGTCAGATATTACAGAAAATGAGCTAATTAAAGAGGTTAAATTGTATTTAAGAGAAGATCTTCAAATATATCTAGTTGAAAACAAAATTGATTTGTTAAATAATTTTGATACAGACACTTATAAAGACAATATAAAGTCTTTAATTAATAAAAAAAGTGTCTCTTTTTATAGAATTTCAGCTCTAGATAGTGATTTAGTGTCCGGTTTAAAAGAATTGATATCCAAGAATCTAAAACTATCATCTCAAAGCAATATAATTATCACAAATTCAAGACATCTTGAAGCTTTAAATAATTCATTAAAAGCAATTGAATCTGTAAATAAGGGATTAAAAGAAGGTTTATCTGGTGATTTACTTAGTATTGAGCTTAATGAAGCTATCATAAACATCTCCATTATCACCGGAAAGATAGATATTGATCAAGATATACTTGGATCCATATTCTCAAAGTTTTGTATTGGGAAGTGAATTAACTTACTGATAATCAGTATATTATTTAGTTAATTTTTGCAATTTTAGATAGGTTGCACTTCTCCAAATCCATTCTAATGGACCATATCTATATTTTTTGAGAAAATAATTTGAAGCTATCATTTGAAGAAAATAAATTAATAGTCCAATCAATATTAGACTAAAATTACCAAACTTACTGAAGAAAGGTCCTAGTGCCCATGGTGCAAATAACACTAACCCAAAAATACCCTGAAGTGTATAGTTTGTAAGAGCTGTTCTTCCATAAGGAGATAAACTATTTAATATAGATTGAATCCTAGAATTTTGATAAAGCACTATGAATCCAAGACCTAAAATAAAAGATGAAACAACTAATGCAGTGTCCTGCAAAGCTTTTACCAAAATTAAGTTATTGTCTATAAGGTTATTTCCAGGAACAAACAACAATCTAGTATTCGTATCTGGAAATTGATTTAATAAAAATGTTAGTCCAATAAAAGATACCACTGATAAAAGCAAAAGCCTAACTGTTAGTTCCTTATTTTCACTTAGTTTTTCTAGATATCTTGAGCGTCCAACTAAATAACCAATTATAAAAATTCCTAATGTTAAGTATCCTCTTCCAAACATTCCAAACTGGTAGTTAATCTTTCCATTAAGTCTAGATTGATAATTATGTTTAACAGTATTTATTAAGCTAGGGTTTTCGAGGTGTTGAGGTGTTTCTCTATTATATCTATTTGGACTCCTATTCTCTTCAACAATCTCAGTAGATACACCCTTATTGTGATTTATAGTTTGATAAACCCTAGGGCCACCTGTAATAAGTAGAACAGTAAATAGTATTAGAATGTATTTGTTTATTTTTTTTATGAAGAGAAGAATGATTCCAAATATTGCATAAACAGATAAAATTTCAACATTATAGATTGAATGAATTAAAATACCTAACAGAAAAAGAAAAAGCATTCTTCTTAAAAAGAAGCTGTTAAAACTAATATTCTTAGATTCTGCACTTTTCATTTGAATATAGAAGCTAACTCCAAACAGAAATGCAAAAATATTTATGAATCTTCCCATTACTACATTATACGCAAACCATGTAGATGTTGAGTCTAAAGACGGGAGATTAAAATAGATTATATCAGCTTGAAGATTTTGAATTCCAAATTGCTGAATCATATGGACTATGATTACTCCAAGTAATGAGAACCCACGTAATGCATCAAGAACTTCAATTCTTTTCATACTTTAAATTAGAAATTTAAAATTAATAAAAGTTTATTTTTCATGTAGAAATATGTCGAAACACTCCCACTCTATTTGTAACTATTTGATATTAAACACTATAAATTAAAAAAGATATATGTAAATCTTTATTTAAATACTTCTTATCAACTGTTATACGACCTTTTAATTGAATCTTAAGCATATCATCACCTTTTACAGCGATAAAGTCAGCTCCTTCCCAATCATTGTTTAGACGCATTGAATCATATCCATAGTCAGCTAATGATGAAGCTACTTTATGATAATTGTAGTTTTCTTTTTGGCGAGCATTTAATTTAGAATAGTCTATTTTCTCAAGTTTCATATCTCCAATGTAGAAAAAATAATAATTTATTAAACATAGTACCTAAACGCAGAAGGAAAAAATGTTACCTTTAAAAAAAAATATAATGAAGAATCTTTTACTATTAAGCTTTTGTTTACTAACTGTCTCTTGCGTATCTGTAAAATTTCCAGAATCAATATCTGTTAATATTGAATTAGATGAGGAGTCAGCAAAGAACTTAACTCAAGCTATCAATAATTCGAGTTATAAAACAATTGTGATGGGGAATAATTTTGAAGAAGATGGTGAAAAGTTAAAAAAAGTAATGATTAGAGGAGAAAGATTTGGTGTAGGACCAAATGCATCAAAATACATGAATAATCTTCCAGAAGTTATAATTCGAAGAATTGAAAAGGCGACAGAAAAAGGTGTTGATATTAAAATTGACACAATCATATCTAATAATGGAGAAAGAAAAGAAATTAAAATCGAAGTAAAAATAGATGATAATTAATCATAACGATTAAAAACCCCATTAATTACAAGAGGGTCAATTAAATGAAGCACAAATAAAAGCTCTAAAGGAAATTGAAAATACTTTTAGCAATTTAGGAGATAAATCGTAGACTAAAAACTCATTATATCTTGTTAAGCACTTATTATACTGTGTTTAACAGAGATTTTTTTACTTACCAATACAGAATTTAGAGAATATCGACCCAAGGATATCTTGATCA
>ERZ802822.2367-NODE-2367-length-10572-cov-4.367032_pt1 | contig 10572 bp, 8 predicted proteins | sample MGYA00345649_ERZ802822 | MGnify/ENA primary metagenome ERZ802822 (study PRJEB30503, sample SAMEA104212359) | marine metagenome | biome: Westerlies Biome; feature: [SRF] surface water layer (ENVO:00010504) within the epipelagic zone...; material: water... | reverse complement strand
CTGTGGCCCTCCAGCTCGACTTCATCGAGTTTGAGCCGCTCATCAAGATCAAGCACATGCTCGACAACCCCGATGACTACGCAGGTGGAGGTGGCGGCCTTGGGAATGGTGATGGTGGCGGTGGTAATACCATCGGCAGTGGCGACATTGCCGCCAATCACCTGCACCGCGTTGGCCATCTTGCGAACGGCCGCAACAGCGTTGAGAACGCCTTCGGAATGGCCATGCGCGGTATCAACGATGATGACGTCGACGCCGGCGTCAATCAATGCCTCAGCGCGGGCAAGACCATCACTGCCAGCGCCCGTAGCGGCCGCAACAAGCAGCCGTCCGGCACCATCCTTTGACGCCATCGGGTGATTTTTCGCCTTTTCCATGTCCTTGACCGTGATCAGACCGGTACAGCGTCCCTTGGCATCGACCACAACCAGCTTTTCAATGCGATTCTCATGCAACAACCGCTTGGCGTCATCCTGCGTGGCGCCGTCGCGCACCGTCACCACCTCACGCGTCATCAGATCACCGACCTTCTGCTCCATGTCGCTGGCAAACCTTACATCCCGGTTGGTCAGGATGCCGACAAGCCGGTGCGGCCCAACGCCCACGCCCTCGACCACTGGCACGCCGCTGATATGGTGATCCTTCATCATCGCCAACGCATCACCCAACGTCTTGTCCGCAGTGATGGTCAGGGGATTGACAACCATGCCAGACTCGAACCGCTTGACCTTCGCGATCTCGCTTGCCTGTTCCTCAATCGACAAATTTTTGTGGATGACACCTATGCCCCCGGCCTGCGCCATGGCGATGGCAAGGCGATGTTCAGTTACCGTATCCATTGCCGCTGAGATAAGCGGTATGTTCAGGTCAAGTGACCGGGTCAATCGGGTCTTTACATTGGTGTCGGCGGGCAGAATGGCCGAGCGTGCAGGTTGGAGAAGTACATCGTCAAAGGTCAGTGCTTCGCGAATTTTCATGGGGTGCCTTTCGTAACGCAGGCCAAGCAGGGGCCTCTGTTCGGTGGCTCCGCACTATATCCAAGCATGGCTTCGAATCATAGCCCCTAAATCGGGGAAAATCCGCTTCCATCAGGAGCGCTTTGCGCTCCGGTATCATCATCGTCCGGCGCCGAATTTTCAACGCCGCTGGCAAGACCGTCACCATGAAAGCCCGTTGCCAGTACATAGCTCTCAACCGACTCCTGCCGGCTTGCGGCAGGTTTTACGTGGCGTACCGTGGCAAAGTTGCGCTGCATTACATCAAGCACGCTACGCTCGGCACCACCGCGAAAACATTTCGCCAGAAAGAACCCATCCCTGTTCAGAATCTCAAGCGCAAAATCCAATGCCGCCTCAAGCAATGCTGTGGTTCTGAGGTGGTCGGTAGGCCGGTGGCCGGTAGTGGCAGCCGCCATGTCACTGAGAACCCCGTCGGCAGCACCGCCGACAGCATCGCGGACCCGGGCCAGCATGTCATTATCCATCATGTCACCGACAAAGATATCAGCATCGACGATGATTTCGGTTTCCAGCAAATCAATTCCCACCAGACGGGCCGACCCCTGGCCCAATTTGGTGCGCATCGATGCCACCTGCATCCAGCCGCCGGGGGCGCATCCAAGGTCGACAATGGCCATCCCCGGCTGGAACAGTTTGTAGCGATCATCAATCTGTTCGAGCTTAAGTGCAGCGCGCGAACGAAATCCACGGGATTTAGCCTCGGCAACAAAGGGGTCATTCAATTGGCGGGTCAGCCAGCGTTGCGATGACACCTTACGGCCACGCATCTTTTTCGGTTGGCGCGTGAGACCAGCCTTGCCGCGATAACTACGTCCCGATGGCCCCTTTTTGCCATCCGACCGGCCACCGCCCTTACCACTGCCTGTCATCGCACTCAAAACCTTCCAAATGGGGTGCCGCCAGTGACGGCATATCTTTTGCTGATCAATTGCAGTAATAACAGGTTATTGGGTGAGACGGCAAAATACATTGCTTTTAAAATTTCACATTTCCTCTCATATCACCCGACACGCTGCAATCCCGCCGCAATCCCGAGGCCCGAAACCCAAAATGACGACAGCGCCAGAAACCACCGGTGAAAAGGGCCAGAGGCCTCCGCCAATGCGGGGGTGGGCCTATCATCATTGGCAGAACATCAGGCTGGCAATGCCAATTGTCATTGGCGCGCTGTCGGTGATCGGCATTACGACGGCGGACATCATCGCCATGGGTTGGATCGACAGCATCAATCTGGCGGCAGGCTCGCTTGGGCAGCGCTATTACCAGCCGGTTTATTTCTTTGCGCTTGGCATGACATTACCAGTCGGTGCCCTGATCGCCCAGGCGCTGGGCGCACGGGATGACCGCCAGATCCGGCGCGCCCTGCGGCAGGGATTGGTGATCGGCGTTGCCATCGGCATTCTGTTTGCGCCGCTGGTGATTGCTGGCCCGAAAATTCTTGTCTGGCTGGGACAGGACCCAGAGCTGTCACATATGGCGACAGATTATCTGATCTGGTCGGCAGTCGGTTTGCCGTTCAATTTCATCTTTTTTGTGCTGCGCCAATATATCGTGGCGCATCAGCACCCACTGCCCCAGGTCATCGCCACCCTGCTGGGACTTGCTTTCAACATCATCGGCAATTATGCGTTCATTCATGGCATAGGTCCGGTGCCGGCAATGGGGCTGGCTGGCATCGCTCTGGCCACCACCTTAACCTGGCTGCTGGTCAGCATCGGCCTGATGATCTATATCGCCACCACCGAGCCCTATAAATCATCAAAACCATTTCAGCGGCTCTGGGTCATGGATTGGCAGATCACCCGCCGGATCACGACATTGGGCTTTCCCATCGGCCTGACCATTGTTGCCGAAAGTGGCATGTTCATTGCCATTGGTCTGCTCATCGGCCTGTTTGGCACTGCGGGCCTCGCTGCAAGCGCAATTGCCAACCAGATTGCCGCTGTGGCTTTTATGGTGCCCATTGCACTGGGTCAGGCCGGCACCATCCGTGTCGCCCATTATGCTGGCAGACAGGACAGGCAGAATCTGGGGCGGAGCGCGCATTCGGTGATGCTGGTTGGCATCCTCGTGACCTCAGTCACAATGGCGGTTCTGCTGATCTGGCCGGAGGCGCTTGTTGACATTTATCTCAATCCTGATGATCCCCTGCTCGACGAGGTTGTGGCGCTGGCCCTTCCAATGGTGTTGATCGCCGCCCTGTTTCAGATCCCCGACGGGTTGCAGGGCATCGCTAATTCGGTTTTGCGGGGGCTGAATGACACCCGAATCCCAGCCTTGCTCGCCATCAGCAGTTTCTGGCTTTTTGGCGTTGGCGGCGGAATTTTGATGGGCTTTACCTTTGAATTTGGACCGGTCGGTGTTTGGGCCGGCCTGCTGGTTGGCCTTGCCGCTTCGGCGCTGGCGCTGGCATGGCGGATGCAGCGCGGCCTTGACAGATTAAAGGCTGGGGGGCGCATCCTGTCTGGATGATCTGGTTTGTTTGAATGCTATGCTGCGCTATGATCGTGCGATGACCCGCGATCCAACTCATACCGAAATTGCCCAGCTATGCCCGGGTTTGCCCGTCATCTCAGCTGATCAGCAACCGGTTTATGACGATCTTGTTTCCTGGGCAGACACCATTACGGGTGATGCCGACACCGAAATCTCAGCAAACGCACTTGCCGCCATGCTGGTGCATTCGCACCATCTTCAGACGCTGGCGCGGCGGCACCAGGACACCATTGTACCAATCCTGCGGGGACAAGGTGCCACAATCATCAGCACCGCCTGTGATGAATTGACGGCGGCAACGCCAATGATCGGAGATGACGCCGCCATGATGCGGGCCCTTCGCAGGCTTCGCCAACGCAGTGCGCTCGCCGTGGCTCTGTCTGACTTGGGTGCAGGCGCAAGTCATGGCGCAAGTAATGGCGCAAGTGCTGATGTCGCCACACAGATGGAATGGCTCAGCAGCGCCGCGGAGACCGCAGTTCGCGCCGCAGTTCGTTACCTGTTCGATCAGGCGGCGCGGCGGGGCAAATGCCCTCCACAGGCTGAGACGATGGAACAGTGCGGCTGGGTCATTCTGGCGCTTGGCAAATTGGGCGCATCGGAACTGAATTACTCCTCCGATATTGATTTGATCATTCTTCATGATCCCGATAGCACGTCGTTGTTTGCCGCCGATACAGCCCAACAATTCTATGTTGAACAGACCCGCGCGCTTGTGCGGCTGCTCTCTCAGAGTACGGGAGATGGCATTGGCTGGCGGGTCGATCTGCGCCTACGACCAGACCCGGGCGCAACCGCCGTCAGCATTCAGATTGGCGCGGCACTCGGCTATTACGAATCAATCGCCCGCACCTGGGAGCGAGCGGCCTTCATCCGGGCCAGACCGATCGCGGGCGATCTCGCACTTGGCACCAGCTTCCTTGGCGACATTCAGCCTTTCATCTGGCGGCGAACGCTGGATTACACGGTGATGGACGATATGAAGTCGATGTTGCGCCGACCAGTGCAGACATCCGGCTGGCATGGCTATAACCTGAAAACCGGTAAGAATGGCATTCGCCAGATCGAGTTTTTTACCCATGTCCTGCAATTGGTCGCGGGCGGGCGCATTCCCGCCATCCGCCGGCCCCGCACCCTGCCGGCCCTTCAGGCGCTGGCTGATGAAGAGTGGATCAGCCAGGAGCAGGCGCGCAATCTGGCAGTCCTCTATCACGCCATTCGCCGCGTCGAACACCGGCTGCAGATGCTCAGCGATGCACAGACGCATTCATTGCCGCGCAGCGAGGCCGAGCTCACGCAATTCGTCCAGTTCCTCGGCCATGATAGCAATGACAGCTTCCTTGCCGCGCTTGCAAATGTGATGCAGGCGATCGGTGCAAACACCACACACAAACTTCTAGAGGATGCCAAACAGACTGCGATCTCCGTCAAGGCAGACGGTGACAGCCTGCTGCTCGATGACACCGAACAGCTTATGCAATGGCTTGTTGCGCATGGATTCCAACGTCCGGGTGATGTTTGTGCCACCCTTGATGGTTGGATGGCAGGCCGGATCGCCACCACGCGGGGGGAGCGGGCGCGTTCGCTGCTGAACAGGCTGATGCCAACCATTCTTGCCCATTTGGCAGGCGGCAGCTCACCAGACGATCAATTCGCAGCCTTCGCTCAATTCACCGAGGCTCTGCCAGCAAGTGTCCAGATTTTCTCGTTGCTCGACCATAACCGGCAGTTGACGAAATTGCTGTGTGACGTTTTGGTTCTCTCACCGCGGATGGCGTCCTATCTGCGCCGCACCCCAGCCCTGTTTGACCTTGTCCTGTTTGACGATTTCTTCAACCCACTCCCCAGCGCCGATGTTCTGGAAGGGCAAATGCAGACCGCAATCGCCGACCTGTCCGTTGAGGAGGCGCTTGACGCGATAAAGCGGCGGGCACGGGAATGGCGGTTCCAATGCGAGGTTCAGGCGCTCAGCCATGTTCTGCACCCAGCTGATCTTGGCCGCGCGCTGAGCATGATCGCCGATATTGTCGTTCGCGCCGTGCATCAATTGGCCGTTGAGGACATGCAGCGCCGGCATGGCAGCATCGACGGTGAAAGCACCATTCTGGCGCTTGGTCGGCTTGGCATCCGGGCCTTGACGGCGCATTCCGATCTGGATCTGGTTGTCGTTTTTCAGGCCGATGCAACCACCCAGTCAAATGGTGATCGCGCCCTAGGCGCCACGGCCTATTTTGCCCGTCTGACGCAGACCTTTGTCAACTGGTTGAGCAGACCAACCGCCGAGGGCAGCCTTTATGAGGTGGATATGCGGCTGCGACCCGACGGCGATAAGGGAGCCGTCGCCGTCAGCATTGACCGGTTCACCGATTACTATGAGAAGGACGCATGGGTCTGGGAAAAGCTGGCGCTTGCCAAGGCGCGGATCATCACCGATCCGGCGCGCGCATCATCAGCGGTGACAGCACTCACAAAGGCCATTCACAGATCAACGCAGCAACCAATAGGCCTGCCGACAGTCGGCAAGGCCGTTATTGATATGCGGCGGCGGTTGCGTGATGCCTATGGGAGCGCGCCGGCACTGCAACTGCGCAAGCTTCCGGGGGGGACGGCAGAACTCGATCTTCTGCTACAGGGGCTGCGGCTTGTCCATGCTGACCTTTTTACAGGCACAGGTCAGAGCCAAATCGGCATCATTTCAACATTGGCAAGCGCAAAGCGCATCAGCCAGACCCATGCTGCCGATCTGGAGGGCGCAAGCCAGTTGTTCAACAATGTTTATGCCAGCTTGCGCCTCTGCGTTGGGGCAGTTGGGCAGAACGCCGGGGATTTTTCCACTGCTGTCGTCCAGTTCATTGTCGAGAACAATGACGCCGCCGACGAGTCGCAGCTGATCGCTATGCTGGACGGCGAACGTGAAAAAATCATGGCTGTTTTTGATGCGATTTATCCACCGCAGCACACCTTCAACGGGCCATCGACCGGCCAGTGATCTGGAAAAATTTACTTTGTCTTTAAAACGACTGAATTTTGTTGAATGCAAGACAGACGGCACGCTTTAGCCCGCCGTATCGAAGCGTAATATTTCCTGTTTTATCGGACACCCAATAATCCGGTTATCGCCACAGTTGTGAGCACCGTTTTTTCGGGTTTTTTGGAATTGGATATCGGCCATGCTGAGATCTGCCGCTGCCTCATGGACCCTGTTTTTCGGCCTCCTGCTGATCATGGCCGGCAATGGCCTGCAAATGGTGCTGCTCGGCATTCGCTCGTCCGATGCCGACTTCAGCAATGTGGCGACAGGCCTGATCATGGCCGGCTATTATCTGGGGCTTTTTCTTGGGTCTCTGGGCGTTCCGCACATCCTCAACAATGTTGGCCATGTGCGCGTGTTTGGCGCAATGTCGGCCATTGCCTCGGCTGCCGTTCTGGTGCATGCGGCGATCGTTGATCCCTATGTCTGGACAATTATGAGGATTCTGACAGGGTTCAGCTTTGCCGGCATGTATATCGTCTGCGAAAGCTGGCTAAATGATCAATCGACCAACGAAACTCGTGGGCAGATGCTGTCTTTATACATGATCGTGACAATGGCAGGCATCGCCGGGGGCCAGCTGATGATCTCGTTTGGCAGCGAGACTGGGCTTGAGCTGTTTCTGCTGGCGTCTGTTCTTGTCTCGCTGGCGGTGGTGCCGATTTTGATCTCGGTTGGTAAAGCACCTGAATTTTCAGCACCTGAGCGCATCAGCCTGCGCCGGATCTTCCAGATATCGCCGCTTGCTGTCATCGGCCTAGCGCTGAATGGCATGTCCATCGCGATGGTGTTTGGCATGGGCGCGGTCTATGGCAAGTCAATTGGCATGAGCACCAGTGAGATCGGCTATTTCATGACAGCACCAGTGATCGGCGCTCTGGTGCTGCAATATCCAGTGGGCCGGTTGTCAGACCGGTTTGACAGGCGTGTTGTCATCCTCGGCGTTTCGGCAATGGCCGCTGGCACCTTGCTAATAGCCTCGCAGCTCGGGATTGGCAATTTTGCCCTTCTTCTTGTCTGCATGCTCGTGTTCGGCGGATTTCTATTTCCGATGTATTCGCTATGTATCGCCCACGCAAATGATTTTCTAACCCCCTCGCAAATGGTCGCCGTGGCCTCAGGGTTGGTGATGATGAGTGGCGCCGGCGCCGTTATTGGCTCTCCTTTGGCGGCGTTGTCGCTCGAATATCTGGGCGTTGCCAGCTTTTTCCCGCTGCTGGCATCAACACAGATTGCCACCGCCATCTTTGTCATCATCCGCATGACACGGCGGCGCGCGGTTCCGAGCGCCGCACAGGGTCCCTTCATCGCCATTCCCGAGGCCTCAAGTGCTGTGGCTGCCACCTTGAACCCCGAAGCGGAATGGGTGATGTCGGAGGAGGAAGCAGGCGACGCCGAGGATACTTTCAAGGACAACCCCTACGTCAATTAGCGCGTCTTTATCAAATGGTCAGGTGCCAGCCCGTTCAATCCGGCAATGGAAACAGTTATTCTGCGCTGATCGTGCATGGATAAACGCAACTGCCGGATTTTCCAGAATGGTCTCTGCCCTGTCAATAATCCGCGCGCGGTCAACCACACCGCCCGTGCCATAGACTATTGTCTCATCATCGTCATAGCCGCGCAGGATATAGCTGGCACTGTTGAAGATTGAGGGGAGTGTATCACCAGAATCGGCCCGTCTGCATGCAGCGGCATGGACGAAGATTGGCCCTGTCTCGGCATAGGCGTGCAGACCAGAAAATGGGCGGTGGGCAAGAACCAGATAGGGATCACCCTTCCCGATATTTTCCAGACAATGCCGACAGGGAGCGCCATCACCATCCGAAATCTTTTGTTTCGCTGGGAGGCCGTAGGAATCCACCCCTCCAGCCTGCCATCCGATCACATCTTCGCTTGGGATAGGAATAAATCTCACTGACATTCCGCGCCCTCCTCCGGTTCAGACCATCTGCGCCATCATGGCATCAGTTAATCACCTTACGAAATGCACCTTTGATATCATCCAAAAGGTCATTGCGGGTTCGAAATGGCACCAAACATATGGGATAGCGCTCAGCGATCGATTGAATTAGATTTTTCTAATGTATTGGAAATTCAAACTACTTCTGCTCTTCGGCCTCACCATGGCATCAATCCATATGGCGCAGGCGACGGAGACTGAAACTAAACCTGACCCGTTCTCGCTATCCGGCCAGATTGAGGTAACACGGGTCAGTGACGGCGACTCGCTGCGCAGTGGAAAATTGAAGATTCGCCTCTTTGGAATTGATGCCCCGGAAATCAAACAGCAATGCGAGGCTGGTGATGGTTCATCCTGGTCCTGCGGGCACGCTGCGCGCGATGCGATGCGTGAACTTGCTCGATCTGTGCCACAGCTTACCTGTCACCTGCGTGATGTTGACCGGTATGGACGGCTTGTCATGCAATGTTTTGCCGATGGCCGCGATATCGCAGCCGCGTTGGTGGATAAAGGGCTGGCCCTTGCCTATCGCGATTTTTCAACAGAATATGTGAAGAATGAGGTGCGTGCAGCAACGGCAGGACGTGGCATGTGGCAGGGGCGCTTCAGCCCCCCCTGGGAATGGCGCCGAAAATGAGTCCCCCATCAATGACAAAACAGCACTATTTTACAAAAGGTCGGAAAACTGCCTGACAAAGCCGGAGTGATTTGGCATATTGCAAACAGCAAATTCAGACAGAACGGAGCCACATCATGGCTGATGAAGATCGCATTACCATTATCGCCGAGAGTTTTGAAGCGGCAGCGCTTGAGTTTCACCGGCGGAATCTGGCGTCCGAGGGCTATCGCATGGCAGGGCCGATCTCGATGCAGCGCTTTGAGTTGATGAATGGCCCGAAACGAGAGCACCTGTTTGATGGCAACCCGATGTTTGCGGTAACTTTTGCCAAGGACGGATCATAGGCAAGACAGATCATAGGCTAACGAATCGTAAGCAAGACGGGTTGTTGGCACGGCGGCACTCCCTCGCCTGTTCCCACTGATCTATACTGATCCATCAGGTAAAAGTTTGCGGGCTTGCCACACGCTGTCTTACTTTGTCAGAGCAGGCCAAGCTCACGCAATTCGGCTGCCATCTCGGCTGGCATCACCTCGCCACTGTCGGCGCTCACAGGGATATCAGCCGGCGCATCCTTTGCCTCAAGATACCGCCACCCCTGAAAAATCCGGACCCGCAGCGGTTCGACCGCAATCAAGTCCGGACCAAGAATTATGCCGCAGGCAGGACGCCCATCGGCGCGTTGCATCGCGCGCAATTCGGTGATCGGCTGGCGGGCGCACATCACACCCTTGATCACCCAGAAAATCGACCCACCATCAAGCACTTCCTGGCCACGGCGCGGTGTGTTGCGTGTTACATGTATCAGCTCCATGCCAGCGGCAAGGCGCGCTTCCTGCCAGTCTCGCAGAGTGGCGAGCGAGGTTGAACCAACGGATAATTTCTTCAGGTGAACGGTCATGGATACCACTATCAGATCATCGTTAGGAGATGGTCAAATGATCAAGCCAAATAAAGGGGAGGAAGAAAATATTCACTCGGGCCATCATATCCGACACCGTCAAGTCCCGGCTAAATCAGATAGAGTGCCGCCAACCCCAAAAAGACAAAGAACCCCACAACGTCTGTGATGGTCGTGATAAAGACACTTGACGCCACCGCGGGATCGACACCAAGGCGCACCAGCCCGAGCGGCACCAATGTTCCACTGAGCCCGGCAACCATCATATTGGCGAACATCGCGACAGCCATCACCGCCGCAATGTCGGCATCGTTAAACCAAAGAAATGCCATCGTCGCCGACAGCATCGCAAAGACCACCCCATTGAGTGCGGCAACCAATAACTCCCGCCGAACAAACGCCATCGCAGCATCACGGTCCAATTGCCGAAGAGCAATGGCCCGCACGGCAACAGTTACCGTCTGGGTTCCAGCATTGCCCCCCATTGAGGCGACAATCGGCATCAGAATGGCAAGCGCCACAAGCCGTTCTATGGTTGCATCA
>ERZ802822.2365-NODE-2365-length-10577-cov-5.087619_pt1 | contig 10577 bp, 7 predicted proteins | sample MGYA00345649_ERZ802822 | MGnify/ENA primary metagenome ERZ802822 (study PRJEB30503, sample SAMEA104212359) | marine metagenome | biome: Westerlies Biome; feature: [SRF] surface water layer (ENVO:00010504) within the epipelagic zone...; material: water... | reverse complement strand
GATCATCTGCTGATTCACCAAGCCCGACAAATTTGACGGGCAACTCAAACCGTTCAGCCACAGGCACAATCACCCCACCTCGAGCAGACCCATCAAGTTTTGCCAAAACGATACCGGTGCAGCCGGCAGCCTCCTTGAAACCCTCTGCTTGAGAAAGAGCATTCTGGCCAGCTGTTGCATCAATCACAAGTAACACCTCATGGGGTGCATCAGGAATCTGTTTGCTTATCACGCGACGGATTTTCCCAAGTTCCTGCATTAAGTTTGATTGATTCTGGAGCCTTCCAGCTGTGTCAATAATGCAGATATCAAAGCTTCCTTCGACAGCCTGCGCAACTGCCCGATGAGCGATGCTCGCAGGATCAGAGCCAGGATCACCACGGACAATATCTGCCCCTAAACGACCTGCCCACATTGATAGTTGCTCGACGGCGGCAGCACGAAATGTATCACCCGCCCCAAGAACAACACGGAGCCCCGCCTCGGTAAACCGGCGAGTCAGCTTCGCAATTGAGGTAGTTTTCCCTGATCCATTAACACCCGTCACCAAAATGACGGTTGGCCCGGATGATGACGTAACAAGATCTCCAGTCGTCCCTGCAAGCTTTTCAGAAAGCGTTCGACGAATTGACTCAACCACAACCTCTGGGTCAACAACTCGTGAACGCAGCCGCTCCCCGACATCTTTCACAATAGCTTCGGCTGCAGAGGGCCCCATATCAGTTCGCACCAGAGCGCCGCGAAGCTCCTCAAGAAATGGTGTATCAACGTGTCGCCCCTCTTGCTTGAGTAAATCGCGGACGTCTGTATTGAGAACCTGTGCAGTCTTTGACAAGCCTGCCCGAAGACGATCGAAAACACCTGGCTTGGCCGCAACAGGCTGCTCTCCTTCACTTGATGACTCAGACGCAGATTTTCCGAAGCGAAATAATGCCATGAATACTTATTTATCGTAAATGAAAATGAGGAACGAAACAGCTAAACCTAGACATCGGTTGGGCTTGGTTCTTCTTCTAATGTCTTTCGAAGTTCTTCCCGATCGTCGAGGCAACGCCCGAGTATTCCGCTCACGAATGGAGCTGAATTTGCTGAGCCATAGCGACGCGCAAGCTCAATACCTTCGTCAACAACAACTGGCCCAGGCGTGTCAGAACACGCAAGCTCAAACACAGCCAGCCGTAAAACAGCACGGTCGGTTGAAGCCATTCGACTTACTCGCCAATGTTCAGACCGCTGATCGAGAAGACCGTCAATCTGCTGCTGATGTTGTGAAACACCTTCAACAAGTGCCTTCGAAAAAATAACTGAGGCCGAATCCTGGAGCCTGGCATACAAAAAAGGCTTGTAATCTATCGAGGCAGCCGAAGGATTAAGATCAAACTGATACAGCACCTGAAGAGAGACTTCGCGGGCACGACGGCGGGTCGACATAATTAAGCAATCCGAACAATTGAATGGGAATCGAAAGTATAAACGATAAGTATAATGGAGTCTTAGGAGATGATGAATCAATTCTTAGGAAGATCTTCCAACAGGTTCATCATGGCAATCGCAGCCTTCGCACACTCATCGCCTTTGTTGCCAACATCACCACCAGCCCGGGCCTCTGCCTGACCTCGCGTCTCACACGTGAGCAACCCGAAGAGAACGGGAATTCCACACTGCCGACCGACACTTTCCACACCGTTGGCAACCGCTGTATTGATGTGTTGATCATGAGTTGTCTCACCACGAATAACTGCACCGAGACACAGCACCGCTGCAAATCGTCCACTACTGGCAAGAGCATGAGCAGCAAGCGGCAACTCGAAAGCTCCGGGAACTTCCGCTATTTCAATTCGGTCAGATGAAACACCAGCGGCATTAAGAGTCTCGACCGCCCCGTTTACCAGTCGGCCTGTGATTGCCTCGTTATATTTCGACACAGCAATTGCAACGCGCACAGTACCCGGAACAGACGCCGTTTGTAATGCATATTTCTTGCAGCCTGCAACTGCTTCACTATGGGGAACAGATTGTGGTGGAACCCGCATGTATGCCTCAAGACTTCAGACTTTGTAGGAACTCATGATTTGAGTTTGTTTTTGACAAACGATTGATGAGCAACTCCATTGCATCGGGTGGATTCATTTCGCTGAGCACTCTTCGCAATACGCTTGTTCGTCGAAACTCATCACTACTAAGCAGCATTTCTTCGCGTCGCGTGCCAGATCGATTGATATCAATTGCCGGGTACACACGCTTATCGACTAGCCGACGATCAAGAACAATCTCCAGGTTACCGGTCCCCTTGAACTCCTCGAAAATAACATCGTCCATTTTACTACCCGTATCAACTAGGGCCGTTGCGACAATTGTAAGCGAACCGCCCTCCTCTACTTTTCGGGCACTCCCAAAAAACCTCTTCGGCCTTTGCAACGCATTGGCATCAACACCGCCAGAGAGAATCTTCCCCGAGTTTGGAACCTCAGAATTCCAAGCTCGTGCAAGACGAGTGATCGAGTCGAGGAAAATAACGACATCTTTGCCATATTCAACGAGCCGCTTTGCCTTTTCGATCACCATATCGGCTACCTGAACGTGCCGGCTCGCATTTTCATCGAACGTCGAACTAATTACTTCACACCCTGGCCCCTGCACCTGACGCTCCATGTCGGTGACCTCTTCTGGCCGCTCATCAATCAGAAGCATAAACACAAACGCTTCTGGGTAGTTCGCTAATACCGCTTTTGCCATCTTCTGCATAAGGATCGTTTTTCCTGCACGCGGAGGACTCACGATAAGCCCTCGCTGACCAAATCCAATCGGAACGATCAAGTCAACGATTCGTGTCGATAGCTCTTCGGGAGTGGTTTCGAGTTGAATCCTTCTGTCCGGATGAAGTGGCGTGAGGTCATCGAAGAACACATTACTGGAGAGTCGTGCAGGGTCATCTCCATTAATTGCCTCAATACGGAGTAACGCAAAATACCGTTCGCTTTCTTTCGGCGGACGAATCTGACCCGCGACACTCATGCCATTGCGCAGACCAAAGCGTCGTATCTGGCTTGGCGAAACATAAATATCATCCGGGCATGCCAAGTAGTGGTAGTCAGGACTCCGTAGAAAACCAAATCCGTCTGGCAGAATCTCAAGTGTTCCCTCACCAAACATAAGCCCGTTGAGCTTCACTCGTTCTTTCAGAATCTTAAAAATAAGATCGTGCTTCTTATCGCCTGCGATTTCGGCAACCTTTTCAGACCGAGCTAACTCAATGAGTTCTGCCATTGAGAGCTTCTGCAGTTCAGCAATTTTCGTATCGTTCTGCTTGAGCAGGTCATACCGCTCCCGTACTTCCATATCATCCGCATCAACTTCCGTCGCAATCTCCTCTGCGATAGATAGTGGCTTATCTTCAGGTTCAGCTGGCAGCTCTTCCGGTGTACGATCGTTGTCTGACATCAGTCTTCAGCTCTCGAAATGAGATTTACTTCGCAACAAAGCCAGTCTATTGAGGGAGCAAAACCTGAGGCCAGGCGATCTCAATACAGTTCGTTGCAAGCAAACCAGTGGAAGGAAGTGGGGCGGGAATCGAGAATGAACTTCAGGATGAATCGTGCGTGAGTTCCTCCCAAAGCTTCTCAATCTGCTTCTCAGTATAGGCAATATCGACTGATGTATCCACGGTGGAAACCGCCCGGAAAGATGACAAGTCGTCTGGAAACCCTTGACTCCATGCTTCTTCTCGTGCTGCAACCTGTTCAGTAGATAGCCCACGGACCGCTAATCGCCGATGCCTTACAGAATCCTCACACTCAAGCCGAATGAGCCGATCACAACGAGTGTGAAACCCAGCCTGCACAAGCAGCGGCACATCAAGCACGACAACCGTCTTTCCTGATCCCTGATCGTCTCTCTGAGCAATCACTTCGAGCCGTTCCTCAAGCGATTTTCGAACCCTCGGATGAATAATGCCCTCTAAATCCTTCAATGCATTTTTCTGCTCTGGCTGATCACCAAATACGCATTCCGCTAGACGTGAACGATCAATCTCATTGCCCATGAAGACGCTGGCACCAAAACGCGTTCGGATCTGCTCCTGAACCCTCTGGTCCGTCAGTGCATCATGCGTTAACGCATCGGCATCGATGACAACTGCACCATGCTGCCGGAACAGATTAGCAACTGTTGTTTTCCCTGCTCCGATTTTCCCAATAAGACCCACGATAGTCATACGGACGACCTTTATTTTTCACAATCAGCCCATGTTGCTCCAGTCTGCACTGAAACTTCCAGCGGCACTTCAAGATTCATGGCGTTTCCCATCTCATGCACAACAAGTGACTGAAGTGGCTCAGATTCAGCGTTCGGATATTCAAAGAGCAACTCATCATGAATCTGAAGCACAAGAAACGATGACAACTTGTCACTGACGAGCCGCTGCGCTACTTTCAGCATCGCCAGCTTAATGAGATCTGCAGCAGAGCCCTGCACGACAGTATTCACTGCTGTCCTTTCCGGCAAGGAAAGCGCAAAGACACCTCCAGCCCCTCGACGTCCTTCGTGATCACGAACACCGTCTATTGCCCGTCGTCTTCCCAACATCGTTGCAACGCCTCGTTCAACCCGACACCGATCAAGCACTTCATCAATAAATTGAGAGGCACCAGAAAATTTCTCAAAATATGCTGCAATGAATTCCGCTGCCTCAGGCTGGGAAATACCGAGTGCCTTCGCCAACCCAAATGCTGACTGTCCGTAAAGAATCCCAAAATTCACGGCTTTGGCTGTCCGCCGCATTTCAGAGGTCACCTCTTCTGATTCCACCTCAAAGACGGCAGCCGCTGTTCGAGTATGAATATCTTCTTTGTTGCGAAACGCTTCGAGCATTGCAGCGTCACCAGAAAGATGCGCAAGAATACGCAGCTCAATTTGTGAATAATCCGCGGCAAGAAAGTGCCACCCCTTCTCTGCTGGCCGAAAAGCAGACCGAATCTGCTGCCCTTCTGCAGTTCGAATCGGGATGTTTTGAAGATTCGGATCGCTTGAACTCAGCCTTCCAGTTGCCGTAACAGTTTGATTAAACGTGGTATGGATTCGGTTTGTTCGTGGATCAACGAGAAGCGGAAGTGCATCAACATATGTACTTTTAAGCTTTGAATACTTGCGGTGCTGCAGAAGTTTGGCTGGCAATTCATGAAGAGGCGCGAGTTCTTCTAACACTTCGGCATCTGTGCTTGGTCCCGTCTTCGTTCGCTTGACGACTGGCAGGCCCTGCTCTTCAAACAGTACCGTCCGAACTTGCAACGGCGAGGAAAGTGAGAATGCATGCCCTGCCAATTCATGCGATTCTTTCTCAAGTATTTTTATTTGTGACGAATATTCTTCTGACAATCCAGAAAGTAGTTTCGTATCAACGCGAACGCCCCGACTCTCCATTCCGGACAGCACTTCTGCAAGCGGCAGTTCTACGTCAGAAAAAAGAGAGCCAAACCCACCCGCTTGAATTTCCTCAGAGAGTCTCTCAATCAATGATGCAACACCGTGGCAAGAAGATGCAGCCTGCTCCGCTGTCTGAGGTACGTCCTGAACGTCACCTCCTGATGAGTCCACATCGGCAAAACGGTCAAGGAGATCAGAAAGCCCTTGATTTCGCTGTCCTGCATCAAGGAGATGGCCTGCGATCAACGGATCAAATTGCAGGCCAACCAAATCAACACCGAGTCGAGACAGGGCCACTCTCTGCCGTTTCAGGTCATAGCCAACTTTTGGCACCCGTGGATCAGATAATATCTTCCGAATCGCCTCGGAGGATGTGATCTGCTTTGCAGAAAACCAAACACTCGACTGAGTATCTGAATCCGTGTGAGCCAGAAGAGCCAGTCCTGTAACTTCCGACCACACCGGAGGCTCTCCGGCTTTGCTTCGGCCTCGCGATGCAGACTCAGTGACAGTTACAACCAAACAACCACCATTCGAAAGCCTCTCTCGTAGCTTCTTCACAGCTGCTGTCACTGCAGAAGCCTTTGCCGGTAGCACAGGCGCCGGATAGCCAGCTTGTTCGCCCTGGTTCTCATCACCAAGCGCCAACAGCCCTTGGCCGTCAGACTTTATCGGCTTTGCAACAGAAGTCTTTCCACCGGAAAGACTCTGCACTTTTTTCACAAGCGTCTTAAAACCCAGTTGCTGTAAGAACTGAAGAAGCGGCTCCGGATCTGGACGTTGAACAACAGCTGATTCCCACGAAATCTCGATCGGTGTATTCAGTTCAAGCTGAATGAGACTTCGGCCCTGCCTCGCAGTATCTCCGTGTAACGCAATGTTTTCTTGACGCTTTTTCCCTTTGACCTCATCGCACCGAGACAGAATTTCCTCAAGCGTTCCAAACTGTTGCAAAAGACTGGATGCAATCTTTGGACCAATACCCGGGATGCCCGGCACATTATCGACCGCATCGCCTACAAGTGAAAGATAATCGACAACCTGATCAGGCCTTATCCCCCAATCTGCCAGCAGTTCAGCCTCACCAACAAAGGCATTGTTTCGTAAATTCAAAAGCCGAATATGTGGTCCAAGAAGCTGCCGAGCGTCTTTGTCTGATGTCACGAGCGTACAATCACCTCCAGCGGCAACGGTTTGCACTGCAAGCGTGGCAAGTACATCATCCGCTTCGTAGCCAGCAAGTTCAAGACACGGCACACCGAACACTTCAAGTAATTTTTTCACGAGAGGCAACTGCGGAACAAGGTCAGCAGGCATCTCTGAACGTGTTGCCTTATAGGCCTCAAATTGCTTATGACGAAACGTTGGCTCTGGCGTATCAGAGCCACAAAACAAATAGTTTGGTTTTTTCTTTTCCGTAATGTCTATCAGGTCACGCGTGAGACCGAATATGACCGAGACCGGTGTGCCTTCGGGGCTACTCATTTCAGGCAATGCATGAAAGAGCTGATAGACGCGAGAAAAGAGGTCGATAACCCAGACAGTCTGCCCCGAAAGATCGACATCGTTTTGAGATTGTTTTTGTGCCATAGCGCGGTGCATAGATCATACCACCCAGTGGACCACTTCGACCACATACAAGACACGACCGCCACACATGTGTGGCGAGAGCGTCCTGCAGACGCACTGGTGACACGAAGACAAAGCCACCGCAGAGTCCGCCGTGGGGTCTCAGATCCATGCCCGCATGCTAATCACCGCTCGGTGGCTCGTACTCAAAGTCTTTCCACTTCATAGCACGTCGAAATGGCTCGATCCGTAAAATAACCTCGCCGTTCTGAAAAATGCGAACCGTGCCACTCGTTTCACTCACAGCAACTGCCACACTTTTTGTCCTTCGTGTGATTGCCGCTGCCGCCCAATGTCTCGCGCCAAGGCCTTTCGCCACAGAAACGCTTTCCGCTGATGCGTCAATATAGCGCGCTGCTGCTTCAATTGTTCCATCGGCACTGACAACAAACGCACCGTCAAGCTGTGCTATTTCTTTCAGCCCTTCACGGACACGACCATCATTGAGCTTGCGTTCACCGCGATTGTATCCACGAACTGGATCAAATCCTGTTGAGTGACTCGACTGAATGACTTTTCGGGCATCGCCAACCACAAAAAGTGTGCCGACAGGTTTTCCTTCCCGCCCCTCGCGACCAATCTCAACAGCCATATCAACTACGACCTTGAGCGTCTCAAGTGGCACTTTTGTATCAAGGTTTCGTAAATCACGACTCGTCAACTGGCCAAGATGCTCCGTCAATCGGAGCACGCTTACGGAATCTACTGTGCCCGCCTCAAACCCACTGTAAGCAGCGACTACTTGAGATTCCGGACCTATCTTGTCTTCAGCGACACACTCAAGCAGGGCTTGCGTTAATCTCTCATGCACAGGGAGACCGGTCACATCGATCATAATTCGACTCATACCATGGTCCGCGACACCAACAAGATGCGATTCATCGTCTGAGGCTATCAATACGGTTCGCGTACCGAGCAAGTCACGGAGCCGCGACCAATCAAGTCGTTGTTCCACAACGAGAAGCAACGCCGCCGAATCAGTCACATCAACGAGTTGTGATGCGGCTTCAAGGATTTGCACTAGCTGTGGAGAGAGTACTAGTGTGCTCATGGCTGCTGACCGGGAAGACTGAAAAATGCTCACGCCGTAGGAATTTCCTACCAGAAAGGTACGGGTGACTCGCTTCGCATTCAAGAAAGACGTTTTACAACCGGGTCTTATCATCGTTCGGCAGCGTCGCCTGTCGAATTTCTTCATCAGATCGAGCCACCTCGACTGTGGCAGCCGCCTTCATGGGTCCCGTAAAAGCAACCACATTTCCTGGGAGCACCACACCCCATACTCGCTCTTGATAGATAGACAAGGAGTGCAGTGCGTGGCCAAGCGGGCCATCTTTCCAGTTCCGTCCAGGCTCTCGAGCGAGTGCTGTGGCAACAAACTCTGCTGCTGCAATGATGCGATTTTCATAAAGCTTCTCTTGATCCAGAGACGCTACAAGCCATTCCAAAATGTGCCCAGTTGTTTGCACTTTCCGATCAATATCGTCGTCTCGGTTGTCGGGGTACTTAAACCACTCAGTACTGAATGAACCATCCCTATTCTGCAGACGTCGAAGGGTCAGGGACTGATATTCCCGAACATAGGTGTTGGCCCGCCGATACACCCCATCCAATTGTCCCGTTGCTTTCAGCCGTCGCTGGCAACCATACGCAAGACTAAAAAGGCGATGCGTTCCACCGCAGGGCGCTGTTCTGATCGGCTGGCGAAGTTCTTCCTCCATCAAACGCTCAAGCGACCACATTTCTCCATCACTGCTCCGCCAGACAGCATCTGTAGGGAGATAATGGGCAAGCCCGATCAGTGCGAATGTTAATTCTGTCCCGGAGCGACAGTTCAGCTTTTCATCCTCGATGAGGTCAGCAACGGTAAAGTTCTTCCCTCCAAGCAAGAGCGGTGACTTTGCCGAGACTCGACATTGAGCAAGGATCGCCAGATACTGTGCCGAATGCCCCTGCAAGCCAACGCCGTACAATGCATGTGGCCTCCCATCTCGCAGGGTAAGCATGACCTGCCCCCGGCACCGCCCACCGGAATTCGTCCAACCGATTGCGTTGACTAACTCTCCTCGTGGGCCACCGACGCGGATCTTTGTGGGGATACCGAATCCTACAAAACCATGCATAATTTCCCACGGGCTATGATGAGAAGTATTCATCGGCCTGCGTTGATAGGTCGCAAGCGTCTGAGCGATCCTCACTCGCAAACGCTGAAGTCTCGAAGACTTTGGCGGCAGCGACCCAATCGGCTTCTTACTTGCATACGGGTTTGATGATGCTGCGGTTACACGAACAGGAGTCTGCCTCCCTCCAGCCCCATTGCCTGCCGAGGAGGCAACTCGCTGCTCCTCAATCACAGCCAACTCTGAAGCATCAAAAATGGGCTGGTACTTTGGTTGCTCAGCGGGGCCGTACGTTGGGTCAACAGCAACACGAGTAACATGCTCGCCAACAGCCTGAATTGCCTCAGCAAAACGAACAAAAGACTCCCAATCATATTCAATTTTTGATACAGAAGTCTTCTTTGAATCTTTCGTTGGGATGCCTGCTAGCTTTTTTTTGCCCGCTTGCTTTTCAGCGACTGTCGGTGGCCTTGGTGTCGGGACAGCGATAAGTTGCGGTGTTGGTTCAGGAGCACGGAGAAACCGATCGACAAATCTACCTCGCGGGGCAGCCGCGAAGATAAACCCCTCGACAAGAACAACACAGACAAGAGCACTTACGACAGCCACAGTTGTTACGAACTGCTTTCCTTCACTGACTGGAATGAACCACTTCTGACATCGAAGAAACGTGAATGCTTTTCGGCGAGCAGGCTCTTTGTTCACGTCAATGACAGGAGGATGTTGTGGCACAGTAGTCGCGTCAAGTTGAGGATTCGATTCGTAGTGCATCCGTCACTCCACAGACCTTCTGTGGCACACCTGACGTAAGCCCATATCAGCATCAACACACAGCCCCCTAAAACTCCCACACAAATGCAAGAGATCAGGGAAACCCAAGGAGGAATCGTCTGTTGAAACAGATACGGTGGTTATCGGCCGGACCCAAACAGGAAAACGGCTATCAGCCGAGGACCGAAAGAACCTCTCCAGACTCTACAATCAGAAAACTCGTAGATTTTTCAGCGACTTTTTACTGAAGTCGCTGGCACACACAGATCACCCTGTAAATTCAGCCGATTTTGAACCAATGCAAGATTTATTTCAAACGACTGGAAACAGAAATTACCAACTGGAGGCACCGTCTTGGGAATCTCACTTGAATCAAAATTTTTTTGAATTTTGTGTTTTGGTCAAGCCTAGAAAATCTGTCGCCATACCTCGGCAACTGACCATTCTTCACGATACTCAGCAGGATCTACCGCCCATTCACGCCATGCATTCACGTCATTCCCAAGGTCACGACCGCTCACTTCCTTTAGTGATGCGACCGCTCGAAATTGGACTGCAGGATCGGGTGCCTCAAGTGCTTCAGCAAGCACGGGTATGGCAGCTTCGTTACCGAGAGCACCTAAATCTCGTATCGCG
>ERZ802822.2364-NODE-2364-length-10577-cov-6.591238_pt1 | contig 10577 bp, 7 predicted proteins | sample MGYA00345649_ERZ802822 | MGnify/ENA primary metagenome ERZ802822 (study PRJEB30503, sample SAMEA104212359) | marine metagenome | biome: Westerlies Biome; feature: [SRF] surface water layer (ENVO:00010504) within the epipelagic zone...; material: water... | reverse complement strand
AGAGGATCGCGAGCCCAAATTGCAGCGCTAGGCCGATGAAAATGAATCGCCATCGGATCATTGATCTTTCCGAGCTCAGAAGCCAACCCACAAAAAGAATGACGATAATTCCAATCAGCGCTTGCATAGATATCCTTTGGTTTGTCCCCTCGGCATTTAAGGTTTTGATGCCTCGGTCTCAGCTCCTAGCGGCTTGGATGCTAGGATCCACTGTTCAACTCAGATAATTGCCAATCACCCGGAGCGTTTGAGCATCAGCATCAAGTTCAGCCAGCGCTCCAACCGGAAGCGTCGCCTGGTCTTCGATATGCCCGATCATTAATCCGTTAACCACCGGAATGCCCAATCCCGCGGTTCTTTCGCGAAGCACTTGGCCGATGGACAGGCTGGGCCCCGATGTTGCCGCTTTTGTAAACTTACCAAAAGCGAGCCCTTTAATCTGCTCAAAAACCCCCGCGAGCCAGAGTGCCGTTAGCATTCTATCAACTCGGTAAGGGGCCTCGTTAACATCCTCTAAAAATAAAATGGCATCAGTAGAACCTATTCTCCAAGAAAATAAAAACAGATTTGTAATTTTTCCCATAAAACATCATGATATATGGGAGTGGTATAAAAAAATGGAGGCAAGTTTTTGGACTGCTGAGGAGATTGATTTATCTAATGATTTGGATGAGATGCTTAAGAATAGCTGCCCAGGAGAATCCATAGAGCTTGTATGAAGCTTGAAAGATGCATTAATCCCACCCGTGAAACTGGATTGAAGTGCTTGAATTTGTTCGTATGTATTTTCTTTAAAGCCAACTTCCGTAATTATAAATGCGTATAAGGATGAGTATAATAATTCCTGAGGAGTCAAATTTGCACAAGGAAATAAAAAGTCGGAGTAAATTAGACCATTAGTACCAACCTCATATACTGATCTATTGTTTACAGCAAAAGATTCACTTGTATATTCACGCTTAACAGGTATATCTTGAATAGTAACCTTGGGAAGAATCTCCACATCATCAACAGCTTCTTGACGCTGTTTCAGCGCATATGCAAGCGTATTAATTTCTTCTTTCTCTGAGTGAGTCAGAGATTCTTCTTTATTTTTTAAAGTTGTGGAAAAGAAATTTTCTAGGTTTTCATTAAATTTAATATCTGGCTTTAATTCATAATTAAGCCTATGTTGATTGTTAAGCAAGCTAGTCGTGATTAACTCCTCTAGATATCCCTTTTTAGATATCAAAGCTTTAAGTTTTGTAAAGTTTGCATCTAAATCAAGCATCGAAATGGGGTTGTCATGATGAATGCAAGCATTCATGCATCCAAGCATTAATTGCAAGCCATATGGCATCCCGCCACCTGAGACTTCTCTTTGACCAATTTCTAACTGATGCAAAGAAGAGTTTATTAAATCTTCTGACACTCCTTCGGCGACAAGCTTCTCTAGAGTAGTTAAAATTAATTCTTCAACTTCAGATGCCTTGTCCTGATCAACGCCCTCCAAGCCAGCCATGAAAACAATTTCTTTATTGCTAGGTTCAATTCCTAAAAATGGGGAAGGGGACTTACCTAGTGGTGATAGCTCTAATGCTTTTCTTAATGGTGATGCTGAATTATCAAGCAAAATATTTGATAAGAAATATTTTTCTAATAAATTTAAAGGATTATGACTATCACCCAACAACCAGCTTATGACAACATGATGATTTTTTTCATCACCAGGAAGTGGCTGATAAGTTCCACTTGCCATAACTGGAGTTGAAAAAGTTCTTGCTGGTTTAATAGTTAGCTGTTCTGATGCTGGCGTAAACTTTTGGAAAACATTTTTTTCAAGATGGTTGTGTACTTCTTCTAAAGGCACATTTCCAAATGTAAAAAATGTTGCATTACTTGGATGATAGTGCTTTTGATGAAATGCAACCAAATCAGAATGAGTTAAATCAATAATTTTTTCAGGATCACCCCCACTATTATGATGATAGGTTGTATCTTCAAACAAATGCTTAGACATTCCATGCCAAAGCTGATCAGTGGGTGAGCTCATCGCTCCTTTCATTTCATTGAAAACAACACCTTTAATTTCTAACTTATCATTATCATCAATTTCCAGTCGGTGCCCCTCTTGAGAAAAATCCAGCGGATCTAATCTTGGAAAGAAAGCTGAGTCGACATAAACATCCAGTAAGTTATTAAAATCTTTATTATTTTGGGTTGCAAACGGATAAGCCGTCCAGTCACTGGAGGTGAATGCATTCATGAAAGAATTTAATGAACGTCTGATCATCATAAAAAAAGGATCGCGAACAGGATATTTTTTTGAGCCACATAATGATGTGTGCTCAAGAATATGAGCTACGCCAGTAGAATCCTCTGGAATAGTCCGAAATGCAACCATAAAAACTTTCTCATCATTATCTGCATCCAAATGAATGTGCTGAGTTTTAAATTTAGAATGCTGGAAAACTTTAGCATTTACATCCAACAGCTCAATTTTTTTTGATTCTTTTAGTTCGAACATGGTTTAAAAATAAAATAAATGCCTTATATTAATGGTATTAAACAAAGATTACTATTACCTATGAAACTTAAAAGACATTTTTTTACACTGAGCTTTTTGTTCTTAATTGCAGCCTGTACTTCCTCTCCATTTACAGAGCTAAACAGCAGAAATAACTTCCAATTAGAACAAGGTTCAAGCTTTAAAATACAAGTCAATAAAGATCTTTTACCTGTAGAAATGGACCCCATCCTGATTGAAAATCTTGGAGATGCAGCTAAAGAGTATCTAGTTGGCATAGGCTATCAATTTTCCCTAGACGCTCCATTGACCATAGACGTAAGTGTTACCACTAAGGATAAGGTTAAATACGATGATTTTCGCTTTTATGGGTACCCAATGTATAGAAGTTACCGTTATGAGCCAGATAGAATTAGCTCAGTTCCTGAGTTCTTTCTTCGCATTTCTGTTCAAGATAACACATCTGACAAAACTTTATGGACTGGATTAACAAAGTGGAGAAAAGGTTCAAGCTATGCACCAGTTGACCTTCCTTCAGCAGAATTACTAGTTGAAAATCTATTAGCTAATCTTTAAACCTTAAAGGATCAATTGCCAATGCAATTCCAGTAGAGAGTGGATTTGGTGATCGGTTTATCAAAGATGCAATAAACTCTCCAAGTATTGGCCCCAAACTAAAACCTCTAGACCCAAGCGCCCCTATAGCATAAACATTCTCTTCAATTTTTCCTGCAAACGGCAGTCTATCCTTGCTTCCTGTCCTAAGACTTGCCCTCATTAACATATCCTCTTTGCCAGCAAGACTGATTTGAAAATTTTTTTCTGTTCTTTCAATTAGCTCATGACCGGCTTCATATGAGATATCTATATCCGTAAATTCTTTTTCATGAGTAGACCCAATCCAAGTTACATCATTTTCTTTTGGCAAGATATAACCAGCTGAGTTGAGAGGTAGGTCTAGATCTAATGGTTGCCGAGCATGTAAGCCCACTAGTTGTCCTTTTGATATCTTAAGACCTGGCAGATGTTTTTCCAGGCCTGGTCCATTGGCAATGACCAAATCATCAAAGCCAGATTTATTATCTTGATTTTGAAATGTAATATCTATCTTAGATTTATTTTTACTCCAATTGTCAAAAGTGTAATTGTTAGAGATTTTAATATTTTGATGAGCCATCATTTCTTTGCAAATTAATTTTGGTAACAAATAACCTCCTTGCTTTACAAAGAGTCCGCTGGAATCGCATCCATATAATTTTTTCATCTCTTTCTTACTTAAAAGCTGAAACAGATCCTCTCGATTTAAACTCTTCATGTCTTCAATCCACTCCAGCTGATAATCATTCGAATATGCAAACAAAAGACCAGTTTTCTTATAAGCTCTAGGCATTTGAGAATATATTTTTTCTGCAAAAAAATAGCTCTGCGCAGTTAAGAATGAATATGGAGAATTATTTGCTGAAAATCTTGGATACATTGCAGCCACTGGATTTCCAGACGCGCCTGCTGCCAAATTCATATCATGCTCGAATATATGAACTTGAGCACCATTTCTTGCAGCTGCATATGCTACTGCGCTTGCCGCTATGCCACTTCCAATAACCCCTATCTTTTTATTAGCAATATCTTGATGTTCTCTAAAACCCGAGTTACTTGAACCAATAAGCTTGTGACGCTTATTGCCAAAACCTTTTACTTTATTTACATCAAAACCAAATTTAGATAACCCTCTTCTTACAAAGCCTGCAGAAGTAAAGGTCCCAAAAGTTGCTCCTTCAGAGGAAAGGTGACTAATATTCTGAAACACAGAATTAGACCACATCCCATTATTCTTTCCTGGATCAAATCCATCAAGGTACCATGCATCAATTAGGTTATTTTGAAATCCAAGTAAATTTTTTAATGCAGACTCAGCATCATTATGAATCAATGTTAGTTTGATTTTTAGAGAAGGTAAGTGAATTCTTTGGATGTCGTTATGAGAATATTGATAATTTTTTAGAAAATATTCACATACATTTTTTAGATCAGGAAATTTTTGAATAACTTTCAGTACCTGAGCTTTTGTTGGCATTGCCTCATCAATTGAGACATATTCAAGATTGCATGATTGAGCATTAGGATTATTTTTTAACCAAAAATTCGCAGTTACAAAAAAATTTAATCCAAAACCAAATCCAAGTTCTCCGATGTGAATATGCGAACCATTTTTTATTCTTTCTAAAATTTTATTAGGTTCAATAAAGATATTTTCTATCTCTTCAATTGCATTATCTTGAAAGAACCTATCTTGATATTCTGCAGAGTAAGGGAAACCATCTTTCCAATTAACTTCTTGGTATTTTTCTGAAAATGGATTTTTGAAGGAGCTGAAGTGAACTGGCATTTATCGATTTATTATGAATATATAAAAGATTTCTTACCAAAGTTAGAAAATTTTATTATTAGCAAAATAATAAGATACAAAACTACGAATATGAATTCATAGTCGAAGTTATTTTTAATAACTCTTATACTTTTGTAGGTATATCTTTAAAAGCTATGCCTTTATCTGCTCTGGGGTCTTGCGGTAAGCCTAAAACTCTCTCAGCAATAACATTTCTTAGAATTTCATCTGTTCCGCCTGCAATTCTTAGTCCTGGAGCACCCAACCAAGCACCTTGAAACGAGCTGACACCGTCTTCATCATCAATAAGCATTCCAGCCATATCTCCAGAGTCAATGCCGAAATTACCGATTTCCTGCAGTTTATTTGCACTAACTATTTTAGTAATAGATGCCTCAGGCCCAGGGGCCTCACCTTTCGAGAGTGCAGAAATAGTTCTAAATTTAGTGTATTTAAGACCATTAGCTTCACAAAACCAGTCAGCTAATTTTTCCCTAACAGAGTCATTTTTAATCATAGCTTCGCCAGCATCATCTTTTGTTTTTGAGAGAATAAGAGCTTCTTCAATATCTGAACCTTTTGCATCCCCAACAGCCAACCTTTCGTTCATTAATGTCGTTATTGCTACTTTCCAACCATCTCCAATTTCTCCCAATCTTTGAGAATCTGGAATCCGAACGTCGTCAAAGTAAACTTCATTAAAACCGGCTCCACTTCCAGCTTGACCAGTGATTTGTTTGATTGGTTTGACTGTTATCCCAGGAGATTTCATATCAACAAAAAAGAAAGTTAATCCCTTGTGTTTTGCAATATCTGGATCATGACGCACAACCAGGATACCAAAATCTGAATAATGAGCTCCCGAAGTCCACACTTTTTGACCGTTAATTATCCAATCATCTCCGTCTTTCTCAGCTTTACTTCTAAGGCCGGCTACATCAGACCCAGCTGATGGTTCTGAAAAAAGCTGACACCAAATTTCTTTTCCTTCAGCCATAGGCGATAAATACCTACTTTTTTGCTCTTCTGTTGCATATTGCATCATTACAGGCCCACACATACCTAAGCCAATTTCAAATATTCCTCCAGGAACATTAAATTTTGATTCTTCCTGACCCCAAATAATTCTTTCGATCGGGGATGCTTCTATGCCTCCATATTCTTTAGGCCAATGAAGCATTGCCCATCCAGCATCATATTTCTTTTGCTGCCATTCTTTGGCAACTTTTAAATGATCATCAAGGGAAGAATCAACATTTCTTCCAGATTTATTTTCTTTTAGTTCTGCATTGGCTTCAAGCCACTCTCTGCACTCGGCTCTAAATTTAGCTTGTTCTGGTGTGTCTTTAAAATCCATAATTTATCCTTTTTCTAAAGTGTTAGTTTTTTCTAAACTGGTTACTAATTTCTCTTTCCAAGTTGCTTCTGATCCAAGGAGGATTGAAAGAACTTTTGATCGTTTATAAAATAAATGACAATCGTATTCCCATGTAAAACCGTTGCCACCATGAGTTTGAATGTTTTCTTTAGAGCATAGCTGAAATGCTTTGGTAGCGCTTACCCTTGCAGTTGCAGAAGCTAAAGGTAGCTCAGAAGATTCTGAAGATAGCGCCCAAGCTCCGTAATAACAATTTGATTTAGCCAAGGTTAAAGAAATATACATATCAGCAAGTTTATGTTTTATTGCTTGATAAGATCCAATCTGCCTGCCGAAAGCAAACCTTTCCATGGAATATGCTTTCGCCATATCAAGAGCTGCTTGCGACCCACCAACTTGCTCAAATGCAAACAAAACGGCAGCTTGGTCGAGAAGATGCTGAATGTATATCCAACCTTCACCAGATTTACCAATTAGTTTTGATGGAGTGTTATCGAATTCAACCTTAAAAAATGATTTAGATGTATCAAGATTTTTTTGCAGATTGATGGTTACGGAAGAATCTTGCAAATCTACCAATCTCAAATCTGTGCCTGAGCTCGATTTAGCAACAACAATCATATGGGAGGCGATGCCTGCATCTGGAACAGCTATTTTTATGCCACTTATGTTATCTGTAGAGACTGATACGCTAAGGTTCGATTCGGTTGCCTGATGCATGTCCTCAGCAATACCATAAGTACCAATAATTTCACCTGAAACCAATGAGGGCAATATATCTGTCTTTATTTCATCATTGGCGTATTTAATGAGTGCTTCTGTAAAGAAATAAACAGAAGAAGAGAAGGGAACAGGTGCAAGAGATCTCCCAAGTTCTTCAGCTATTACGCAGAGTTCTAGGTGACCTAAACCTAAGCCCTCATATTCCTCAGGAATCCTGATTCCAGTCCAACCAAGATCAACAATTTTTTGCCAAAGCTCTTTGTCTAATTGGAGTGCATTGTCCATTACATCCCTAGCATTTGAGAGACCACCCTCTTTATCAAAGAACTTTCTAGCTTCTTCTTGTAAATATTTTTGGTCGTCTGAGAAATCTAAATTCATAATATAGTTAAATAGTATTAAGTTAAGGCTTATAATTTAAAGCCATATTAGAACATATTATTTAAAACAATTTAACCAAGTGATTTCTGTAATTCATGGCTATTAAAATTTCCGCAACAAAAGGAGAAGATAATTCTTTGAATAAAAATTCAAGCGGGTTATTCCTTGGAGTAGTTTTTGTTCTCTTGCTTGTAGGTATTCTTGCTTTGAGTTTGTGGGTAAGTGAGTTATCTAAGGCTTCTGGAGACATAAATTCCAAAGTCGAAACCAGACTAATGGTATTAGAGGAGCAACTTAAGCTTGCCGATTCTACTTCCACTGATTTTTTGTCCGATGTTAATTCTCAACTTCAATTTCTCGATAAAGAAATCAGAAAGCTTTGGGACTTAAGTAATAAAAGAAATAAGGTAAATATTGCTAATTTAGACAATGAGGTAAAAAAACATTCAGATGCACTTAGAGAGATAGCTCTAATGCAAACAAATGATCAAAAAAATATCAACTTAATAAGAGACCAATCGCGAAAGTTAAAAGTTTTACTTGATCAGCTTACTGAATCAAATCAAGAGAATGCCCTGTTAAATAATAAAATTAGCGAACTTAATAACAGTATTTTATTAATGGAAGAAACAATTCAAGCCTTTGATCTATACAGAAAGCAAAATAATGAAATGCTGCAAGATATGCAATTGCAGATTTCAATCATAGAATCTAGCGCAATACCCTTAAATTAATTATTCCTATTAAATTAGCAAAAAGTTTGGGGTTTCTCTAAAAAATGGTATATTTTGAGTTATACATTCTTCAATTTGGAGGGGGAAACCATGAAGAGACTATTAAGCATATTAACAATTGTTGCTTTCGCGACTGTACCTAACATTACATTTGCGCAAAATTCTGAGTTAGTTCTTGAAGAGGTTGTCGTAACGGCAACGAAAAAAGAAGAAAATGTTCAGGATATTGCCCAAACAGTTAACGCTGTAACTGGCAGTACCATTGATGATTATCAAATTAGAGACTTAAGTGAGTTAGCTCAACTTGTTTCAGGCGTAGAGTTCACCAAAATAGATCCCAGAAGACAGAAAATTATTATGCGGGGTCAATCACTAGATCCAGATGGTGGAGCTGATCAACCTATTCAGGGTTATATCGATGAAGTACCTTTAAGGACAGGTGAAATATTCCTTCAGATGTATGATACGGAGAGGGTTGAAATCCTTAAAGGAGCTCAAGGTACCCTGCAAGGTGTTGTTAGCACAGCAGGCGCTCTTCATATATACACAAGGTCTGCACAAGTCGGAAGTGGTGAAAGGAATGGCTATGTTAAGACAACATGGGCCGATAATTTTACTTCAATCGTTGAAGCGGCAAGTGATTTCCATTTCTCCGATACTTTATCAATGAGATTTGCTGGTGTAACTAATAGTAACAAAGGTAATCAAGTAAGTAATATTAGAACTAATGTCAACGAAGACCATAACTATGATTCTGCTCGTATTAGCCTTTCTTGGGAGCCATCAGACGAACTATCAGTAAGATATAAGTATCAACAAATGGAAGTTGATTCTATTTATCCACAACCGGTGGCGGGCTCAAATGGTATCCCATCTTACGAACAAATGGCTGACGGATTTGCTGCAGTGGCAGGAGTAAATTTTACATTTTTGCATAGGCCAACTTATACAGATATTCCCGCTGATGGATTGTCACCAGAAGATGGAGTTGCTTTGCACTTCGGGAATCCAAGACAAAATACTACCGCCAATTTTCATAATCTTATGATTGATTACGATATGGGAAGCCATGCTTTAGCTTTGAGATATTCAAAATCCGAGAGTGATACTATGGCCATGCTTGATAGAGACTATGCTGGTGCATTTGCCTATGGTTATCCGCAAGAAGTGAGAACTAATACTGGAATTGAAACCATTGAAGGAAGAATTTCTAATCAGGATAATGATAAGTTTGAATATACGCTTGGATTCTTTTCTCGAGATTCTCAAACATTCACAACATATGACATAGATCGTTCATATACTGCAACTGAAGTCTTCCCAACATTAATGAAGCCATTAGTTGGATTCGACTATAAAACGCCTTCTAATGCTTGTAACGCAGCTAAGGCAAACCCAGCAATTTTTGCTGCAAGAGTTAATGTTTTAACCTGCATGATGATTCCGGTGGATGCTAAAGTTGAGGCAATATTTGCAAATTTCAAATACAACCTATCTGAGAAAACATTTATTCAATTTGGTATCAGAGATCAAGAAATTAATAATTTCAGTGCAACTGATATGTTCTTGCCATTAACAGGTGCTGTGTCTGCTGCAGTTGGTGGAGGGTTGACCATTCCTTTTATAGCTCCTGAAAATCAGAATGGTTCTGCTGATTCAACAACTGGAAGCTTTAAAATTGGTCATTATTTAAATGATGATGTCCTTTTGTACTTTGCAACAGAGCGTGGTTTTAGAAGAGGTTCTATTTCAATTCTGACCCAACCAGTCAATCCTGCCTTGATTCCATTTGGGGATGAGGAAAATGACATGATAGAGATTGGTATGAAGGGTGAGTTCTTAGATGGAAGACTAAGATTGAATGCTTCATATTTCGATTATACCTTTGATGGTTTTCAGGCCAAGTGGGATGATGTAACAGCTAGATCATTTACCGCTGCGGGCCCAAGTTCATTAATACAAATTCAAGGTGGAGTCTTTAATAACAATGATGCATCTTTATCAGGTCTGGACCTGGATTGGGCTTATATTGTTAGAGAAAACCTAACTTTGGGTGGAAGCTTTACTTCTGTTTCAAGTGAATTTGATGCAGGATCATTAGGTTATGCCAATGATCCTAGCTACACTGGCATGGTTGCAGCAACAAGAGACGTAAGTGGTACGCCACTCAATGATGCAGCTGAGAGCTCATTATCATTTTATCTTGAGCACAACACTGCTGCTTACTGGGGCGGTGAGCGATATACAAGATACAATGTTAGCTGGAGAGACGAAAGATCATCTACTGTTAATCCTGATTTAAAAATCAAGGCTTTATATCTAGCTAACATTTTTGTAGGTTGGAGATCAACAGATGAAAAATGGGATGCTAGTTTATTTGTGAAAAATATAACCGATGATGTGGACTTGACTCACATACAATCATATTTTTCTGATTACTCTATCGTTGGTGGCGACAGTCAAGCCTCT
>ERZ802822.2363-NODE-2363-length-10581-cov-5.044459_pt1 | contig 10581 bp, 5 predicted proteins | sample MGYA00345649_ERZ802822 | MGnify/ENA primary metagenome ERZ802822 (study PRJEB30503, sample SAMEA104212359) | marine metagenome | biome: Westerlies Biome; feature: [SRF] surface water layer (ENVO:00010504) within the epipelagic zone...; material: water... | reverse complement strand
GCCAACTCGTCGATAATACAGACGATGTAAGGCAGCTTTTTGCGCGGGACCTCAAAGGCATCATCATCCCGGGGAACTTCCACCTGCTGAAGGGCGTTCCGCTCTTCGGGGCTCATGTCTGACTCCATCGCTTCGGCCTTAGCCTGCTCTGCTTTATCTTTCAAGAGTTTGGCATTAAAGCCTGCAATATTGCGCACGTTTGTCTTAGCGAAAATCTGGTAGCGATGTTCCATCTCAGCGATCAGCCATTTGAGGGCAGCAGGCACTTTCTTGGCCTCGGTCACCACGGGGATGAGCATATGCGGCAGTGAATTATACATCTGCATTTCCACTACCTTGGGGTCGACCATAATGAAGCGAAGGTCCTCAGGGCCGGAGTGGTAAAGGAGCGAGGCAATAACGGCATTGATACAAACGGTCTTACCCGACCCAGTAGAACCGGCGATCAGCACGTGAGGCATCTTAGTCAAATCCATGACCATTGGCTTACCTGTCACATCTTGCCCCAAGACGACGGGGATCTCGGCGCCAGCATCGTCCCAAGCTTTCGATTCAATGATGTCACGCATACAGACCGCTTGCGCAATCTTGTTGGGCACCTCGATGCCAACGGTTCCCTTCCCCGGAACAGGGGCAAGAATCCGCACAGACATCGCTTTGAGACCGAGGGCGATATTCTTATCAAGATTGACGATCTTTTCCACCCGAACACCCGCCGCAGGAGTGACCTCATAGCGCGTGATGACCGGGCCAGTGTGAATCTCGCCAGGAATAACTTTAACCCCGAACTCTTCGAGCGTGCGCACGAGCGCGTTCATCGTGCCCGCATGATCTTCGGGGGCGGCAGCGATGCTGTCGGGTGCTTCAGATAAAAGTCCGCGCGGCGGGAAGATATAGTCGCCTCTTCGTTCAGGAATATTAGCTACGGACTTTTCTGTTTTTTCACCAGAGATAATCTTAATGGTGGCGGGGTCTAGAGCGGGCTTCTTCAGTTCGGGCTCTGGAGCTGGAGGCTTGGGGATGAGCTTCTTTTTAGGCGGAGTCTTGCTTGCCACGCTATCATTGGTTGCGGGCAAGGGCGTAGGTGCGCCTCTAAGTAGTGAAGGTTTGCGGTCATCTTCGAGGGTTTCGTCCTCCTCTGCATCCTCTGTATCCTCCTCTGCTTTTTGAGCGGACTTCTCGGCTTTGTCTGCCTTGGCGGCGGCTTTGTTTGCCTTGGCCTCGGCTCTAGCGAGCGCGGCCTCCTCTTTAGCGAGGCGCTTTGCTTCGGCTTTCTCGGCTTTGCGGACTTTGCGGGCTTCCTTAGACTCAGAGCGGTTGGCAAGGAAGTTGCGGTAAGTATTTTGTAGGTATTCTATGAAACGCCCGAGGTTATCGGTAAAAACGAGGATCGAGCCGATGATGAAGCCCATCAGCATGATGAGAAAGGAGCCAAAATGACCAAGCGGCGGGAAAAGTACTTTTTGATACAGGAACTCGCCAAGGACGCCTCCTAAATAATTTGAAATTTGATCTTCGAAGATGCTGCCCACTCCGCTAGCAGAGGGGTCGATCCATTCGATTAGTCCTGCCGCAAAGAGAATCGCGATAGGTGAGGCGATCGCAGCCAAGACGCGCTTACCACGCTCCTGCTGGATGAGTAGTCGAATGCCAAACCAAAATAGAAATAATGGAATTAAAAATACAGCGAGTCCGAAATAGTGAAACCCGTAAAAACCAATACCGCTACCCACTTTCCCGACCGCGTTGATGTCAGAGGGAGGGGTGATATTGTATTGACCCGAATTATAATCAAAAACCGAAACCGCGACAAGGGCCGCGATCGTAAAGAGGAGCAAGGCCCAGACTGGCCGCGACTGCGCCTTTCTCGGCTCTTGGGAGAATACTTTGTTTTTTGCGACTTTCTTCTTTGCTTTACGTGCCATATAGTTGGAATGAAATTAAGCGCGAATACGTGAAAAACAAGGTTCGATTGAGTATCGCATCCCCTTAGAAATCCAACAATAAAACTTTCATGGAATTAATGTCCTTCACCCCACTCTACATGGAGCGCGTTTGGGGCGGTCGTGGTCTCGAACTTAAATTGGGGCGCACGCTCCCAGAAGGCAAAGTGATCGGCGAGAGCTGGGAACTGGTCGACCGGGAGGGTGAGCAGTCAGTCGTCGCCGAAGGCACTCACAAAGGAAAGACTATTCGCGAGCTATTGGAAGGCGGCGCGGCGGACATCCTGGGGCCAGGGCGCGAGGGTTCGCAGCCATTTCCTATACTAATCAAATGGCTTGATTGCCAAGATCGCTTATCGCTCCAAGTGCATCCGCCTGCCGCGATCGCACCCATACTGAGGGGCGAACCAAAAACCGAGAATTGGTACATAGCTGACTGTGACGATGATGCCTCGCTGATCGTAGGGCTAAAACAAGGCGTCACCCGTGAACAATTCACCAACGCACTTAAAGACAATAAAGTGGCCGCCTGCGTGCACCGCTTCCCCGTAAAACCAGGCGACTCGATCCTAGTAGAGAGCGGCCGTATGCACGCGATTGACGCGGGCAATTTAATTTTAGAGATCCAGCAAAACTCAGACACCACTTATCGGGTCTACGACTGGGGACGCGTCGGGCTAGACGGTGCCCCGCGACAATTACACCTCGAAGAATCACTCCAATCGATCGACTTCGACGACTACGAACCGGGGCCGCTCAAGATCGTGCCTGGGGCACAGACCCTGGCCGACTGTAAAGAGTTTCGCATTCGCAAATTCGAACTGAAGCCTGACGACGCGCTGGAGCTAGCCGCGGGCGAAAGTGCCCGCCTCATCCATGTAGTGAAAGGCAGAGTGGCCGACAAACTAAGTGGGACCAAGCTCGCGAATGGCAGCAACTACCTGCAACCATATGTGACTGGCGCAAACCTCAGCGCCAAGGAAGCTGCGACGGTTTTAGTCACGGATCAGTTTTAGTAGCTTGCACCTTTAGCTTTCAAAGAAGAGCCCCGCCTATTTAAATTGGTGGGGCTCTTTTACTTCAAATCTTAGGCTAATTTAGTTCGAGCAGCAATCGCCCTCTTCGCTTTCTTTATCCTCACTGCAGCATTCACCACCTTCACTTCCCCCTCCGCAGCAACCACCGCCCAGATGAGTGTGGCCATGGGCAATCTCCTCTTCGGTCGCCGTACGAACTTCCTGCACGGTAACGTTGAAGTTGAGGTGCTTGCCCGCGAGTGGGTGGTTGCCATCGACGGTGACGTCATCGTCATCGACTTTGAGCACGCGGACAGAGACAGGCCCTTGCTCTGTGTTCGCTTGAAATTGCATGCCCACTTCAAGCGATTCCACGCCTTGAAAACGGTCGCGAGGTACCACTTGCTCGAGCGAAGGATTGGTCACGCCATAGCCATCCTCAGGAGCTACACGGACTTCCACAGTTTCGCCTGCAGCTTTTCCGACAAGAGAAGCTTCTAGGCCAGGGATGATATTTTTGTGCCCATGTAGATAGGTAAGCGGCTGCCCAGGTTGGGATTGGTCGAGTAATGTTCCTTCGTCGTCTTTGAGCTCGTAGTCCATTGCGACGACTGTTCCGTCTGCGATTTGCATAATGTATAATATTTAGATTTTTTTACTTATGAGAGCGCTTAGCGGTAACAGAAAGCGATACGGGGTCAAAAGCGAAAGCAATTTATTTACCGCGGCTCTAACAAGCTAGCGAACTCACTTGACGCGAAGCGCAAAAATGAGGTTCTTTGAGCCACTCAAGCACTTTCACGGCACATGCCCATTCAAGATAACTCGCTCTTTCGCCGCCTTCACCAACACGCCCAGAAGCGGTTGATTTTCGATCCAGGCGTTTCTCGCAGCAAGCAGCTGCCCGCCTACAAGCGCTACGTGGAATTGGAAAATGTCATGCTAGAGCGCATGCACCGCAAAGGCGACTCGGGGCTGGAGGTATGCCAAGCGCGCGCCGCGATGATAGATGTGGTGATCGAAAACCTCTTTTTAGCTGCACTCGATCTTTACACGACCGAACAAGGAACCTTGCCCTGCAAAATGGCCATTCTGGCGACAGGTGGCTACGGGAGGCGGGAGCTGAACCCGCATAGCGATATCGATCTAATGTTCCTTTACCCAATAAAGGCAGGTGGAAAAGCCTTTGAAAAATTCCAAGAGATTGTGGCTGAAGAAATTCTCTACCCTCTTTGGGATCTAGGGCTAAAAGTGGGCCATGCCTCGCGCAATGCCAAGGAGGTGATCGACGAGTGCAACAAGGAGGTGCAATCAAAGAACGCTATTTTGGAATCGCGCGTGATTTGCGGTTCCGAGCCTCTCTATAAGAGTATGCGAAGCCACTTCGAGGAATTCGTTAAATCGAAAAACTCGAAAGTTTACATCCAAGAACGCCTCGAAAGCGAACTGCTTCGCCATGCTAAATCAGGCAACACCCTTTACCTGCAGGAACCGGATATTAAAAATGGCGTCGGCGGCTTACGCGACTACCAGAATATCCTCTGGATGGCGCATATCAAATACGGCTTTCGATCCTTTCGCGACTTAGTCAAAGCGAAACTACTGCGCAATGACGAGCGCGAGGCCTTGATAGACGCCTACGACTTCCTCCTGCGCACCCGAACGGAGCTGCACATGCAGAATCGTCGACCGACCGATAAACTCGACCTAGATCAGCAACCCGCCATCGCCGAATATTTAAACTACCCGCAAGAGGATATCTTCGAGCGCGTCGAATCCTTTATGAAGGACTACTACACCGCAGCCCGCACAATTTACCAGAGCAGCGAAATACTGAAAGAGCGGATGGCATTAGAAACTTCGACAGGCCGTATCAGCTTTAGTGAGGCATTGCGTGCGCACCAAAATCTGCCAGTCAAGAAGGTGGAAGGCTTTCAACTGCACGAAAAAGTGCTCTCTGCTGAAAACCCGAACGTTTTTCAAGACGACCCAGTTCGCCTGATCCGCATCTTTCGCCTAGCTCAGCAGTTCGGCGCCAAGCTGGACTCCGACCTGCGCTTCTTAATCACGCGGTCGATTCCTCTGATCGACCACTCGATCATCAACAGCGCCTCGGCAGCCAAGAGCTTCTGCTCTATCCTCCGCAGCTCCGGCGAAGTCTACCCGATCCTGATGCAGATGCACGAAATGGGCGTACTTGGGCGCTATTTGCCAGAATTTGGCGAGCTAACCTGCATGGTGCAGCACGAATATTACCACCGCTACACGGCCGATGCGCATGTGCTGCGTACGATCCGCCACCTCGATCGAGTCTTTAGTAAACACGACGACGAATACGGCCGCTATGAAGAGGAACTGCGGAAAAATGATGACCCCTTATTGCTCTATTTGATCTTGCTACTACACGACATAGGTAAGGCAGAGGGGATCAAAAACCACGATGTCGCAGGCGTGCGCATTGCCCAGCCTATACTCAATCGATTCAACATCGGTCGTGAGCAACAAGAACAAATTTTATTTATTATCCGCACCCATCTAGAAATGGCACGATTCTGGCAACGTTTCGATTTAGATGATCCTAAAACGGCGGCCTCCTTCGCCGAATTTATCGAAGACCCACAAAAACTCAGATTTCTTTACGTTCATACCTACTGTGATGCGCGCGGAACTGCTCCTACACTCTGGAATAGTTACAAAGACGCCATGCACCGTACCTTGTATCTTCGAACGCTAGAACAGTTTGAGGATGACGAGGTAATCGAACAAAAACGAAAAGACCTAATTAGCATGCGGCACCAACAAATACTCGAAAAGAAAATCGACGGCATCTCGGAAGAAGAAATCGAGGCGCACTTCAGCCTACTTCCTGAGCGTTACTTTATAAATACCGATCAGGAAGACATCGAACTGCATCTACGCATGGTCAACAAGCTGCTGACCCAGATTCAAACTGCCTACTCGATGGGCACGCTCGCGCCGATCATCCACTGGCATGACGATATCGACCTCGGCATGACGGTAGTGAACGTCGTCACATGGGATCGCGCGGGACTCTTCTACAAGCTAGCAGGGGCGCTCACCCTTGCGGGTGTGAACATCGTCAGTACAAAGGCAATCACTCGTAAAGACCACATCTCAATCGATACTTTCTACATCATCGATCCAAGTGGAGGCACCGTGAGCGACGAAAAGGCACGCAAGGTCTTCGAAAAGCGCCTCGACGAGGCTTTGATACAGGAAAAGGAGCTCATGCCCGCAATTGATGAGCGCGAAGCCAAAATTGCAGATCAAAGAAACGACAAGGATATGCTTCCCGCCCCATTCCCACCGAGTGTCGATGTGTACCACGAGCTCTCACTTAAACAAACAATTATCGAGGTACAAGCCAGTGACCGTATCGGACTGCTATACAGGATCTCACGACTGATTACTAAAATGGGTTTCGATATTGGCTTCGCCCGCATAGCGACCGAGCGGGGCGTAGCAATGGATACTTTTTACATAAAAAACGAAAAGAGCGAAGAAGACACGCACACCTCAGCTCTGATAGAGCTTCGCGAAGAGCTCGATAAGATTGTAAAGGAGTAAAATCGAGGTTCGACCTGAGGTTCGAAACCACCGAAACTGAGGCGTAAATGAACTCTAGCCTTACCGAGCAGACGGCGATCGATTCGCTTTACCGAATCAGTAGCCTCGTATCCGACACCGATGAGCCGGAGGAAGCCTTACAGCTGATTCTCGACGAAATCGTACGAGTATTACAGCCGAGCAGCGCCTCCATTTCACTGATCAATCCCGACAACAAAGTCCTAGAACTTGAAGCCTCCTTTGGACTGGCCGATGACTGCCAAGACCTAAAGCTCTCGCTCGGACAAGGCATCACAGGCTGGGCAGCACTGCACGGGCGAGCGCTGATCGTTAACGACGTGAGGGACGAACCCCGTTACATATCTGTGCGGCCGAATATACGCTCCGAGATGGCCGTACCAATGGAAGATCACGGCATGGTCATCGGGGTGGTTAACGTCGACAGCGAAGAGCTTGATGCCTACGGGGAATCATCGCTTAAAATCCTCACCCTGCTAACCAATGAAGCCACCCGCGTAATCTCTAGGCTTTGGCTGATCATGCAGCTGCGGACAAAGGCTAATCAGCTTGAATCACTCGTGGTGATGAGTCAGCGACTGGCTGGCGAAATCGACAGTGACACGCTAATGGAAACACTCGCTCGGCAAGGCAGGCATCTAATGGACGCGGATGGTAGCGCATTTTTTGAGCTCGGGACTGAGGGCGAAAAGCTGCACCTGCATAGCTTGATCGTTGAGAACGAAACAATTAAAGACCCCGTCACGATTTCCCTCAGTCAGAGTGCGCTTGGCTCGGTCATCTATCGGAGGAAACAGGTCGAGGTCACGGATTTAAATTTTACTGAGGAAAATGATTTTCTGCTTATTTTACAGAGGCAGGGCTTTGTCTCCATGCTCGCATCGCCGATCATTTTTGGAGACGAGGTCATTGGCGTTATCATTGCCTATACCAAACAGTCGCACCGTTTTAATAACGAAGAGCGTAAAGTCTTCCAGACCTTGGCTGAAATTGGAGCACTGGCCATTCAGAACGCGCGCCTCTACTCGCGTATCTTCGCGAGCGAAGAGTCTCTGCGGCACAATGAAAAACTGACCACTCTCGGAATGATCGCGGCGGAGATCGCACATGAGATACGCAATCCATTGACCGTAATCAAACTTCTCTTCGATTCGCTCAACCTACAGTTTCCCAATAAAGATCCGCGCCATACGGATGTCCAAGTTATCGGCGAGAAGTTGAACCAGCTAGAGGAGATCGTCGAGCGGGTGCTGAGCTTTGGTCGCACCCGCGAAGGCATGCATACGCGACAAGACCTCAACGCCTTGGTTGATGACACACTGAAACTTATGCGCCTTAAGCTCCACCAGCAAAAGATCGAGCTGCAGTTTGAACCAAAGGCGGGAAACATTCATGTCGACGTAAACAAGGGGCAAATTCTCCAGGTGATGCTCAACCTCGTGCTCAATGCCACGCAAGCCATGCCTGAGGGTGGTCGTATCCGACTTGAAACTTTGGCGGACGAGACTACTGCGCATCTGACGATTACCGATAATGGCAGTGGCATACCAAAATCGATTCAGTCAGACATCTTCGAATCCTTTCTCACGGACCGCCCCGATGGTACGGGGCTAGGCCTATCCATCAGCAAACGCATCCTTCGCGGCCACCGCGGAGACATCGAATTGGCGCATTCCTCGACCAAAGGTACTAGCTTTCACTTTTGGCTACCGCTCTCGCAGTGATAATATAAAGCATACCAGCATGAGCTTCGCACGAAGGATTGCCTGACGACAGCAAACCGTTGCGTGGAGCAATTACCTTCAGCTAAAGATATAAAAACCCAGCTCAGTTAACTAGGCGGCTAGTAATTTTATATCAAGTAGATGCTAAACTATAAGCGAGTTTAGACTAGAAATCAATCGAAGGCTGAGGAGTGAGTGGGCTGCCGGTAACTGCAATATCTGTTCCTTGGGTGATTGTGGCAGGATATGTTTCACCCGCGACTGCATCGAGAGACTCCACGTAGGCATCCTCACCGACGATATCACTTAGCAGCACTGTAGTCACACCGTTTTCAATGAAATACTGGTCAGCACCCGAAGCGAGTTGGCGAAGGTTGTTACGAATCGCTTTCTCACGTGACGTTTCGCGAACCTTTTGGAAGGCTGGGATCGCCATTGTTGCGAGAAGCCCGATGATCACCACCACGATCATAATTTCTACGAGAGTGAATCCTTTTTTAATTTTTACATTCATAATGAAAATAATTATTTATAGTATGATATTTTTTAATTTATCCCGAAGAGATTTCCCATAACATTCTCATATTAGGTTAACATTACGAAAACCCAAACAAAAAACTTAGGCTATCAAGGGATAGCAAATTTTTGACTCCGCCCCAATTCGTTACAAACATCGCTGGACTGCGGGACTGAGTAACATATAAGAATAATACGGCTAGAAGCGGATGGATGTAGTGAGCCAGACCAAAAGAAAGGGCAGCAGAATAAAAATCGCCATCGCTAAATAAATAATGCGCACAGCACGTCTCGCTCTGTGCGAAAGTTCTTTGGGTCCAGGCGACTGTTCAGGCAAATCCATGCAATATATATATGTGGGATTACCCGCTTGAGGCAATCGTAAGTTGTTGCCTTACGGCGCTTTAATTAACTTTTATAGCTATTCGAAAACCCGTCAGGCGATTACGCTCACCGCGCGGCGCTTCACGCAAAGGGACAGTGAAGATAGATTCGATACGGTCTTGCGCGTGTCCGCCAATATGCCACGCGGCCTCAGCCTCAAAGCGGTCGATTGACTCAAGCCACTCGCTGATGTTGCCGAGTAGATCGTAAAAGCCGCTAGCAAATGGCTCTTTTGTCCCGACAGCTTGTGGCACGCCAACGGCATCTGAAACGCTCCATACGTGTTCCTCGAGAACAATGTAGCGCAAGCGACCTAGGGCTTGACGAAACTCATTCTCCGTCGGCAAGCGCACAGGTTTCCCCAATATCCATGAAAGGCGCTCGCAAAAATTCTTCGCCTCGAGCCAGCTAATTGAGTCGACTGGACGAAGGTCGCCCTGATTGCGGCTAGGATTCGTGCCCATAATTAAGGAGTAAAGCGCTTGTGACACTTCTGTGCGGAGCATGCGCCAAGCCTCGATCTCGGGGATAGGCAGCAAGGCGCCGTAAATTCGGTCTTGGATGAAGCCGAGGTCACTTTGTACGAGGTTTAAATAACGGATTTTGAGCTGCAGATCGTCGTCATTCAACGAACTCCGAGGAAAGCCCTCTTGCATCTGTCGGATATCGCGGCGGAGCAAGGCAATCACTTCAGCGGCCTCAAAGGTGCGCCGCTCGGAGAGCAGCCGTTGCATAAAGTCGTGGTTACGCTCGATCTCTAAGCCGAGTTCGAAGCTCTCTGAAGTCTGGCTCTTGCGTTGATACTCAGAGACCCGCTCAGACGAAGCGAAAGGGCTTTCGCGGTAGGCCTCGTTGAGCTGTCGTTGAAGGCGCGCTGCCTCGAGGTAAATGGCAGCTGCTTCGAGGTTTTCGTTGGCTGCGCGCCGTTTATCAGCAAGCTCTGCGACTTGTTGCACCTCCAGATAGCTCTGGCCTGAACGGATGCCGATTAATTTGACGCGTAGGCCCTCAAGGCGTGACACACTGGCTTGATTAATGCCCCGATACTCGCGATTTAACTTGTCCTGTAAATCCATCGCCTGCTCAAGGCGCTCTTCGGCTTGTTCCCACTCCTTGGCTTCGATGAGAAGGTCTGCTTCATTCTCAAAAGCTAGGCTGCGCTGAAGCAAAGGTTCTGCAGTGAAGTAACGGGCTTGCCGCTGCAGTCGAGTCGCGCGACTCACATTGTAGGCCGAGCTAAGGGGGAAAGTTTCGTTGATCTGCTTCTGCACTTCGAAGGCCTCGTGATATTTCGCGCGAGCGTTCTCATAGTCTCGGCTGCTAGCCAATGCCTCCGCCTTCGACTCTAGATCCAAACTAAGTGCCAGTAAATGCTCTGCTGCTAGATTCTGG
>ERZ802822.2362-NODE-2362-length-10583-cov-5.697125_pt1 | contig 10583 bp, 5 predicted proteins | sample MGYA00345649_ERZ802822 | MGnify/ENA primary metagenome ERZ802822 (study PRJEB30503, sample SAMEA104212359) | marine metagenome | biome: Westerlies Biome; feature: [SRF] surface water layer (ENVO:00010504) within the epipelagic zone...; material: water... | reverse complement strand
CCAGATACACTTCGACATCGTAACGCTCACGGAAGCTTTTGATCACGCGGATGAGTCTTTCGACATCATAACCAGGACGGGTGATGTGATGGCCGCCACCGAAGTTGAGCCATTTAAGCCCTGGAATGAGATCGGCGAATTTCGCTTCAAAGGCTTCCGCGGTATGCTCCAATGCATCGGCGTCTTGTTCGCAGAGTGCGTGGAAGTGGAGACCATCGACTTGCTCAAGTAGATCAGCGGGTAAATTGGCGATTGCATGGTCGAGTGCGGCGCGCGTTGTGCCAAGGCGAGAGGAGGGGGCGCAGGGATCGTAGAGATCGACCTCTACCTCAGAGTATTCGGGATTCACGCGAAGCCCGAGCTCGGGACGGCGGTGACCTTCAAGTGCAGCCAGTCCCTTGTTGAGCTGTTGTGCGGAATTAAAAACGAGACTGTGTGCGAAGCGGCTGAGTGTTTGAATTTCTTCGGGTTTATAGGCGGGAGAGTAAACGTGGACTTCGCCACCAAAGGATTCTTGGGCGAGCAGAGCTTCGTGTAGGCCGCTGGAACTTGTGCCCTTTAGGTATTTACGAATGAGTGGGAAAGTGCTGAAACAGGCGAAACCTTTGAGTGCGAGTAGCACTTTGGCGCCCGAGCACTCGGCGACGTTTTGTAAGAGTTGGCAGTTTTTTTCCAACTGGTCGAGGTGAACGACGTAGCTGGGGGAGGGTGTCTCTTGAACAGGAATAGAAGCAAGCGCTGCGAGGCTATCTTCACTCAAGGGAGGTGTGGGATCTTGTGCCATGAAATCGTGCTATGAGTTGAGTAATTCGTGGAGCACGTCGCTCATTTCTTTAATTCGGTAGGGCTTGGGCAAGACGGCTTTGAAGGCGGAATTTTTGTAGTCCGACATCACATTCGATGTGGTGTAGCCACTAGAGGCGATGGCAACTAGATTTGGGTCGTAATCTATTAAAATATTAGCCGCTTCTTCGCCGCCCATACCTCCGGGTACGGTGAGGTCGAAGACGCATGCGTCAAAAGGATCACCCGCATCTTTGGCTGCTTTGTAGGCTTTTATGGCTTCATTGCCGTTTGTCGAATATTCAACGTCGTAGCCGAGCACAGTGAGTATTTCGCCAGCGACAATCATCATGGCTTCCATGTCGTCCATCACTAGGATACGGCCTTTGCCCCGATGGATTCCCTCATTAGCTGGTTCTTCTTTCTCGGCTTCAACGTGATTAGATTTTGCGAGGGCTATTTGCATACTCTTTGGCAAATAAACTTTGAAAATCGAGCCCTTACCGATGGAGGATTCGGCCGTGATGGTGCCCTTGTGCATCGTGATGATCGAGTATGAGGAAGCGAGCCCGAGTCCGTTACCTTTCGTCTTGGTGGTAAAGTAGGGATCGAAGATTTTTTTGAGGTTGTTCGGTGAGATACCAATGCCTTCGTCCCTAACTTCGATGCAGATATAATCACCCAGTTTGAGCGCAGGAACCTCAGTATTGCTGACTTGCAGATTACGCATGCGTATGCGGATGTCGCCACCGTCGGGCATGGCTTGGTTGGCGTTAATGATGAGGTTGTTAACGACTTGGCTGATTTGCCCCTTATCGGCATCGACGGGCCAGAGGTCGTCTTCCTTTTCGATGCTACATTTCACCTTGGATCCACGAAGAATAAATTGCGCGCATTCTTCGACCATCTCGGAAATGGTGGTCACCTCAAGTGCAGGTGTGCCACCCTTCGAAAACGTGAGTAACTGCTGAGTGAGCAATCTGGCTTGGAGTGTTGCCTTTTCTGCGGCGACGAGTTTAGCCGAGTGCTGATTGCCTTCGCCTAACTCGATGCGTAAAATGGAGATATTGCCCAGAATGGCGCTTAACATGTTATTAAGGTCATGCGCGATACCTCCAGCTAGCAAACTGATCGACTCTAGTTTTTCAGATTTGAAGAGTTCGTCTTCCGCTTTTTTTTGATTGGTGATGTCGCCTAGAATAGTGGCTTGGCATTGTACCCCTTCAGTGCGTGCTTCCAGACTTCGCTGTAAATTTGAACGTTCAATAGCGTGGAGGATTGAGCGGCGCATGGCTTCGCTATTGATACGATGCTTGTTGATAGAATCTTGAGCGCCTAATTTGAGTGCTTTGAGCGAAAGTACTTCGTCGTCAGTATCTGTTAGCACAATGATGGCTTCACCTTGCGAGGCCTTCATAACTGTGTGTAGCGTATCAATATCACGACTGTCCGGCAGGTTGAGATTGAGTAGGGCGAGGTCGAAACGTCGCGTCTTGAGTTGCTCGATACCATCGGCTAAGCGTGTGGCTATACTGACATTGAAATCTAGCTTGGATAGGTCGAGATGTTTGGTCACTTGGGCCGCATCTTCCCCCTTATCTTCAAACAGCAATATTTCGATCTTCTTGGAGTCGGTAGTAGGCATAGTTACAGGGTTAAGATTTATCTGGTCGTATATTCTTGAAAGATCAACCTTTAAGCCATGCTTTGCGCACCCGATTTACTAGTCGCTCGGTCGATTGTTGAGCCTGAGTGCCTTTTGCGTTTAGGTTGCGTTAACCAGGCACCACATCAAAATCATATCTTTTCTCTGAACTAATTTTCCCACAATTTCGATGCAGAATCTATGCAGACACTGTGCGACGGCTTATATCCAAGATTCTGGTGTCAGCGAATTTTGCTGCTCTGGTTGCCAGCAAGTCTATCTGTTAATCAAAGATGGCGGCTTGGGCGACTTCTACCGCTTGCAAGACCGAGCCTCCCCACCGGTTAAAGATCGTCGTCTCGATGATATTGATATTGATGCTCTGCTTCAGGCGCAGCGTAGAGTCGAAGCGGGCGGCGGCGAATCGGTCGAGGCGGTCTTCGAGATCCAGGGTATGTCCTGCGTGGCCTGCGCTTGGCTTTCTGAGCGGCTTGCAAAAAATCAAACAGGACTCTTTGAGGCTAGAGCAAGCCTTTCGAGGCACTCGCTAACCTTGCATTGGAAGCGAGGAGCTTTTGATTTATCCAAACTCGGTATAGAGTTGCTCAAGTTTGGCTATCACCTTCGCTCCACCCCCAAAGATCCAGGTAGCAAGCCTCGTATATCTCCGCTATTTTTACGACTTCTGCTTTCCCTCATTTTCACAAGTAACGCGCTCTTGCTAGCAGTATTCTCAGAGTATGTAATTCGTAAGGATGAGTTTCTGACTTTGCTTCACTTACTTAGCATGGCTTGCCTTTGTTTCACTTTATTGCTTGGTGCCGCTCCATTTTTTTTATCCGCATACCGTGCTGCCAAGATTCGGCGTCTGCATAGTGACTGGCTGCCAGTGGCCATGATCATTGCCAGCTTCGGCTACTTTGGTTTCGTGGCCTCCGTTGGTTTTAGTCTAGCCGTTTTTTTACTTTCGGGCTTGGTTTGCGTGCTCATCACCGTGCGCTGGCTAGGCGCGCTTTTGGCAAAGTGTTAAATCAATTTCGCGAATTGCTAAGCTAGAAGATTTTGGTAGCCCAAGTGTACGGTAGAAAGCATTACCGCAGGCTTTTTCGCTGTCGCACTTTCTCTAGCGTAGTCAATTTAATCGTCGAGTCCTGACCACCAATCTTCCGATGTGCGGAGGTCTTCTGCTTGGTGACCAGCCTCTCTTAGTTCGCGGAGTGTGAGCGAGCGGTTCCGTTTGGCAAGCCGTTGCCCACTCGTATCGCAAAGTAAGGGAGTGTGGTAAAATTGTGGCGGCTGCAGGCCAAGCGCTTCGTAGAGCAAGATCTGCCGCGCAGTTGAGATGAGCAGGTCTTCGCCGCGTACGACTTCGCTGATCTGCATGGCTGCATCGTCCACCACTACGGCGAGTTCATAAGCGGGCACGCCATCGCGGCGCCAGACAAGGAAGTCGCCAAAGTCGCGTAGGCAATCAAAAGCGCAGGGACCTAGTCGAATGTCGTCAAATTCTATTGAGCGGTCTTCAGGCACGCGGAAGCGCCAATTCTTATCGTCAGGGCTTTGGGCGTCTTTGCCATGGCCAAAGGGAGGGCGCCAGCTCTCAGGGTAGATTGGTTCGCTTGCTTCTTCGTCTGCATGAGGTGCTTGAGCGGCCCGAGCCACGTCTTTGCGCGATTTTTCGCAGGGGTAAATATAGCCGCTATCTTTCAGTTGTTCCCATGCGGTCATAAATGTAGTCAGGCGTTCACTTTGTCGGTAGGGGCCTACGCTGCCTCCTACGTCGGGTCCCTCCTGCCAGTCGCAGCCAAACCAACGCAGGTCTTCGATTGCCCCTTGCGAGAACTCTTGTTTGCACCGCTGCGGATCAAGGTCTTCGTCGCGAAAGATAAGTTGGCCACCTGCTTCCTTAGCCCGCTCCATTGCGATCCAAAAAGTGCGCGCATGTCCAAGGTGTAAATAGCCCGTTGGTGTCGGCGCAATACGTCCTCGGTAGGTAGAACTCATTATTTAATTATCGGGCATAGTATGACCGAGCTCAAGCTTATGATGAGTCCTAGTAAATAATGGCCACAGTGTTTCAGGCGGTCATTCGTAGCGAGTTTTCGATACCCTAACAAGCTGGCGCTTCTTTAAGAAGTAATCGTCCAAATAATATTTTGTGGCGTAATCGAATGCGCGAAATATGTGCACCTAGCTTTCTCCTTGATCTTCAATTAAATGCAGGCACTGTCTGTGCTTTTCAATCTGGAACTCTTAGCATTCTTGCTTTCAAAAGTTCAGATTATCATCGGACCCGGATGCGTAATTATGTTGGCCGGGCATTCATCCCACAGCTAATTATGACCTTCCACGAACTTGGACTCGATGAGTCTATCCTTAAATCTATCGACGAATTCGGCTTTAAAGAGCCGACTCCTATTCAGGCGGGATCTATTCCCCATATTCTTGATGGCCGCGATGTCATCGGCTCTGCGCAGACCGGCACTGGCAAGACTGCTGCCTACGCGCTGCCCATCTTGCATCGACTCGGAGGCCACAAGCAAGGCGCGGCGCCTCGCTGCCTCGTGCTTGGCCCCACTCGCGAGCTCGCTGCTCAGGTCGAGGATCAGTTTGCCTCTTACGGTAAATATTGCGCGCCAAAGTGCTGCCTCATTCACGGTGGTGTCGGCTACGGTAAACAGATCGACGAGATTAAAGAAGGTGCGGATGTCGTCATCGCGACGCCAGGTCGTTTACTCGACCACTTACAGCAGAAGAATTTTGACCTCAAATCAGTCGAAGTCCTTGTGCTTGACGAGGTCGACAGGATGCTCGACATGGGCTTCATTGACGACGTTCAGCGCATTATCAAAATGTGCAACAAGAACCGGCAGACCCTTCTTTTCTCTGCCACAGTTTCGGAGGATATTAAGCGCCTAGTCGCTAAAAGTCTCAAAGACCCAGTCGACGTCACTATTGGCATAAAGCTTACGCCAGCTGAAACCGTGAAGCACCTTATCTATCCAGTTGGTGCGATGCAAAAGTTTGACCTGCTCATTGCCCTCATCGAACAGATGGAGATCGATAGTATGATCATCTTTTGTCGAATGAAAGTGGGTGCGGATCGTATTGCACGTTGGCTTGAAGAGCGGGGCCTCAGCTGCGCTGCTATGCACTCGAACTTGCCCCAGAAATCACGTACTAAGGCCCTCGAGCAGTTTAAGAACGGTAAGATTAAGATCCTCGTTGCGACCGACATCGCTTCACGTGGACTTGATATTGCCAACGTTACCCACGTCATCAACTACGACGTGCCCGAGCACGCGGAGGACTACGTTCACCGCATTGGCCGTACGGGCCGTGCGCAGCGTGAAGGCGACGCGGCGACTATCGTCGCTCCGGACGAGCAAGCTAAGCTTGATGCGATCGAAAAGTTTATCGACCAGCAGATTCCACAGCACAAACTGGAGGACTTTAACTACTTCCACGAGCCTATCATCCGCACTTCGACCGCAGAGAAGCCGCGCCGCCGTAAGCGTAACTCCGCAACGAGTCGTTTCGGCCGACGCCGGTAATAGTTATCGGCGATTATCTCGATCGTCATTTCTTGTTTGTATGAATCTAATCCTCTTCGATTCACCTTTTGATAAGATGCGCCTCGAAGGCAGCGATCTTCGTGCCAAGCATATCTTCGAAGTGCTCCGCGCTCGAGTCGGGACCAAGGTTTTCGTTGGTTTTGTCAATGGCTTACGTGCCCGCGCCGAAGTTACACTCGTGGAGGCGGATGGTTCGATAACGCTTAAAATAGTCGGCACTGAACCCGCGCCTAAGCCCTTACCGATTCGCTTATTACTAGGCCTGCCCCGTCCACATACTGCGAAGCGTATACTCTTTGAGGCTGCCAGTATGGGCGTCCAGGACTTACACTTCTTCGAATCAGAACGCAGTGAACCTTCCTACGCACAAAGCAGTCTCTGGACAAGCGAAGAGTGGAAAGACCGCCTTCTTCTCGGTACTGAGCAATCTTTCGGTACGCATGTTCCCGAAGTCGGCATGCACACCGATCTGCAGTCAGCCATCTCTTTTCTACAAGGCGAGGGTGCTCACATTGCCCTCGATAACTACGAGGCCGCAGGTTCCCTGCCGCAACTCTTGCCAGAGTCCGCCACCGGCGCCGTCATTGCATTAGGAGCCGAGCGCGGCTGGTCGGCCAAGGAGCGCGACACTTTTCGTAGGAACGGTTGGAACTTAGCCCACCTAGGCGCGCATGTACTACGTCTAGAAACCGCCTGTGCTGCCGCCGTAGCCGCCGTTTCCTCGAGTCTAGACCTCTACAATACTCAGACGAGTACAGTGCTATAAAGATCCTTTTGGAGCTTTATTTTGATACCTGACTGTGCCCCGTTATGAGGGGGTCAATAGCCGCGATTCGGTGCTAACCAGCGTTCGCATTCTTTGAGGTCTAAGTCTTTACGCCTAGCGTAGTCTTCCATCTGGTCTTCGGCGATTGGACCGACGACTGTGTATTTGGCACTTGGGTGAGCGAGATAGAGACCGCTGACGCAGCTGCCAGGATTCATGGCAAAGTTCTCGGTAAGGGTGGCGCCGGTGTTTTTCTCCGCCTCTAAAAGATCCCAGATGACTTGCTTTTCGGTGTGGTCTGGGGTGGCGGGATAACCGGAGGCAGGACGGATGCCACGATATTTTTCTTTAATCAAGTCATCGTTGCTAAGTCCCTCATCAGCGGCGTAGCCCCAGTGCTCTTTTCTCACTTTCTGGTGGGTGTATTCAGCGAGGGCCTCGGCGAAACGGTCACCAATGGCTTTGACCATGATGGAATTGTAGTCGTCGCCATTGGTTTCGAACTCATCGGCTAATGTATCTACCCCCTCGATGCAGCAGACAAAGGCACCGCAGGCATCGTGGCGTCCAGTCTCTTTGGGCGCGACGAAGTCGGCGGGTGCATAGTAGACGGAGCTACTAGCTTTACGCTTTTGTTGCCTCAGAGTATGGAAAACACCTAGAATATCGCCGTCGGGGCCATAAAGTTCGATATCGTCGCCTAAGGCGTTTGCAGGCCAGAGACCTATCGCGGAGCGGGCACGGAAACGTTTTTCTTGGATGATTTGATCGAGCAATGCCTTGGCATCCTTATAAATGGTAGTGGCTTGCTCGCCATATTTCTTATGCGTGAGGATTTTTGGGTAAACACCTTTGAGCTCCCATGTCCAGAAGAGGGGGGAGAAGTCAAAGTATTCGGCCAGCTGGTCGAGCGGGACGTGAGCACTGACGGTGCCAGCAGTCTTATTGGGTATCTTGAGGTCGGCTGTCGCCCAATCACAGGTGTAGCGTTTACTACGAGCTTCGGCGATCGGCATGAGGTCTTTTTTCGCGTTGGCTAAGGCGAAGTGTTTGCGCTGTTTGACGTTGTCTGCCTCGACTTCTTTGGCGAAGGCTTCTCGGGTCTTAGGGTTGATCAGCTTGTTGCAGATTTCCGTGACGAGGGAGGCGTCACCCACGCGGACAACGGGCTGATCGTAGTGAGGGGCTATTTTGATCGCGGTGTGCGCCTTACTAGTGGTGGCGCCACCGACAAGCAAGGGCTGGGTGAAGCCTCGCTGAGTCATCTCATCGGCATTGGAGATCATTTCGTCGAGCGAGGGGGTGATCAGACCTGAGAGACCAATGATGTCGGCTCCCCATTCTTGAGCTTCTTTGAGGATGGTATCGCAGTCGACCATCACGCCTAGGTCTTTAACCTCGTAATTGTTACATGCGAGCACGACGGCAACGATGTTTTTACCGATGTCGTGCACGTCGCCTTTGACTGTGGCGATCAGGAATTTACCCGCGGAGGAGCTGGCGGTGGCGTCGGCCTTTTCTGCCTCCATAAAGGGAAGCAGGTGAGCGACGGCTCGCTTCATGACACGCGCGCTTTTGACCACCTGAGGGAGAAACATGTCGCCATCACCGAAAAGTTTACCGACGACTTTCATACCGTCCATGAGCGGGCCTTCGATCACTTCGAGAGGACGATCGTATTTGAGCCGTGCTTCCTCTGTGTCGCCATCAATGTGCGCGACGATACCTTTGACAAGCGCGTGGGAGAGGCGTTCTTCGACAGTGCCTTGGCGCCAGTCTTCTTTTAAGTCAGCCGTTTTTTTTTCTGCTTCGGATGAAATGGCTCCGGCGCCAGATTTTAGGAAGGCTTCGAGAACTTCGGGATTATTTTCCTTGGTGGCACGTTCGAAGAGTGCCCGCAGGGTGTCCATGCCTTTATCCATGGCGGCCTTGATGCGTTCCTCCGCTGTGCCGGCACCAAGCGTCACGCTGCCGTTTTTGATAGCCTCGGCGAAATCAATGAGTTTCTCCGTCGCATCTTCGTTACGATTGAGGAGGACGTCCTCGACCAGCACCTTGAAGGCGGGGTCGATCTCGTCGTAAGGCATGAGCATCCCAGGGTTGACGATGGCCATATCGAGGCCCTTAGCGATGCCGTGATGAATGAAGGCGGCATGCATCGCCTCGCGCACGGGATTGTTGCCTCGGAAGGAGAAGGATACATTGGAGAGACCGCCGCTGGTGCGGCAACCAGGGCAGCGTTTTTTGACTTCCTCGACGGCATCGATGAAGTCCACAGCATAGTTATTATGTTCCTCCATACCGGTGGCGACAGTGAGGATATTGAGGTCGAAGATGATATCCTGCGGATCCATGCCGACCTCTTCGGTCAGAATCTTAAAGGAGCGCTCGGCGATGCGGATTTTTTCGTCTTTCGTCGCAGCTTGTCCTTTCTCGTCAAAGGCCATGACGATAACGGAGGCTCCGTAGCGCATGACTTTGGTGGCCTGAGCACGGAACTCGTCTTCGCCGCCTTTGAGACTGATTGAGTTGACGATACACTTGCCTTGGACGCACTTGAGGCCGGCTTCGATGACCGACCACTTCGAGCTGTCGATCATGATAGGTACTTTGCAAATATCGGGTTCGGAGGCGATGAGGTTGAGGAAGCGTGTCATGCAGGCTTCGCCATCGAGCATGCCCTCATCGAAGTTAATATCGATGATCTGTGCCCCTTTCTCGACCTGGGAAAGGACGATCGCGAGTGCGCCGGTAAAGTCGTCGTTCTTGATAAGTTTTTTGAAACGTGGAGAACCCGTGACATTGGAGCGCTCGCCAATATTTACGAAGGGCGTTTCACCCTTGATAATATTGAATGCTTCAAGGCCGCTAAGTCGCTGGGCAGGGGCAGCGGTGGGGATGGCACGTGGTGGGAACGGCGAAACTTCTTTGACCACCGCGGCAATATGCTCGGGTGTCGTGCCGCAGCAACCACCGACCATGTTGACGAGACCTGCTTTAGCAAAGCCTGCAACCGCGCTGCCGGTGTGTTCGGGTGTTTCGTCGTAGCCGGTCTCGGAAAGCGGGTTGGGCAGGCCAGCGTTCGGATAGACATGAACGTAAGTGTCGGCTACGCGAGACAGCTCCTCGAGGAAGGGCTTCATTAAGTCGGCCCCGAGGGCGCAGTTAAGCCCAACGCAGAGGGGCCGAGCATGCCGGATCGAGTTCCAGCAGGCTTCGACAGTTTGACCGGAAAGGGTGCGCCCAGACTGATCGGTGATGGTGACGGAGACGATGACTGGTAGGTGCTCGTCGAGCGTGTCTTGAAAATCGGCAATAGCGTGGAGGCAGGCTTTGAGGTTGAGTGTATCAAAGACTGTCTCGGGAAGGAGGAGATCGACCCCGCCTTCAACGAGCGCTTCGGTCTGCTCGTAGTAGGCTTTGTAAAGTTCGTCATAACTGGTGGCACGGTATTCTGGACGGTTGACGTCAGGTGACATGGAGGCAGTGCGATTTGTCGGACCTATCGCGCCAGCTACGAAAGTAGGGCGATTTTCTTTCTCGGAGATTTCGTCGGCGACCTTGCGCGCGAGCTTTGCGGCGGCGAGGTTGATATCGCGCACGCGGTGCTCAAGGGCGTAGTCAGCCTGGGCGATGGTCGTGCCGGAAAAGGTGTTGGTCTCAACCATATCCGCGCCGGCCTCGAAGAAGGCACGGTGGATGTCCTCGATGATATCGGGGCGTGTGATCGATAGGAGGTCATTGTTGCCCTTTAAGTCCCCTTTGACGTCTGCGAAAGAATTATCGCGGAAGTCGTCCTCACCCAGCTTGTGCT
>ERZ802822.2360-NODE-2360-length-10586-cov-7.125131_pt1 | contig 10586 bp, 10 predicted proteins | sample MGYA00345649_ERZ802822 | MGnify/ENA primary metagenome ERZ802822 (study PRJEB30503, sample SAMEA104212359) | marine metagenome | biome: Westerlies Biome; feature: [SRF] surface water layer (ENVO:00010504) within the epipelagic zone...; material: water... | reverse complement strand
CCAAAAAAAATGTAATGAGTAAAATATTTAACATTTTTTTAGGGGTTTTGATTTTAATTTTTTTCTTTAATATTTATAGTTTTTATTCTTCCAATAAGAATTTAGAGTCTAAAGAATTCAATAGAAGCAACATTAATCAAATAATTAATACAAAAATATCAAATTTGCCAATCTTAAAAAATGATACTGATGATGTTATTGAATTTAATGATGGTTTTTCTAATGAAATTAAAAATGATAAACCAAGGAGTTTTTGGAATTTATTAAAATTTTAATGAGAAAAAAAGCAATTATAATTAGCATTAAAGGAACAACTTTAACTAAAAAAGAGAAACTACTTTTATCTAGGGAAAAGCCTTGGGGAATAATTTTATTTAAAAGAAATACAAAATCTTTTGAACAAATTAAGAGTCTCATTAAAGATATAAAAAGATTAATGAAAGATTCAAAATTTCCTATTTTAATTGATGAAGAAGGTGCAACTGTTTCAAGATTAAAAGATATTATTAATCACAACTTTGAAGCAAATTATTTCGGACAACTTTATAAATTAGACAAAAAAATTGCTACAAAGTTATATAAAAATTACTTAAAATCATTGTGCGATAAGTTAAAAAATATTGGAATTAATATAAATACAATTCCTGTTCTTGACGTTTTAAGAAATAATACAAATGACATAATTGGAAAAAGAAGTTTTTCTAAAAGTAATTTGGTTGTAAGCGATTTAGGTGAAATTACTATTAATGAGTGTCATGCCAATAAAATTGTTACTGTTATTAAACATATACCAGGCCATGGTTGTTCCTCAATAGACAGTCACAAAGAAATGCCAAAAGTAAACTTAGATATCAGAGCACTGAATAAAATTGATTTTTACCCATTTAAATCAACCTATTCAAAATTAGCTATGACAGCACATATACTTTATTCAAAAATTGACTCTAAAAATGTTTCAACTTTTTCAAAAAAAATAATTAATGAAATAATTAGAAAAAAAATAGGATTTAAGGGCATTTTAATGTCTGACGATATTTCTATGAAAGCTTTAAAGTACGATTTAATTACAAATGCAAAAAAATCTTTGTTAGCAGGATGCAATTTAGTTTTATATTGTGCTGGAAATATTAAAGACAACTTTAAATTGATTAAATCTGTTCCATATATTGATCAATTTACAGCAAAAAAAACATCGGAAATTTATAAAATTTTAAGGTAAAATTATTTATGGAATCAAATAACACAAATCAAATATCAATAAATATTCCTAACTATAACGGACCACTAGAGGTGTTATTAGATTTAGCCAAATCTCAAAAAGTTGATTTAGCTGAAATTTCTATTACTAAACTCGCAGATCAATTTTTAGAATTTATAAAAAATAATAAGGATTTAAATCTAGAAACAGCATCAGAATTTTTGCTTATGGCGACTTGGCTGGCTTATCTAAAATCAAAGCTACTTCTTCCAGATGATGAAGATGATGATTTTAAAGCCTTAGAGGTTGCTGAAAAATTAAAATTACAACTAAAAAAACTTGAGTTGATAAGAATATTGTCAGACCAAATGTTACAAAAAAAAAGGCTAGGTGTTCATATTTTTACTCGAGGGATGAAAGGCGGTATCAGATCAATTAATACTCCTATTTTTGATGTCTCGCTTTACGAATTGCTTAAAAGTTATTCAGGTATACAAATGCAAAAAACTTTTCAAAATATTAGTATTCCTAAATTACCTGTTTTCTCAACGGAGGAAGGAATAAAACAAATTAAAAATAATTTAGATAAAATTAATGAGTGGAAGAATATTTTTGAATTAATCCCTGAGTTTTATCGTACAAACAAAATGAAAAGAACAGGTATAGCAGGTATTTTCGCAGCAAGCCTAGAACTTACAAAAGAAGGATTAACCAAAGTTTCTCAAAATAAAATATTTGAAAATTTAATGATTAAAAAATCTTAAGATGTCTAATAAAAAAAAAAGTAATATTATTAGTTTTCCATCAGTTCCTTCTAAGCTAGAGAGACAAGTTGAAGCAATCTTATTTGCTGCTTCTGAACCACTAGATATTGAAACGATTGAAAAAAGAATTAAAACAAATACAAATATAAAGAAAATTTTAGAAAATATTAAGGAAATTTACAAACATCGAGGAATTAACTTGGTTTGTATAAAAAATAAGTGGTCATTTAGAACTGCTGATGACTTATCTAAACTAATGTCTCTACAAAAATCTACTCATAAAAAATTATCAAAAGCAACAATAGAAACATTAGCCATAATTGTTTATCACCAGCCTGTAACGAGATCTGAAATAGAGGAAATAAGAGGTGTATCTTTTGCTTCGAATACATTAGAGACTCTTCTTGAATTAGATTGGGTTAGACCCGCAGGAAGAAAGGATGTCCCTGGTAAACCAATTTTGTATGGAACAACGGAAAATTTTCTAAACCATTTTAATATACAAAAATTATCTGACCTTCCAACTATTGATGAACTTGGATCTGCCGGTCTTATTGATACTACATCTATTGATAAATCAATTTTTGGTACTGGTAAGTTTTTTAAAGAACAATCAATTAAGGAAAATCAAAATGATATTTATGAAGATATTGACGAGGTGATTAAAAAAGCTCCCGATGAAGAAAAATAAACGTGTTTATTTAGATTAAATTATCGTATATATATAAGTTATGGGAAATATTGGTTGGACAGGTATTATAATTATCGCAATTTTAGTTGTTATCCTTTTTGGTAAAGGAAAGATATCTAGCATAATGGGAGATCTTGCAAAAGGCATCAAAAGTTTTAAAAAAGGTATGTCTGATGACAAATCTTCTGGAGATGATAACTCCAACAATAATTCAGATAACTCGAATTCTGAAAATAAGTAATCTAATATGCCTCAAATTGGTTGGTTAGAGATTTTAGCGATAGTAATAATCGCTATATTGGTTTTAGGACCAAAAGAATTTCCGATAGCATTAAAAAAAATAGGTTCTTATTTTGGTAAATTAAAAAATACTTTAAGCAGTTTTCAAAGAGAAGTTACTTCTGTCACTGAGAATATTGATATTGAAAAAGATATAAATAATCAAAAAAATACAAAAAAAGAAAATAATAAAGAAGATAATGAGTGATAATAATTCATTTACTAGTCACTTTATTGAGTTACGTTCGAGATTAATAAAATCAATAATATTTATTTTTTTAATATTTATAATATCTTACACTTTTGCAGAGCATATTTATGCTTTTCTAGTAAACCCTTATGCAGAGGCTGTAAAAGATGATCCAACTTCAAGACGTTTAATTTTTACAGCTTTACACGAAACGTTTATTACTTATTTAAAAGTGGCCTTTTTTGCAGCTATTTTTTTAGGTAGTCCAGTCTTATTAATACAAATTTATAAATTTATTGCGCCAGGATTGTACAAAAATGAAAAAAAAGCATTGTTACCTTACTTAATCTCAACTCCGATACTTTTTTTATTAGGTGGAATGCTTGTTTATTATTTAGTTATGCCCTTAGCTATTAAATTTTTTTTATCATTTGAGTCAATGGGATCAAATTCAAGTTTACCTATTCAATTAGAAGCAAAAGTTAATGAATATTTATCTTTAATTATGAGATTAATATTTGCATTTGGAATAAGCTTCCAATTACCAATATTATTAAATTTATTGGCAAGAATTGGAGTTGTTAATTCAGAATATTTAAAAAAAACGAGAAGATATATTATTGTAATTATTTTTACATTAGCAGCTATTCTAACTCCTCCAGATCCAATTACTCAGATAGGTCTAGCAATACCACTTCTATTACTTTATGAGTTGTCTATAATAACAGTTAGATTTACTGAAAAAAAAGATAAAAAAGAAAATGTAGAAGATGCATAATTTAAAAGATATAAGAAAAAATATAGATACGTATAAGAAAAAATTCAAAGATCGGAATGTAGATTTTAACATATCAGATTTTAATGAAAAAGATAAATTAAATAGGGATTTAATTAGTAAAAAAGAAAAATTAGAACAGGAAAAAAAATCTTTGTCCAAATCTAAAGATGAGTCTAATTTTTTAAGGTCAAAAAATATTTCTGAAGAAATTTCATCAATTTCTAAAAAACAAATTGAAGCACAAAATAATCTTGATATGATTGTTTATTCGCTTCCAAATTTAGCGTTAGATGATGTTCCTGTAGGTAAAAACGATAAATTTAATAAATTGATAAAAAAATCTGGTGAAATCAAAGAATTTAGATTTAAATCAAAATCTCATGTAGAATTAGGCTCTAAAGATAACAGTATTGATTTTGAGACATCTATAAAACTATCAGGTGCTAGGTTCGTAGTTTTAAAAGATAAAATTGCTTTACTAGAAAGAGCATTAATTAATTTTATGCTTGATACTCATACTAATGAGTTTCAATATACTGAGATTTCTCCTCCTTTAATTGTAAATGAGGATGTAATGTTTGGCACAGGACAGCTCCCTAAATTTGAAGAGGATCAGTTTGAAATAAAATTTGACAAGTCAGATCAAAGAAAATTTTTAATTCCTACAGCGGAAGTTGTTTTGACAAATTTAGTTAGAAAATCAGTTATTGAAGAGAAAAATTTACCTAAAAGATTTGTCGCCGCAACTCCATGCTTTAGAAAAGAAGCAGGTAGTTACGGTAAGGACACCAAGGGTATGATCAGACAACATCAATTTTATAAAGTAGAACTTGTAAGTATCGTTGAACCTAGCAAATGTAATGAAGAATTAAAACGAATGTTAAATTGCGCTGAAAAAATTTTAGAAAAGCTTGAAATTCCATACCAAGTTCTTTTACTTTCATCTGGTGATATGGGTTTCAGTGCTGAAAAAACTTATGATATTGAAGCATGGATCCCTTCAGAAAAAAATTATAGAGAAATTTCAAGTTGCTCATCTTGTGGAACTTTTCAAGCAAGACGAATGAATGCAAAATTTAAATCAAAAGACGGCAATGAATTTGTTGGAACACTTAACGGTTCTGGATTAGCTGTTGGTAGACTAATGATTGCCCTGTTAGAAAATAATCAAAATGAAGACGGTTCGATTAACATCCCAAAAGTATTAAAAAAATACATGAATAATCTGGAGAAAATTAAATTATAATTTGCTTGTTTAAACAAGACTTTTAATATAATTGTTTTTTCATGAGTGGACAAGGAATAGCACAATTTATACCCCTAATTTTAATTTTTGTTATATTTTATTTCTTTTTAATTAGACCTCAGCAAAAAAGAGTCAAAGAACATAAAGCGATGGTAGCGGCTCTAAAAAGAGGAGATGAAATTATTACATCTGGAGGCATAATAGGAATAGTTGATCGCGTTATGGAAGATGATCGGATAGAAGTTACAATAGGGGAGAATACAAAAGTTCAAATTATAAGATCTACAATAACTAGTTTACTAAAAAAAGAAGAAGTTAAAAAATAATTCTTTTTCGTGTTAAATTTTTCTAAAATAAACGTATTAATAATTTATCTATTATTCGTCTTTATAGCAATTTTTTCTGTTTTAAATTTACAAAAGGACGAGAATAAATTTTTTGAAAAAAAAATTAATTTAGGACTAGATCTACAAGGTGGATCTTATTTATTACTTGAAATTAATTCTGATAGTTTAGTTGAAGAAAAAATTCAATCAAAAGTTATTCCTATAAAAAAATTACTTAAAGATAATGGAATAAACTATAATAATTTTAAGATTAACAAAAATAATTTATCTTTAAATTTGGATAATATTGATAAGTTTGATTTGCTATTTAACTCAAGAAAAGAAAATTTAGTTAATCCTTATATAGATAATTACCGTTCTTACGAATTAGAATATAAAAAAATAAGCAATAAGCAAATCGAGATTTTTTTTTCTAAATTTGGTTTATTGACTATAAATAATTCTGCTTTGAAACAATCAATTGAAATCGTTAGAAGAAGGATTGATGATGTGGGCACAAAAGAACCTACAATTTTACAGAGAGGTGAAAAAAGAATACTTGTTGAATTACCTGGGCTAAAAGATCCTGAAAGAATAAAATCCCTACTAGGAAAGACAGCTCAATTAAATTTTAGACTTGTTACAGATAATAATGAATTTGGTACTGATGAGCTTATTTCGGAAAATGGTGAAAAATTAAACGTTAGTAAGAGAATAATAATGAGTGGCGAAAATCTAATTGATGCTCAGCCAAACATAAATAATCAAAACAATGAACCTACAGTTTCTTTTACATTGGATAGACTAGGCTCACAAAAATTTGGTAGGGCGACTACAGATAATGTAGGCAAAAGACTAGCTATTGTTCTTGATGGAGAAATTGTCAGCGCCCCTAACATTAATGAACCAATAACATCTGGAAACGGAATGATTTCAGGAAATTTTACTTTCCAAGAGGCAACAGATTTGTCCTTATTACTTCGTTCAGGGGCTTTGCCAACCCCATTGATAGTTGTAGAAGAGCGAACTGTAGGACCTGATTTAGGTGAAGACTCAATTAAATCAGGCATAACTTCTTTAATTGTGGGATTTATTTTGGTGATCTTATTTATGCTTTACAAATATAAAATTTTTGGATTGATAGCAAATACAGCCCTTATAGCAAACTTATTAATGTTAACTGGGGTTCTAACAATCTTAGAAGCAACTTTAACTCTACCCGGTATTGCTGGAATAATTTTAACGGTTGGTATGGCCGTAGATGCCAATGTATTAATCTTTGAAAGAATTAGAGAAGAATTAAAAACAGAAAAATCAGTTATACATGCATTTGACTCTGGTTACACAAGAGCAAAAATTACGGTTTTAGATGCAAACATTACAACTTTAATTGCCGCTATCATATTATTTGCATTTGGATCTGGACCTGTAAAAGGTTTCGCAATTACATTAGGCATTGGGATTGTTACTACTCTTTTCACTGCATACTTCTTGGCTAGACATTTAACTTCGTTAATCGTTTTGAATGCAAAAAATAAAGATATAAAAATATAATGACTAATATAAATTTTTCAGCAAAATTTAAGTATGCAAATATTCTTTCTTTAGCTTTATTCTCTATAAGTATTATTTTTATAATATTTAAAGGATTAAATTATGGAATTGATTTTAAGGGTGGAACTCTTATTGAGCTCAGATCAAATAACACAGAAGCGTCTTCTATAAGAGATGTTTTAAAAAATATGAATCTAGGAGATGTAAATGTAAAGAAATTCGGTCAAAAAGGGGACTACTTAATTAAAGTTGAGCAAACGGGAGATAATAATAAACTTATACCTGAGATTAAAAAAAGCCTCTCAGATAATTTAACTTCTGAGGTTAATTTTAGAAGAGTTGAAAATGTAGGTCCAAAAGTTAGTGCAGAGCTTTTGCAATCTGGAGTTATAGCTATTTCTTTATCACTTGCAGCTATGCTTTTTTATATTTGGGTTAGATTTGAATGGCAATTTAGTATCGGTTCTATTATTGCACTATTTCACGATGTTATAATTACTTTAGGAATTTTCTCAATTTTATCTTTAGAGATCAACCTTTCAATTATTGCCGCCGTCCTAACTATTGTAGGTTATTCAATGAATGATACAGTTGTGATATATGACAGAATTAGAGAGAACCTCGGTAAATATCATAGGTTAAATATAAGCGACATTGCAAATTTATCAATTAATGAGACACTTGCTAGAACCATAATCACTTCAGTTACTACGTTACTAGCTTTACTATCAATATTTATTTTGGGAGGAGAAATTTTAAGAGGATTTTCTTTTGCAATGATATTAGGCGTGTTGATAGGTACTTACTCATCTATCTTTGTAGCCTCTCCTATACTGAAGACATTTAAGGTAAGTTATAAAACTTTAGAAAAAGAGGAAGAAAAAATAGTTCCTTAAAGTTAACTTTTTTAGGCAGTTTTTTTCATCGAATTATTGCCCATTATTTCTTTTATAAATTTGCCTGTGTAACTATCTTTAACTGTAGATACTTTTTCAGGGGTACCCTCGGCTATAATTCTTCCACCGTTTATCCCGCCTTCTGGACCCATATCTATAATATGATCTGCTGTTTTAATAACATCAAGATTGTGCTCAATAACTACAACTGTATTACCTGTATTTGCAAATGCTTGAAGAATTTCCAATAATTTTTTAATATCATGAGAGTGTAAACCTGTTGTTGGTTCATCTAATATATATAACGTTCTTCCAGTTGGTCTTTTAGATAACTCTTTAGCCAGTTTTATTCTTTGCGCTTCTCCCCCCGACAAAGTCGTTGCCTGTTGACCAATCTTCATATACCCAAGGCCAACATGTTTAAGGGTAATTAATTTTGATCTAATATTTTGGATATTTTCAAAAAAATCGCAACCTTCATCAACCGTCATATCTAATACATCAGCAATGTTTTTATTTTTAAATCTGATCTCTAGCGTTTCTCTATTATATCTAGCACCTTTACAGGTATCACAAGGAATGAACACATCTGGTAAGAAATGCATTTCGTAAGTAATTACCCCATCTCCCTCGCATGTTTCACATCTACCACCTTTTACGTTGAAAGAATATCTTCCAACTTTATATCCCCTGGCTTTTGACTCTGGTAATCCAGAGAACCACTCTCTTATTGGCCCAAAAGCACCCGTATAAGTTGCTGGATTTGATCTAGGTGTTCTTCCTATAGGAGATTGATCTATGTCAATTATTTTATCTATAAGTTCTGTGCCCTTAAATCCAGTGAATGCTTTAGGAACTTTACGGCTTTTATTTTTGTTAAGCATTAAGTTAAAGGCATTATACAAAGTGTGTAAAATTAGAGTAGACTTTCCACTTCCAGAGACACCTGTTACACATGTAAATGTACCAACAGGAATTTTTAGATTAACTTTTTTTAAATTATTACCACTTGCGCCACTTATTTCTATAAATCTTCCATTTTTTGCTGATCTTCTTTTTCTCGGAATAGGAATATATTTTTTGCCAGATAGATAATCTCCAGTAATACTTTTATTATTTTTTATTATTTCTTGAACTGTGCCATCTGCAACAATTTGACCACCATTTAATCCAGCTTCTGGGCCTATATCAATAATATGATCTGAATTTTCCATAGTTTCAATATCATGCTCAACTACGATAACAGTATTACCAAGATCTCTTAATTTTTTAAGTGCTGTAATTAATTTTTTGTTATCTCTTTGATGCAATCCAATTGAAGGTTCATCAAGAACATATAAAACTCCGGTAAGACCAGAACCAATTTGGGAGGCTAACCTTATTCTTTGAGCTTCTCCACCAGATAATGTTCCAGACTCCCTTGAAAGGGTAAGATAATTTAATCCAACATTTAAAAGGAAATTTAATCTTTCATTAATTTCTTTTAGTATATGTTGTGCAATTTTATTTTCACGTTCAGTTAATACATTTTGTAAATTTTCAAACCATTTTTGAGCATCATCTATTGATTTTTCAGTTACTTCGCTAATATTTAAAGAATTTATTTTTACACAAAGTGCTTCATCTTTTAATCTCATCCCCTTACATTTTTCACATTTTGACTCACTCTGATATTGAGATATTTCTTCTCTTTTCCATTCACTGTCTGTTTCTAGGTATCGTCTTTCAAGATTATTAATTACACCTTCAAAAGCTTTTTTTGTTGTATAAGCTTCGTATCCATCATCGTAAGCGAACTTTATTTCTTCTTCATCAGATCCATATAAAATAATGTCCTGAATTTTTTTAGGTATCTTCCTCCAAGGATCTGCCATTGAAATTTTATAATGTTTGGCTATAGAAGCTAAAGTTTGAGCGTAATATAAAGATGTCGATTTAGCCCATGGCTCAATTACACCATCTTGAAGATTTTTTTTTGGATCTGATATAACTAAATTCGGATCTACATTTAAATTATGACCTATTCCTTCACACTCTTCACAAGCGCCATAAGGAGAATTAAAAGAAAATAGTCTTGGTTCTATTTCCTCAATTGTAAAACCACTTTCTGGACAAGAAAATTTAGAGGAAAATGTAATAGTTTCACGTTTTCTAAATTTTTTTGGTAAGGTTTCATTCTCATATTCTACAACTAATAACCCATTTGAGAGATTTACAGCAGTCTCAACACTATCTGCCAATCGGTTACCAAGGCTTGAATTTAGAACAACTCTATCAACAATTATTGAAATTTCGTGTTTTATTTTTTTATTTAAATTTGGAAACTCGTCTATATTTAGATATTTCCCATCAACTTTAATCTTGGTAAATCCTCTTTTTTTATAATTTAAGATTTCTTTTTTATATTCTCCTTTTCTACCTCGTACTATTGGCGCAAGTAGATAAATTGTACTGTCTTTTGGTAATTTTCTTATTTTATCAACCATTTCACTTATAGGCTGAGAGACAATTGGTTTACCCGTGAATGGTGAGTAAGGAATACCTACTCGTGCAAACAAAACTCTCATGTAATCATATATTTCTGTTACCGTTGCAACTGTAGATCTAGGATTTTTAGAGGTATTTTTTTGTTCAATTGATATAGCTGGACTTAGACCTTCAATT
>ERZ802822.2359-NODE-2359-length-10588-cov-4.063362_pt1 | contig 10588 bp, 6 predicted proteins | sample MGYA00345649_ERZ802822 | MGnify/ENA primary metagenome ERZ802822 (study PRJEB30503, sample SAMEA104212359) | marine metagenome | biome: Westerlies Biome; feature: [SRF] surface water layer (ENVO:00010504) within the epipelagic zone...; material: water... | reverse complement strand
GCAGGCGTCATACCATGTAGCATCGCATTGCGTGAGGGCGTACAAACAGGGGCTGGCGCATAAGCATCGGAAAAGACCATCCCTCGATCAGCCATAACTTGTAAATACGGCGTCTGATAAAAATCGCTACGTGTATTTTCCTTCCCCTTAATCATCTCGACCGAGGTATCTGCCCAACCGAGGTCGTCAATGTAAACAAGAACGAAATTGGGAGCTGCCGTTTTAGCGCTCAACGCAACACATGAGGCAATGAAAAAAGCCCAAAGCTTTATTTTGAGAGAATGGGGAGTAAGGAATGCCATAAACTTTTATAATAAGTAATCAGAGTCGTAATAACAATGTCTATCCGCGCAGAATACCTGTCGACTTACGCCAAAAAGATTAGTGGCTATAATAGAAGACAAATGAGATTATTGATTGGTCATTCTGTCATCACTCGTCATATCAAAATCAAAGCTGCTTTAGGCGCATTTACGTCTGTGTCAAATTTGCGGCTCATTGCAGGTTTATTTCTTTGATCTTACACATTCAATCACACCCATGAAAAAGGAATTCACCCAAATCATGCTTTCGGTGGTAGCTAGCTGCACCGTAATGGCCGAAAGCAAACTTCCCTTCATCAACAGCGACTTCGAATCGGGCGACCTAACCAACTGGATAGTTGATGGGCCCGCCTTTGCCCGTAATCCATTCCAGCGCTCAGGAGATACAAAAGACCAACGACTCCATGGAAGCATACAGGGTGACTATTGCGCAAATTCGAGCGTGCATGGGGATTACCATATCGGCAGCCTTACTTCCACAGCATTTATCATCACCCGCGACTACCTCACCTTTCGTATTGCTGGCGGAGTTGAAAAAGGCACTCGAATCGAACTACTCATTGAAGGCGAGCCGGTCAAGGACTGTAGCGGCATTGAGAACTGGATCTTGAAGTCCAATTACTTCGACCTTAGTGAATGGCGCGGTCAATCGGCGCAAATTCGGATCGTCGACGAAGTCGAAGCATCTTGGGGGCACATTATTGCGGATGACTTTCAACTAACAGACACAAGGCCTAAGTTCTTAGCTTGGGATCAGCACGAACGCACGTTCACCGTCAGCAAAGAACACCTGGTTTTCCCAATTCACAATCTGCCCGAAACGGTCGAACGCGGCTTTCGAGACCGCAAAGACTGGCTTGAAGTCAAAGGTAGCCCCGTGCAGCTATTATTCGACGGCAAGACAGTTCGTCATTACTGGGCAAGGCTCGCTCAAAACGAGCAAGAAGTAAACTGGTATGCCTCGCTCAGCCTCGAAGACTTTGAAGGCAAAGAAGTCACAGTGCGCTCTTGGCGCTCAACCGAAGCAGGCTTTGACCTGATTCAGCAATCAAACTCTATCCCAGGAGAAGAGCACTTCCACAAAGAAGCCTTCCGTCCCAAGTTCCACTTCACACAAAAAACCGGATTCAACAACGACCCCAACGGCATGGTCTACCATGAGGGCATCTGGCACTATTTCTGGCAACACAACCCAATGAAAAAAACAATGGGCAATCAAACCTGGGGATACGCCACGAGCACCGACCTGCTTCACTGGATACAACATAAAGGCGCCCTCTTCCCCTACACCAACGGCGACCATTACATGTTCTCCGGTTGTGGCACCGTCGACAAGCAGAACACTGCAGGCTTTGGCGAGAATGCCATCGTGCTGTTCTTCACCAATACCAGCGTTGGCGAATGCATCGCCTACAGCAACGATGGCGGTAAGAGTTTCCAACGCTACGAAAACAATCCGATCATTACCTTCGATAAACACGACACCTCAGGAAAGCCGTTCCATGTCGGACGTGACCCAAAAGTTATTTGGTATGCATACGATGCTGCGGACACGCCACTCAACGAGACAGCCGCAAAATTTGGCGGTCACTGGGTGATGCTTGTTTACGACTTTACCAATGGTAAGGAAAATCAAAGCGGCCGCTTCTACACTTCCGTGGACATGAAACACTGGGAGCACCAGAGCGACCTGTTCGGTTACTTCGAATGCATGGAACTGTTTAAGCTACCCGTGGACGGCGACGAAACCAACCCACGCTGGGTCATCTATTCGGGCGACGCCAAATATGCGGTGGGCGACTTCGACGGTAAAACCTTCACCCCCGAGCATGAAGGCAAGTATCGACTCCACTACGGCACTTACTACGCCTCGCAGACTTTCGACAACGCACCCGGCGGCCGCAAAATTCAAGTCGGCTGGAACACCTCGCAAGCTGCCCCCGAAGCGCCGTATGCAGGCCACCATAGCTTCCCGCACGAACTCACCCTTCATAAAGAAGCTGAGGGCATTCGCATGCGGGCGAATCCAATCGAAGAGATCAAAGAACTGCGAGTAAGAAGCCATCACCTAGAAAATGTGGAATTTACCGATAGCACCCCCGCTATCCTACCCCTCAACAGCAATACATTTGATCTTACGCTAGAATTCGAACCAGGCGATGCCGAGCAGGTCATCCTAAATATTCCCGGCACCCACATTCGCTACAAAACCAAAGAGCAAATGATCGAGCATCGAGAAATCCCGCTTAAGCTGATCGACGGTAAGGTCAAAATTAGAGTCTTAGTCGATGTCTGTCTCTATGAAATCGTAGGCAACGATGGGCGCGTCTACGTCTCCCTGCCACGAGACTACAAACAAAAGATTTCTGAAATTAAGCTAGAAGCTAGAGGTGGGACTGCGAAACTCACCCAACTAGAAGTCCACGAATTGAAATCGATCTGGGACTAAGGCCCAAATTAAACCCTCAATGCAGAGCCTAAGCCATTAACAAGGCTCTTTTACGCACTCGCTCATCTGCTTCTCATAGGAAAAGCTAGCGCTATAACAAGGTCCGGCCCCCATTGACCGCAAGCGTCTGCCCAGTTAAAAACCCGGAATGTTCTTCTGCGAAAAAGCGCACTGCCTCAGCCACTTCTTCTCGGGTGCCCCAGCGGCCTACCGGCACATTTTCTAGATAACTATTTTTAGCTGACTCAGCGACAGCGGCATGGCGTTCCACTGGGATCCAACCCGGAGCCACTGAGTTAACTGTGATCCCGTGGGGCGCTAGTTCCATCGCGGTACTGCGGACATACCCAATTTGCCCACCCTTCGCAGCGACATAAGCAGAAAAAGGGCTACTCCCACAGTGAAAAACCTCGCTGGTCACGTGAATGATGCGACCAAACTGGCGCACTTTCATCTCTGGCACCACTGCTCGAGTCAAATAATGCGGGCTCATTACAAAAGCTCGATACATGGATTCAAAATCTGCGTCCGTGTAAGCATCGATCGTTTTTTCATGTTGGATCGGAGTCGCATTGAGCACGACCGTGTCAATTTCACCCCACTTGTCTCTGACACTCGCCACTAATGATTCGACTCCATCAGCTGAGAGCGCGTCGGCCTTAAATAATTCAACTGTGCCTAGCGCACTGAGCCGCTCCTTCGCACTCGTAGCAGCGGCATCGTCATGGGCATAATTCAGTGCGACTTTTGCGCCCCCACGGGTAAAGTTTTCCGCGATAGCCAAACCCAATCCGCGAGTTGCTCCTGTGACCAATACAATCCGATCTTTCATAATAGCCTTATGTGCTTAAGCGATGATTTCGTGAATGGGTTCAGCGCCCTCCACGCCAACCAACTTTTCATCCAAGCCTGAATGAAAATAGGAAAGATAGTTCGGATCCATGCCCATTTGTTGCAGAATTGTAGCATGGAGGTTCTTAACGCCGAGTGGACGCTCAACCGCGGCCGAACCCAAGTCATCGGTTTGTCCGACGCTGACACCACCCTTGATGCCACCCCCTGCCATCCACATGGTAAAGCCGTTGGAATTGTGGTCGCGCCCACTACCTGAAGCATATTCAGCAGTCGGCTGACGGCCAAACTCTCCTCCCCAGACAACAATTGTCTCGTCCAGTAATCCACGGCGCTTCAGATCCTTCAAGAGTCCCGCGATCGGCTTGTCGGTATTACGCGCATGCTTGTTATGGTTCAATTCCAAGTCGCCGTGCGCATCCCAATTGTTGTCGCCGTGTGAGCCACCGGAATAAATTTGAATAAAGCGCACGCCTCGCTCGACCAATCGACGCGCCAACATGCACTTGCGACCGAAATCCTCGGTGTGTGCTTCGTCCATTCCGTAAAGCGCTTTGGTTTCTTCACTCTCACGGTCAGTATCAATCGCTTCCGGCGCGGTTGACTGCATTTTATATGCTAACTCGTAACTGGCAATGCGTGCAGCTAGGTTCGAGTTATCCACCCGACTTTCCATGTGCCCTTCATTGAGGTGGTTTAAAGATTGAATGATGCGCGCTTGCTCACCGTCGCTCATCTGGTCCGTATGCCTTAAATCTAGGATGGGCTCCCCTTTGGAGCGAAAGACTGTCCCCTGGTAACTGGCCGGCATGTAACCAGAGGTCCAGTTCTTCGCACCTGAAATGGGTCCTCCAGTTTTGTCGAGCATCACCACGTAACCGGGCAAATTCTGATTGACCGTGCCGAGCCCATAGTTGATCCAACTGCCAAGCGTTGGTTTACCACTCACTAGGGAGCCAGAGTTCATCATCAGCATGGCAGAGCCATGAATCGGAGAATCCGCCTGCATCGAGTGCAGAAATGCAATATCATCGACGCAGTGTCCGACGTTCGGAAACAGATCGGAGACATACTTGCCACACTCGCCGTAGGGCTTGAACTTCCAGCGCGGCTCAACAATACGTCCTTCGTTTTTCTTACCTCCACGGCCAAAGGTTTTTACCTGCACCGTCTTTCCATCCATACCATACATAGATGGTTTGTAATCAAAAGTATCGATGTGACTTGGGCCCCCATACATGAAAAGGAAAATAACGCTGCGCGCTTTGACGGGGAAATGCTTAGGCCTAGGTAGCAAGGGGTTGAGGCTCGCTGTCGCAGCTTCGAGTGAGTTACCTAAGATGCCCTCTTTGGCGAGCATTCCAGTGAGGGCAAGTTTAGCAAAGCCGCCACTCACTGTCTGAATAAATTCACGACGCGAGGTGTTCCCGCAAAAATCTCTTTGAGGCTGTTTCATCGTTATTAATCGAGGTAAATCGTTTCGTTTAGGTTTAACAGAATTAAGCAAATGCGTTCGAGCAAATTTGATTGTGGGACTGCATGAATCTTGTCTAAGTCATCTGAAAGTTCAAGCAGCGCTACTTTTTCTTTAACACTCGGCGCACGCCCTAGCGCCCGCTCAAAAGCGGCGACAATCTGTGCATCTAAATCAGCGTATTCATCCGCCAGATCTGCAGCAAACTCTTTGGCCGCGGTATTAACGCGTTCACTGTTTAGCATAGTGAGCGCTTGAGTCGGTACCGTAGTTGCGAAGCGTGTCGGACAGGTGGCATCTCTTTGCGGCGCATCGTAGGCAGCGAGAAGGGGTAGCTGTATCGAGCGTTTCACCGCAATGTAAACGGCGCGCCTGTTTGCGGACTCTCCCGCTGTTTCAGGCCACGCAATATCAGGACGCGAAGATCCCGCCAGGACCGCCTCTGGCATCTTAGGGCGCACGGGTTCGCCACCTAAATCATAATTCAGTTTTCCCTGCACCAGGAGTAAAGTATCCCATATCTCCTCTGCTGTCAGTCGCCGTGGATTATGCCGCCAATGTAAGCGATTCTGCGAATCGATCGAAACAGCCTGCGCCTGCGCTTGCACAGACATCTGATAGGTCGAACTGGTCATCATCAGGCGCAGCATATGTTTGATATCCCATCCCGACTCCATGAACTCTACTGCCAACCAATCGAGCAGAGCCTGATTGCTCACTGCTTCGCCAAGCAAACCAAAATCGTTCGCACTTGCTACTAGGCCGAGCCCGAAGCAATGCTGCCATAGGCGGTTCACCATGACTCTAGCGGTGAGAGGGTTTTTTTCATTCGCCAGCCATTGCGCTAAAATGAGACGGCGCCCGGTAGTCTTAGTTTTTTTGAACTGAGCTTTTTGTGCTTCAAGACTAGGTCCCTCGATCTTAGCGCCTTCGGTAAAGACCGCTGGTAGCACCATCGGCACTTCGGGCCCCTCGCCATGAACACTCCCGCGCAGATGGATTCGGCCCGGCTTTGCATTTAAGTGCTCATCTACAGAAAAGTAGCGGTTCCCGGGCTTGGAGAAACGCTCTTTCTTCGTGGCCACTATGGGGACTATGCGATCTTGAAAGGCATCACCATAGACATCGCCGATTAAGTCAGGATTTAGGGTGACAAGGTCTTCGACTGACAATGAAGCAACCGCATTGTAATAAAACCCAGGGTCAAACCAGTAACCATGCTTGGGATCCTTTGGAGTGACTACGATTGAAATGGCATTCTTTCCAGTCGTCAGATGCCTGATTTGCTCGCGACTAAAAGGTATGATCACATAGGGCCCGCGGAATTCAGCTGCGCCGCTGTAGGTGCTCACCCCATTGAAAAAAATCTCTATTTCAGAGAGTAAGCGACCTTGTGCATAAAAAATTAGCTGCTCTGGCAATTCGGTGAGGCGGAATTCATGACGCATAGCCACTGGCCCCTCCACGTGAAAAACAGGGGTATAGTCCTCGTCCTGACGAGCTTCGCGGGAAAGTACAGTCACCCCTGCATCTGGAGTCGAAAACGGCGAGCGAGATAATTCATACTCGGCAGGCGCATAACTAGGAAAGGTCCATTCTGGGTCACTCGGAACCTCCGGCAAAAGCTGCCAATACGTTTCGCGGGCTTTGCCTTTCTCGTGTCCAAACTTTACCATCGCTTGCGGCGATTTTGACTTTTTGACGAATTCATCGAGCTGACTGGCATCTACAGTCGCCCAAGCTTCGGCCAAAGCATTGGCGCTCTCTTCGCGAGCTCTAGCATCTGCTTCGTCGTACCACGCGCGGTTTGGTTGCTGCAAGTGCGACAAGCCTATTGAATCAAAAAATGACATCAATGAATAGTAGTCTGCCTGCGGTATCGGATCTACTTTGTGATCGTGGCACTTCGCGCAGCCCATAGTTGTTCCCAAAAAGGCTTCACTCGAGACGTCCACGATATCGCTGATCATGTCGCTGTGTGCTTGGTCGCGATCTGCTGGTTCATCGTCGCGTTGCATCAGAGTCATGAATCCAGTAGCTACCTTGGCCGCAACATCACTATCTGGGAGCTCATCGCCTGCGAGCTGTTCTGCGACAAAGCGATCATAGGGTTTATTGTCATTGAAGGCCTTAATTACATAATCTCGGTAGCGCCATATGTATGGCTTTTTGTTGTCTCGCTCAAAACCATTGGTCTCAGCATAACGCACCGTATCCAGCCAGAGACTTGCTAGCTTTTCACCGTAACGCTCAGAAGCTAGAAGCTGATTGACTAAATTATCCCACGCGGACCTTTGATCATTTTCGGCATTAAAAGCTTCAACCGCTTCGAATGTAGGCGGTAATCCAGTCAGGTCATAATACGCACGCCTGATCAAATGTCGCGAAGGAGCCCTAGGGTTTGGCTTTAAATTCTCGGCTATCAAGCCTTCGAGAATAAACGCATCAATCGGATTGCGTATGAAGTCGTGCTCAAGTGTAGGTAATGCGGGACGTGTCGGTGCTTGATAAGCCCAGTATTTTTCCGAGGGAAGTCCCGCATCGCTCTCTGCTACCAATTCAGCCTGCACCGAGGCACTCGCAAAAATTGCGGTGCATAAAACTTTGATTAATATCTCTAATATTTTAGACATACAACTCACATTGAATAATCACTAATAATCTCAGCACCTGGCAAATGATTGATTAATTTTTGATAGCCGACCTCGCTCAATTGGGTGCCCGTTAGAACGATAGTCTCGATTTTTGAATGGGCGCGAATGCTGTCAACTTGCTCATCGGAAAATTCAGTGCCCGTCAGATTGACCTTCTTTAATTCAGGCATCTTTGACAACAAAAGCAGAAGGTCCTCGTCGGAAAAGCTGCTGTCACTAAGATTAAGCACCTCGACTATAGCTGCTGTGGAAAAAAGCTTCGCCCATGCAGTATCTAACTGGCGACGATTCCAATCGATACGTATTAAGCTATCAACAAGTGGTTCAAGTGCCGAGCGCACGCTGGCTTCATCATAACCCAGTAAGGATACCGCATTGAGTTCAAAAAGCGCTTCACCCACGACGGATTGAACCAGTAAGCCAGGATAACGGGTTTGGAAGTCCGCGTATTTTAGTAATAAGTCCTTGCTGCGTGCCTTTGCTACCCGCGCCTGAATTGCCACTGGGCTATCACCCATAATCGACTGCACATAAGCTTCTTGCTCCGTGGGGAAACTTATTGATTCGATTGATTGCTCCTCTGGCAAAGCAGCTGAGACCCACCAGTCGAGGAAAGCGGCTTCATCCAAGCTTAACTGCTCTTTATCGGCAGGCGGCATCCGCTTAGTGTCATCGAGTGGCAGATTGATTCGTTGTATCATCAAAGATCCAGCCGAATCGCCGGGCAACAAGCAGGCGCCCTTAGAGCCTCCTTTTAAAAGGGCCGCATAAGTGTTCATTTTTAACTTTCCCTTCGCTCGTTCGACACCATGACATGCCATGCACTTATCCTCCAAAATGGGTACGACTAAAGAATCAAAGATACGGCCTGACGCGACCGCATCCACGGACTTAAATTCTTGATTGGCTCGTTCAGCAAATATACGCCATGGCGCTCGGTCTAAAGGATCGCCATGCGTAATCACCCCGCCCGCATGGCCAGCAATCAATAGCACTGCTGTGGTGACTCCGGCACTCAGCCACTCGAAGCTTGGACGTTTCGCAGTACCATAACAAAAAAGAAAGATCGCTAGTGAGACTAAGAATGCGAGCGAGCTGTACATATGAAGCGCAATCGTTGCTCGCCCATAGCCGCCGCCTAAATACAAAATAAAGCCTGCGCTAAATGTCAGTATCGCGCTCACGAAGGTCACCAGGGTCAAGCCGTAGACAATAGATCGTGGCACCGAATCACGCACGAAAACCGAAGCAAGCAGCAAACCACAGACAGCAAACCACAAACCTATAGGTAGGTGTAAGAGTAGCGGATGGAAACTGCCGACAAAATCGGAAATGACTGACCAGTAATCATCCTCGAATGGTCCGACCCATTGAACTCCAGCGAAACATACAAAAAGTATAATAACTATCCCAGCTATTGATCTAACTCTCAATTGTATCATTCTATAAAATTTATTACTCAATCACATCGACCCAAGTCGCTTCAATATTTCTCTTTGCATCTTGCGCATAAGGATATTCCTTCCAGACATCCGATTCGGAATAGAGGCGGCTCTTTTCTTTGCTAACCGCGTTGCGCTTAAGTTTATCATTCATCTCTGCAAGTAAGGCCGCTTTGCGCGCTGCCATGCCCGCAGGATTCTCGTCTACCAGCTCTGCCAGTTTGCGCTCATACTCCACCCGTGCGCGGCGACCAAACTCGTCCATCAAATTATACAAAGCGTCATAGACGACCTCAATTTCGCCACCGTCAACTTCGTCGACATATTGCTGGCGCATCGCTTCCATACTCGCCACTTTCTCGGGCATGGACGCTGCCAGATCATGCACCTGCTGATAATCCTCTTTGATATTAAAGAGCTTCATCTCTCCCGAGACTAGCTGCTTCATCAGGCGGAAGTCGCCAATAATAATCGAACTAATTGGCGGATGATAATGGCAAGTATAATGATGGACGATGCCAGGTGCGCCGCGTTCGACGATCCCTTTGTTCCCATTGGCAAAGACATCGCGTAAGCTGCCGCCATCAATGCCTTCTGGTAAAGGTTCATTACTGCCACTCAAATCATGAAAGGTCGGCAAGAAGTCCCATTGCACAATCGGCACATCACACTCCGAACCGCCTTCGATACTAGGTCCTGCGATAATCGTTGGCACACGCAGGCCACCTTCCCACATCGAGCGTTTGCCGCCCTGCAGGGGCCCATTGAAACGCTCATTAACGCCGTTCACTTCACGTCGCTCCGCGTAGCCTCCGCCGTTATCAGAGGTGAAAATGATATAGGTGTTATCGAGCTCACCCGCCACCTTAAGCGCATCGATGATTCCACCGACAGTCATATCCATCTCCTCGATCATAGCGGCATATAGGATGTCCTTGTTCTCTTTAGACTTTGCATTCGCGAGTTGCTTTACATCTCCGCCCTGCTCGATCCAGCGCTTGCGGTTACGCACAACGGCCTCGTCCGTCGCCATAAAAGGAATGTGGGCAGCGTAGTGAGACACCATCAAAAAGAACGGCTGTTTGCCAGCATGCTCGTTAATGAATGCAACGGAATCCTTCCGTAACGAGTGAAGCCGCTTAGGGTCGTCTTCAGGAAAGGGTTCTTTGGTATTGGGGTTCCAGTAAATACCATGCCCGTTGCCGTTACCCGCGGGGGTATTCTCATCGGTCACATCGTAGCCGGATTCATCATAACGGCCAATCGTACCGCAGCCTTTGCCAAACATCGCAGTGGCATAATCTTGTCCCGCAGCTACCACCGCCGCGGCACGGGACAGGCAGAGAGGGCGGACGCGCCTTCGCGGGGCACGTGCGGAGCGCCCACTCGAAGCT
>ERZ802822.2358-NODE-2358-length-10588-cov-14.182000_pt1 | contig 10588 bp, 10 predicted proteins | sample MGYA00345649_ERZ802822 | MGnify/ENA primary metagenome ERZ802822 (study PRJEB30503, sample SAMEA104212359) | marine metagenome | biome: Westerlies Biome; feature: [SRF] surface water layer (ENVO:00010504) within the epipelagic zone...; material: water... | reverse complement strand
TAGACGATATAGGTGTGGCCAGTGACCCAGCCGACGTCAGCGGTGCACCAATAGGTTTCACCCTCCCGATAGTCGAACACATACTTCATCGACATGGCTGCCTGCAGCAGGTAGCCGCCCGTGGTGTGTAGGACGCCTTTGGGTTTGCCCGTAGAGCCAGAGGTATAGAGGATAAACAGCGGGTCTTCGCTGTCCATCCACTCAGGCTCACAGTCATCACTGACCGCGGCGGTGGCTTCGTGGTACCAGACGTCCCGACCCTCGATCCAGTCGGTCTCGCATCCGGTGCGTCTCACCACGATGACGCTATCAACGCAGCTGACCTCTGCCAGCGCTGCGTCCACGTTGTGTTTGAGTGGCACGGTTTTGCCGCCACGGAGGCCCTCATCGGCGGTGATCACCATGCGGCACGCAGCATCATTGATGCGATCTTTGAGCGCCTCAGGGGAGAAGCCACCGAAGACAACCGAGTGGATGGCGCCGATACGCGCGCAGGCGAGCATGGCGAAGGCGGCTTCGGGAATCATGGGCATGTAGATACACACACGCTCACCCTTACCGACCCCCTGCGCTCTCAGAGCGTTCGCGAAGCGACAAACCTGAATCTTGAGCTCTTGATAGGTAAACCACTGGGTGTCATCGGGGTTATCCCCCTCCCAGATAATCGCAGTGTCATTTGCGCGCTCCGGCAAGTGCCGGTCAATGCAGTTGACGGAGACGTTCAGCTTGGCGTCGACAAACCAGCGGGCAGCACCTATGGCGACATCAGTATCCGAGATCGCGGTCCAGGGCGAATGCCAGTCGAGAAGTTGCGCTTGCTCGGACCAAAATGTCTCGGGGTCATCCAGAGATTGGCGGTACAGCGTTTGGTATCGTTCAGGCGTCACATGCGCCTCACTGAAGTGATCGGGAATGGGATAGACAGCACTGTCGGTCATTGCTTGGTTTCCGGTTGATCGGGTCGATCGCGGGCGTCGCGACACTCGGATGGTAAGTGCTGCCGTTTTTGACAACAAGCGCGCGATGGGTGCGACAAATATCTGCTCAAACCACGGGCATGCTAGTGGGGGCCGTCTGTCGCGAGTCACCGAACGTGTTTTCGGCGCCGATGTTGACTCAATGCGGAACAGAAGATGATGATGCGTGTGATCTGAACAGCGCTGCCCGGAGACTGCATGATGGATACGAACGACGTTACCGCTCGCCAAGTCTATTGGCGTGAAAATCGGCGCTGGATGCTGATACTGGGCACGATTTGGTTCATCGTCAGTCTGGGCTGCGGCGTGCTGTGGGTTGAGCCCCTCAACCAGGTGCAAGTCGGCGGCTACAAACTGGGCTTCTGGTTTGCGCAGCAGGGCGCCATCTATACCTTTATCGTATTGATCTTCGTCTACGCGCGCGTGATGGCGCGTCTTGAGAAGCGTCTCGGGTTCGAGGAGCCCGAGGCATGAGCCTCACTGAGACGACTTACCTGGTGGTGGGCGCTTCGTTTGCGCTCTATATTTTTATCGCCATCCGCTCACGTGCCGGGTCGACTCAGGAGTTTTACGTCGCCGGGAAGGGCATCCACCCCGTGGCTAACGGCATGGCGACGGCTGCTGACTGGATGTCGGCAGCGTCATTCATCTCCATGGCGGGTCTCATTGGTCTCTCTTACAACGGCTATGGTGGCTCGGTGTTTCTGATGGGCTGGACCGGCGGCTATGTGATTCTGGCCATGCTGATCGCGCCATACCTGAGGAAATACGGCAAGTTCACCGTCCCTGAGTTCATTGGCGATCGCTACTACTCCAATACTGCGCGGATAGTGGCGGTGATTTGCCTGATCATTTGCTCGGTGACGTATGTGATCGGTCAGATGAAAGGTATCGGTGTAGCCTTCTCGCGTTTTCTCGAGACTGACTATGAGACCGGCCTGTTCTCGGGGATGGTCATCGTTTTTTTCTATGCCGTTCTTGGCGGGATGAAAGGGATTACCTACACCCAGATCGCCCAGTTCTGTGTGCTGATTTTCGCCTACACCGTGCCGGCGATTTTTATCAGCCTGCAGCTGACTGGTCAGCCGGTGCCGCAAATCGGGCTGGGTTCTACCCTTGCCGATGGCACGTATCTGCTGGAGAAACTCGACCGCACTCTGCTGGATCTGGGCTTTCAGGAATACACCACCTCGGTTCGCGGCAGCACCCTTAATATGGCCGCCTTCACCGCTTCGCTGATGATCGGCACCGCAGGATTGCCCCACGTCATTATTCGTTTTTTCACAGTGCCGACTGTGCGCGCCGCCCGCACTTCGGCCGGTTGGGCACTGGTGTTCATTGCGATTCTTTACACTACGGCACCCGCTGTCGCTGCCATGGCGCGGCTTAACATACTGCAGACGTTGGAGCCCCAGCCCGGCCAGCATCTTGCGGTTGCGGAGCGGCCGGCGTGGTTCAAAAACTGGGAGCAAACGGGTCTCTTGGGTATTGAGGATAAAAACGGCGACGGCCTGATTCAGTACTCTGCTGATCCCGATACCAACGAATTGGTCACGCTGGATAACGACATTCTGGTGCTGGCTAACCCCGAAATCGCCAAACTGCCCAATTGGGTCATCGCGCTGGTCGCAGCGGGTGGCTTGGCGGCGGCGCTATCCACCGCCGCAGGCCTGTTGTTGGCGATCTCGTCGGCGATTTCCCACGACCTGCTCAAACGGACTTTGATGCCTGATATTTCCGAGCGCCAGGAACTCATGGCTTCGCGTCTGGCGATGGCGGGAGCGGTACTGGGGGCAGGTTATTTGGGGTTGAATCCGCCAGGCTTTGCAGCGGGCACAGTAGCGCTGGCTTTTGGTCTGGCGGCATCGTCCCTGTTCCCAGCCTTGCTGCTGGGCATTTTCTCAAAGCGGGTGACTCGAGAGGGTGCTGTGTTGGGCATGCTGGCGGGAATCGGAGTGACGCTGGCGTATGTTTTTCAACACAAAGGGATCATGTTTATCCCCGGCACCAGTTTTCTTGGTGACCTGCCGCCCAATTGGTTCCTGGGTATCGAGCCAAATGCATTTGGTGTGGTGGGTGCCATCGTGAACTTCAGTGTCACGCTGACCGTGAGTCGCCTGACCGCGCCGCCCCCGGCGTCGGTGCAACAGCTTGTTGAAGAGATCAGAGTGCCAGTGTCTTCGAGCTAGGCCCTCGCGGCGAGTTGGATGTTGTCAATCAAGCGCGTTTCGCCCAGCCGCGCAGCGACGAACAGTGCGCAATCCTGATCCATACGATCGACGAGCTGTAGCGTCGCAAGCTCCCTGAGCTCGAGGTAATCGACCGTAAACCCGGCGCGCTCCAGTGCCTTCCTCGCAGGGTCGATAATCGACGTCGGCGGACCGTCTGGTGTTGCCGTCAGGGCCGCGCCACAGCTTTGCAAGGTTTGCCGCAGCAATGGCGCAACGGCACGTTCTGATGCGGACAGGTACTGGTTGCGGGAGCTCAGTGCGAGGCCATCTTCCGCACGTTGAGTGGGCCCGGACTGGATGTCGATGGGCAGGCCGAGGTCGCCAACCATTTTCTTGATGATCAGTAATTGCTGAAGGTCTTTCTCGCCGAACACAGCAATGTCGGGGCCTACCAGCTGGAATAGCTTGTAAACCACGGTGCAGACGCCATCGAAGTGTCCCGGTCGATCCTTACCGCACAAAGCGTCGCCCAGTCCGGGCACATGAATTGCCGTATGCGCAGCGCTGCCGTCCGGATAGATGTCGTCTGCGCTGGGCGTCAGAACAAGATCCACCCCGGCCTCCCGCAGCGCGTTTAGGTCGTCATCGAGCGTCCGAGGATAGGTATCCAGATCTTCATTTTCGGCGAACTGCATAGGGTTCACGAAAATCGACACCACCACCGCATCAGCTGCCGCGCGTGCCTGATTTACTAGCGCCAGGTGGCCGTCATGCAGGTTTCCCATGGTCGGCACAAATGCGACTCTGCGGGCGTGGTCCCGGAGTGTGGTCAGGTGTGCTTCGAGGGCGGCCGTGTCTGAGACGACAATCATTGTCCGAGCCTACGAGTAGGTGTGCTCTTCCTTGGGATACTCTCCGGCCTTCACCGCATCAACAAAAGCCTTGAGCGCAGCCTGAATCGAGGGGGCCCCCTCCATGAAGTTCTGCACGAATTTGGGTGCGGTGTCCGTCATGCCCAGCATGTCGTGGAGCACGAGCACCTGTGCGTCGGTGCCGCTACCTGCTCCGATACCAATGACCGGGATATCCAGTTTCGATGAGATATCGGCGGCCAATTCGGCTGGAATACATTCAAGAACCAGCAGACTGGCACCGGCGTCCTGAATCTCCACAGCGTCAGCCAGAATCGACTTTGCCTCTTTTGGCGTTCGTCCCTGCACCCGGTAACCGCCGAACACGTTGACCGATTGGGGAGTCAGTCCCAGGTGCGCGCACACAGGCACGCCTCGCTCAACCAAACGATGAATACTGTCGCTAAGCCAAGTGCCGCCCTCCAGTTTGACCATCTGCGCACCGGCTTGCATCAGCCGCGTGCTCGCATGGAGCGTGTCGTCGGCATTAGAAAAGCTCATGAAAGGCAAGTCGGCGACAATCAGAGAATGGGGCCGCGCGCGAGCAACACACTCGGTGTGATAGGCCATTGCGTCCAGCGAGACAGGGATCGTCGTCTCGTGCCCCTGAAGCACCATGCCCAATGAATCGCCAACCAGAATGGTCTCCGCCCCGGCCTCGCTGGCAAGCCGCGCAAAAGTGGCGTCGTAGGCCGTGATCATCACAAACTTGTCACCCGATGCCTTCATGGCATCCAAGGTGCTAATGGTGATGCGCTTGGTCATTCTGTCGACTCCCAACGGCTGCTTATCAGCAGGTTCTCAGCTAAAAAAAGTAGGGTTGAAGTAATGTCGACCCTTCTTAATGTTCAGCATGTAATCCACGAGCTGCTCATAGTCTCTATCGCCCTGTGCCAGATCGATCTCATTGGCATTTACGATCAGTAGAGGCGCGGCATCGTAGTAAAGAAAGAACTCGCTGTACACCTCGTTCAGTTGTTCCAGGTACCGACGATCAATCAGTCGCTCGGCGTCAATACCCCGGCGATCAATTCGTTCGAGCAGTCGATCGGGGCTGGCCTGCAGATAGATCACCAGATCTGGGACGGGTGCGTCGACGCGCATCTTGCTGAATACCTTTTCGTAGAGCGCGAACTCATCGGGATCAAGGTTGACGCCAGCGAACAGTGGGTCTTTTTCCAGCACGAAGTCCGCGACGCGGGCCTGATCGAACATATCTCTCTGTTTTAGCTCGGTGATTTTTTGAACGCGCTGAAACAGGAAGAACAATTGAGTGGCGAGTGCCGTTTGCTGTCGGTTCAGATAGAACCGCTCCAGAAAAGGGTTCATCTCAGCTTCTTCAAGCAGCAAGTCGTAGTCAAATGTATCGGCGATGCGGCGGGCGAGGGTGGTTTTGCCTACGCCAATGGGTCCCTCCACTGCAATGTAGCTCGGCACCGTTCGGCCGCGCAGAGAGATCCCAGAAGAAGTGCTTTGCTCGGGCAACCCAATCGCTCCTGCAGTGATCATCGCGGGAATTCACACAATACGCGAATCATTTGCCCTGCGCACTGCGCCTGAAGCGCTTGCAGGGTGCTCGTTCCTGGGAGGCAGTAGTCCTTGCCCAGCAATTCAATCATAGGATCTAGAACGAACCGACGTTCGTGGGCGCGAGGGTGGGGTAACACCAGATCGGTGGAGGTTATTTCGCATTTGTCGTAGGCCAGTAAGTCGAGATCGATGCAGCGTTCACCCCAGTGCCGAAGCCGTTTTCTGCCCATCTTCGTTTCCGTGGCTAAAAGTGCCGATAGCAGTTTCTCTGGGGCCATCGATGTGTGAAGTGAAATCACCGCATTGTAAAAATCCGGCTGGTCCTGAGGTCCATGGGGCGCGGACAAGTACACGCTTGAGGTCGCCTCTACGGTGATTTCTGGATCAGCGGCCAGCCGCCGATAGGCGGTCGTAAGTTGCGTCAGTGGCTCCTCCACATTGGATCCCAAACCCACTAACGCCTGCTTCATGAATCGCTATTTCTGCGCCGGCGCCGGGGGCGGCGTTCACTGCGTTCCTCTCGACGCGCTCGTGCACTACCTACCAATTCTGGGTACCGTTGCTGTTGGTCGGTCCAGAATGCAGAGCAGTCGTCGCCCAGCGCATCTGTTTGTTCCCGTAGTAGACGCAAATCGAATGAGGCGCGGAACCAGCGATGGGCCAGGTGGTCTTTGATTTTCTTTGGCTGCATGCGCTCTAGACGAGGTTGAAGATCCCAGATATCCCGCATTGCCAGAGAGAAGCGCTTGGGGATAGCGAGGCGCTGACACGCTTGTTGGACAATTTGTTGCCCTGCGCTGTGCATAGCTTGGATGGGCGATTCTCCGCTCACCGCAAGCTGCTCCGCGCATGCCTGTACAGCTGGCCAGTAAAGCGCAGCAAGCAGAAAAGCGGGGGTGACAGGCCGCCCGTCAGCAACCCGGCGATCTGTATTGCCGAGCGCCAGCTGCTGCAGCTCAAGTGCAGGCTTCCGCTGCGTTGCTGGGGATGCCGCTTCGCCCATGAGAGAAGTGAGCAATTCGTAATGCCTTAACAGCTTGAAAGTGGGAGCAGAGAAGCCGTTCATGAACAGCTTCAGCCACTCATCAAAGAGGCGTGCAGGCGGGATGTCTGTGAGTAACGTTCGGACTGATGAGATCGCCGACTCGGTATCGGATTCCAGATCAAACTGCAGACGCGCGGCAAATCGCACCACGCGCAGCATCCGGACAGGGTCCTCGCGATACCGCGCTGCCGGATCGCCTATGATTCGAATCACGCGATCTGCAACGTCTGCCTGACCACCCAGCTGATCAATGAATTGGTGTGAGGAGGTGTCGTAGTAAAGCGCATTGATGGTGAGGTCCCGGCGCCTAGCGTCCTCCTCCAGAGATCCGTACACGTTATCTCTCAGTAGCCGGCCGGATTGACTGGCTCGGGCATCTTGTTCGGAGCGCTCCTCTTCATGACCGCGGCGAAACGTGGTGACCTCGATGATCTCCCGACCGACCCGCACATGAACGATCTGAAAGCGGCGTCCAATGATTCGGGCATTGCGAAAGCACTGCTTGATTTGCTCAGGAGTGGCATTGGTGGCCACGTCGAAGTCCTTGGGGTGCTTGCCGATCAGAAGATCGCGCACCGCTCCCCCGACCACGTAGGCGTCGAAACCGTTCTCTTGTAGTTGTTCAGCCACGAACCGACACCCCGGAGAAAAATCCGAGGGCTCAAAAACCGGTGCACCCAGCGTTTGCGACTTCAAGGAATGGTTATCCACCGCGACACGGGATCCTCGGGGCGACGTCGTTGCACATTTGCCAACGTGCCGGAGAGGAAAGCCAGCTGAAAATCAGAGAAAAGAGGTTGCCCAGAAAGAAACATGGGGAAGTTTCCTTCCCCACCCAGGTCCGTTATGACATCGTTTTTTTTATTGGGCCGATTATTATTATTCCGGCTCTGCTGTAATAACTGCATGTCACATGCCACATTCAAAAAAGTGTTAAAAAACATCGCGTTGTCCAGTTTTTGACCGGATATCGGGGCCGGTAGGTCCAAAGAGTGTTACGTAATTGCACCGCAGTGTTACAAATTCTCACCAGAAACGAAATGTTCAGGCGGACTTTTGCTTCTGGCGGGGGATACCAAACCGCTGTCTCCGCTCCCACAGGCATTTGCGGCTGATGCCCAGCTTTTGTGCCAGCTCCGTCTCATTCATCGCGTCCTGATGCTGCAGCACAAATCGCTGAAAGTAGTCCTCGAGTGACAACTCGCCGCCGGCGTCCTCCATCGATCCTCCCTCAGCAGGCGGGTCATTCGGACTCTGGCGGCTTGTCTGTGACGAAGCCGATCCGGACAGCGTGATGTGCAGCTCTGCGCCTTGGGACATTACCAGACTGCGCTCGATCACATTTTGTAATTCGCGTACATTGCCGGGCCAGCGATGTGCCGCCAAAGCGTCACGGCTGTCCTCGGATAGCGGCTTGGCCGGCACGCCGAGCTTGGCCGCTTGTTTGTCGATAAACCAATTCGCCATGGCGACAATATCGCCATCACGCTCGCGCAGCGCAGGAATATCCAGTCTCAGTACGTCGATCCGATAGAAAAGATCCTCCCGAAACTCGCTTCGCTCCGCCAGTTCTGCAAGATTACGGTGGGTGGCGCAGATCAGACGAACATCGACTCGCTTGCTCGTAACGGAGCCAATTCTGCGAATCTCCCCCTCCTGCATAAAGCGCAGTAAGCGGGCCTGGGCGGCGAGAGGCAATTCTCCGATTTCATCCAAAAACAGCGTCCCGCCGTCAGCGGCCTCAATCAAACCAAGCCGACTGGCAGTGGCGCCGGTGAAAGCCCCTTTTTCATAGCCAAACAATTCCGATTCAATCAGGGTTTCGGGAATAGCGGCGCAGTTAACAGTCACGATAGGTTTGTCACCGCGCATGCTGATGCGGTGCACTTGCCTCGCTGCAAGCTCCTTACCGGTCCCCGTCTCGCCCACAATCAGTACGGCGGAGTCAGTTCGAGCGACTCGAGCAATGGTGTCCTCGAGCGTTCGCATTCTCGAGCATGCTTCGCTGCGGAAGTAGTCATTTTGGCCTGCGTTAGCTTGAGAGGTTTGATGCTCGGCACACAGCTGCCCGATCCACTCGACAAGGTGTGCGGCATCAGCCTCACGATCGCAGACATCGACTGCTCCCGAGCGGGCTGCTTGCATCACGTTTTGCGGTCGTGATGTGGGCAACAGGGCAGCGAGCGGAATAGGCCACACCCTTCGGTTGAGTGTCGCCAGATCGGCGAAAGCGGGATGTTGCCCTACTATCACCAGATCGCATTGCGGTTGCCAGAGAGCAAGACCTCGCTCGTCTGCTGGGATATCAGTCAGCACGTCGGCCCCGGCGTGCTGACACGCTTCCGTCAAGGCTGCCAGCAATGCTGGGTCTTTCTCAATTAATTGGATTCGCATGGGCCCTCGCGCTGTGCTCCGACTCGCCAATGTTACCGGCGATAGATTGGCATGCGAGTTAGAAAGTAACACATTTACCAAAAGGTGTTGATTATCTTCTCATGCACCAGTTTTCAGTAGCGTGGTCGAGAATCTCGGGTACACGGCGTGCGCTGCTCGGTGGCGCGGGCTGCGCCAGGTGCTGCAAGCATTGGCGAACATTTTGCTCAGGTTGACGGTTGTCGAGAGGTGGCGCACCGGTCTGCTTGCTCAGCTTGTTGCCCGTCTCATCGACCAGAATTGCCACATGGGCATAAGAAGGTGACTCCAGCCCAAGAAGGTGCTGTATCCAGCGTTGCCAATACGTGGATTCCAGCAGATCTGCGCCTCTAACAATGTGCGTGAAGCTGGGCTTCGCATCATCAATCGCTGCGGCCAGTTGGTAGGCGTAGAGACCATCGCGGCGCTTCACAATGAAATCCTCTTGCGCAGTCTTGGCTAGAGCGGGCTGCTCTCCCAAAAACCGATCGCTAAATCCCTCTAGCCTCTCAGGTGTGACTTTGACACGCAGACTATGCGGCGTCTCAGCACTGATGTTTTGGTCCTGACAGCGCTGCCCACAACAGCCATTGTCGTCGAGCGTAGCTCGGGTGCAGAGACAGCGAAACAACCATCCCGATGACATGAGCCGATCAAGCGCGCTGTCGTAGCGTGAGGAGGAATGCGATTGATAAAGGATAGGGCCGCTCCATACCAGCCCGTGTGCAACGAGGGCCTTGGTGATGGTGTCGATGCTCCCTGCGACGGCCCTAGGGGGGTCGATGTCATCTATGCGCAGCTGCCATCGTCCGTGATGGTGTCGCGCATCGAGAAAGCTGGCTAGTGCTGCGACCAAGGAGCCCGCGTGGAGCGGTCCGGTCGGGGAGGGCGCAAAGCGCCCGCGATAGGAGTTGGAATCGGTGTCTGCTGGTGAGTCGTTCAACCCAGCTCCTGCCGCTCCTTGATCTCTGCCAGGGTCTTACAGTCGATGCACATGGTCGCGGTAGGCCTTGCCTCAAGCCGCTGAATACCAATCTCGATGCCACAAGCATCACAGTAGCCGTAATCATCGTTCTGCAATCGGTCCAGTGTGGAATCGATTTTCTTGATCAACTTTCTCTCGCGGTCTCGCGTGCGTAACTCAAGACTGAATTCCTCTTCTTGCGTGGCACGATCGGCGGGATCAGGGAAGTTCGCCGCCTCGTCTTTCATATGCGAGACGGTTCGCGTGACCTCATCGACCAGTTCACCGCGCCAATTAAGCAGAATGCCTCTGAAGTGTTCAATCTGCTCGTCGTTCATATAGCTCTCGCCCCGACCTGGCTTGTAGGGCTTGAAGTCATCGAATTTCTGGAGTTCGCCCACCGCCCGCGCGACTTTTGCTGGGCTCCTCTTATTGGGTGCTTTCTTGGCAGGCGCCTTTTTGGCTACGGCTTCTTTCTCGGCAGGCGCCTTTATGGCTACGGCTTTTTTCTTAGCGGGTGCCTTTATGGCTACGGCTTTTTTCTTGGCGGGTGCCTTTTTAGCGACGGCTTTTTTCTT
>ERZ802822.2357-NODE-2357-length-10589-cov-11.324677_pt1 | contig 10589 bp, 11 predicted proteins | sample MGYA00345649_ERZ802822 | MGnify/ENA primary metagenome ERZ802822 (study PRJEB30503, sample SAMEA104212359) | marine metagenome | biome: Westerlies Biome; feature: [SRF] surface water layer (ENVO:00010504) within the epipelagic zone...; material: water... | reverse complement strand
GTGCGGTAAGAGCGCACCAGCAGCATCGAGAGGTGCTGGCTCGGTAAACCCCGGCTGGGAGCAAGGCCTAGGAACGATGGCTGGCCATCTGCCCCGTTCCGCTTGTATGCGCCGCTCGAGGCCGTCGGAAACGGCGGTCCCAGATAGATAACCACCCACCCTCTGCAGACCAACCTCTGTGGTGGCGTGAACAGAACCCGGCTTATGCCCTGCTTTCACCCCTAATCCAGTCAGGCGTTGGACAGCACACGAACAAACAAACTGCTGGAGCTGCTTCGGGAGATCGGCCTAAAAGAGCTCAACAACGCCAAGCTGCTGAGCCTGGTGGACGAAGCACTCACCCATGTGTCTGCTGGCCGAAGCAAAAACTTTGAACGGTTGGAATTCCTCGGCGATGCCGTGCTGCGCCTAGCCGCCACTGCATTCATCGACCATCACTACCCCGACCTGCCTGTGGGGAGCTGCTCCAACCTGCGGGCCCAACTCGTGAGTGACCGCTGGCTGGCACAACTGGGAGAGCAGCTTCAGCTGGAATCCTTCCTGGTGCTGGGTCCAAAAGCACAAGGCGATACAGCCGCCCGAGCCACCCTGCGCGCCGATGCCACCGAGGCGCTGATCGGTGCGATCTACAGCGGCAGCGGCAACAACTTCGAGCCCATCCATCAATGGCTCACGCCCCATTGGCAACACACCACAGCCGAGGTTCTGGCCGCGCCCCATCTGTTCAACGGCAAAACCATCCTTCAGGAATGGAGCCAAGCCGAAGGGCTGGGGTTGCCGGACTACACCACGCGTGAGCAAAGCTCACGCCACGGCGACCCAGAACGCTTTCACAGCCATGTGCAGGTGGGAACGCGATTGAACGCGGATGGCTTAGGCCGTTCTCGCAAAGAAGCTGAGCAAAACGCTGCCGCTGAAGCCGTGCAAAGCCTTCAAGACTTAGAACCCGCGATCGACTCTCCTAATGACGCCCCACATTGATCACAGTGCTGCGCGTCGCGGCGGTGCCCTTGTCGACCGCATTGATGACAGGGCACTCCAGCCAACTGCTTTTGATGATTCTGCATCCCTGAGACGGTGAGAATCCCAGTGGGGATGGCAATGATGCCAAAGCCAAGCATCATCACAACCGATGCCAACAGTCTGCCCAACGCGGTCTGCGGCACGACATCGCCATAGCCAACGGTGGTCATCGTGACGATCGCCCAGTACACCCCTTTTGACACCGTTTCGAATTGGGAGTTCGGGCCAGAGCTCTCGATCACAAAAATGGCGTAGCCCAGCACCACCTGCAGCAGAAACACAAAGAACAGGAACACGCAAATTGTGCGTGCACTGCCGCGCAAGGCCTGAGCCAACACCTTGGCTTCATCGATGAATTTCAGCAGCTTGAACACCCGCAAAATGCGGCCAAACTTGAACACCCACAGCAGCAATTCGCTGCGCACCTGCGGCACAAAGAAGAACAACACAGCACTGAGATCGATCAGGCCGGTGAAGCTGAACAGGTACTTACGAGGACTGGGAACCACTGCCAGGTGCAACACAAAATCCCCAGCAAAAACAGCCAAACAACTGTCTTGAACGAGATCGATCCAAAGCACCTCGGTTTGCTGCAACGCTGAGTTGCCGAGGGGATTGGGCTCAAACAGCAACACCACGACGCTGAGCAGGATCGCCCCAAAAATCACCAGGTTGTAGATCTTTCCCGCTGGAGTGTTGGCCTCCAGAACCGTGGTGCGAAGCCGTTGCCGAAAACTGCGGTCAGATGCCATCAAAATCAGGCGGCCTGAAGGTCCTTCAGCCGCAAGGTCACCAGCTTGTCCCAGTTGCCTCCCTCAAACAGCACTGCAGCGCGATCGCCACTGATGCGCTGCACAAAACCGGTGTAACCGTTGTAAATCGAGGTGACGTCCTGCACGGTCACCGTGGAGCCAGGAAGAATTGGAGCAGCTGCGGACGCCATGGCTCGGTCGCGGACGGGTCTGGCGCCATTATCAACACAGCAACCCCCGATGGCATGGCCGATAGCGAGGAATGGCTCGAGGAATGGCTCATGGTGGGAAAAATCGTGGGAGTTCAAGGCTTGCAGGGGGAATTACGGGTGAATCCCGCCAGCGACTTCCCGGAACGTTTCACCGTGCCGGGTCCTCGTTGGGTCAGCAGAAAGGGCTCACCTCCACGGGAAGTGCAGCTCAAAACAGGTCGCCAGCTGCCAGGCAAAAGCCTGTTTGTGGTTCGCCTCGACGGCATTAACACTCGCGATGCGGCAGAAGCCCTGGTCGGCAGCGATTGGATGGTTCCCGCCAGCGACCGCCCGCAACTAGCGGAGGGTGAATTTCACCTGATGGATTTGGTTGGCCTCAAAGCACGCCTCACCACGGATGGGGAACCTGTCGGCACCGTGACCGATCTGATCAGTGGCGGCAACGACCTGTTGGAAATCAAGCGAAGCGATGGAAGCACGGTGCTGATTCCCTTCGTGGAGGCGATCGTGCCGGAGGTTCACCTCAAGGACGGCTGGCTCTTGCTGACCCCACCGCCTGGGCTGATGGATCTGTAATCAGGCCTCGACACAGCCACCCCGGGCAAGCGAATCTGGAGCACAGACACGCTCAGGACATCTTGGCTGCCACACCCCTGATTCCTGTGATCCTCTGCGGGGGAACCGGTACACGGCTGTGGCCGCTGTCGCGCGCCAGTTACCCCAAGCAATATTGGCCTCTGAGTGGTGACGGAGATGCCACCTTGCTGCAGCAAACCCAACAGCGACTCGAAGGGCTAGAGGGACTGGCGTCGCCATTGCTGATCTGCAATGAGGACCACCGCTTCATCGTGGCGGAACAGATGCGCCAACTGGGCATTGAACCCAACGCGATCCTGCTGGAGCCGATGGGACGCAATACCGCTCCAGCAGTGACCGTGGCCGCACTGCAAGCCACCGCCGACGGTGATGACCCACTCTTGTTGGTGTTGGCGGCGGACCATCTGATTCGCAACGCCGAGCAGTTCCGCGCCGCCGTTGCCGCGGGACGCCCGGCCGCCGAAGCCGGCCGACTGGTGACCTTTGGCATCGTGCCCACAGCCCCAGAAACCGGATACGGCTACATCGAAGCAGCCCAAGACTTCAGCCCTGGAGAACTGCGTGATGTGCCGATCGCACGATTTGTCGAAAAACCAGATCAGGCGACGGCGGAACAGTTTTTAGCGACAGGACGGTTCACCTGGAATAGCGGCATGTTCCTGTTCCGTGCCAGCGCCATGCTGGCGGAACTGGACCGCCTCAATCCTGAGGTGGTGAGTTGCTGCCGGGCCGCCCTTGAGCAGGACACCGCCGACCTGGAGTTTCTGCGGTTGGAACGGGAAGCCTTCGCCAAATGTCCAAACGTGGCCATCGATGTGGCCGTGATGGAAAAAACAGAACTGGGCTCCGTGATTCCCCTTGATGCGGGCTGGAGCGATGTGGGCAGCTGGAGTGCCCTCTGGGAAACATCGGATCGCGACGGCGACGGCAACGTGCTGCAGGGTCGGGTGATCTCCCAAGGCAGCCGCAACTGCTATCTCCGCAGCGAGCACCGGCTGGTGGTGGGGCTTGGCGTTGAAAACCTAGTGGTGGTGGAAACGGATGATGCGGTGCTGATCGCGGATCGATCCCAGGCCCAGGCGATTAAAACCGTGGTGAAGCAGCTCGAGGCCGACGGCAGCCCCGAGGGGAAAGCGCATCGCAAGATTTACCGGCCCTGGGGGTACTACACCGGTGTGACGGAAGGAGAGCGTTGGCAGGTGAAGCGCATTTCCGTAAAACCAGGGGCCAGCCTGTCGCTACAAATGCACCACCATCGGGCTGAGCACTGGGTGGTGGTGAAGGGCACAGCAGTGGTGGAGAGGGATGGCAGTGAACAACTGGTGGGTGAAAACCAAAGCACCTATATCCCGATGGGCTGCAAACACCGTCTCTCCAACCCAGGCCGCATTCCTGTGGAGCTGATCGAAGTGCAGAGCGGCGAATACCTCGGAGAAGACGACATCGTGCGCTTTGAGGATCGCTATGGCCGCAGTGATCTGAGCCTTTTAAAGAATTAACGATGGCAAAGCAGGCTCAACGGATTGCTCTGATTACGGGCATCACAGGACAAGACGGCAGTTATCTCGCCGAATTACTGCTGGAGAAGGGGTATGTGGTGCATGGCATCAAGCGCAGAGCCAGCAGTTTCAATACCAGTCGCATTGATCATCTTTACCAAGATCCCCACGCAACCAATCCACGCCTCGTTCTCCACTATGGAGACCTCACCGACAGCAGCAATCTGATCAAAATCATTCAAGATATTCAACCGGATGAGATCTACAACCTGGGCGCACAAAGCCATGTAGCTGTGAGCTTTGAGGCCCCTGAATACACCGCCAATTCAGATGCTCTTGGCACACTGCGCATTCTGGAAGCTGTTCGACTCTTAGGGCTGGATAAGAAAACACGAATTTATCAAGCATCAACCTCAGAGCTTTACGGAATGGTGCAAGAAACACCACAACGTGAAACAACACCCTTTTATCCACGAAGTCCCTATGGCGTCGCCAAGCTCTACGCCTACTGGATCACTGTTAATTATCGAGAATCCTATGGAATGTATGCCTGCAACGGCATCTTGTTTAATCACGAATCACCACGCCGCGGTGAGACCTTTGTCACCCGCAAAATCACCCGTGGACTTGCCCGCATTGATGCAGGACTTGAAGAGTGTTTATTCATGGGAAACCTCGATTCGCTAAGAGATTGGGGCCATGCTCGCGATTACGTCGAGATGCAATGGCGGATGCTGCAACAAGACTCTCCTGAGGATTACGTGATAGCAACGGGGAGGCAGGAATCGGTACGCCGATTCATTGAACTGGCCGCTCGTGAGCTTGGTTGGGGCAACGAGCTGAATGAATCAGCGCTGGTATGGGAAGGAGAAGGCCTCGAAGAATTTGGACGACGGCGCGACACCGGTGCTGTGGTGGTGCGGATCGATCCGCGCTACTTCCGACCAGCAGAGGTGGAAACCTTGCTGGGTGACCCGACCAAAGCCAGAGAAAAACTGGGCTGGATTCCGGCGACAACGTTGGAGCAACTCGTCGCCGAAATGATTGACCACGATCGAGAAGAAGCGCGCAAAGAGGCCTACTTACGCAACGAAGGTTTCGATGTGGTTGGGCCTCGAGAGTGATGTCTCTACTGCAGTTCAACGATCGCATTTTTGTCGCGGGTGCACGCGGAATGGCTGGTGGAGCCATTGTTCGAGCGCTAGCAGAAGCCGGTTACGGGCAATCAGCTCGTTGCGGAGCACTCCTGACCCCATCCAGGGCAGACCTCAACCTCCTGGATGCGCGAGCTGTTAATGAGTGGTTCGAAACCAGCAAACCCACAGTTGTGGTGTTGGCTGCTGCAACCGTCGGAGGAATCCAAGCGAACAGCACACGGCCTGCCGATTTCCTGCTGCAAAACCTTCAGATTCAGACCAATGTGATCGAAACAGCTTGGCGGTATGGGGTGAGACGCCTGTTGTTTTTAGGAAGCAGTTGTATTTATCCAAAGTTTTCAGAGCAACCAATCCGAGAGGAATGTCTCTTGAATGGGTCGCTCGAACCCACGAATGAGTGGTATGCCATCGCCAAAATTGCCGGAATCAAATTAGGAGAAGCCTTGCGTTTGCAGGATGGCTTTGACGCCATCAGCCTGATGCCAACCAATCTCTACGGCCCTGGTGACAATTACAACATCACCGGAAGCCATGTTCTCCCTGCGATGATTCGCCGCTTTCAAGAAGCAACGGATCAGAATTTAAAAAGCGTGACCTGCTGGGGCAGCGGATCACCACTAAGAGAGTTTTTGCATGCAGACGATCTTGGCTCCGCCTGCCTTTTTGCATTAGAGAATTGGGATCCTTCTCACCCAAGCGCCCCAAAAGACGACCAAGGCAAACCTCTGGCGTTTTTGAATGTTGGCACTGGTTTTGATCTATCAATCAAAGAGTTAGCTGAACAGGTTGCTCGAATTGTTGGATACAAAGGCTCCATCGAATGGGATGCAAGCAAACCTGACGGAACGCCCAAAAAACAACTGAATGTGAGCCGGCTCTCCAACCTGGGTTGGACAGCAAAAATCTCACTTGACCGGGGATTGCCCTTGGCCATCGAAGACTTCAAACAACAACGCGCGACAGGACTATTACGGAGCTAGTTATTCAACGGTGACGCTCTTGGCCAAGTTGCGCGGTTGATCTACATCCAAGCCGCGATGGGCCGCAATGTGATAGCTGAGCAGCTGCATGGGAATCACGGTGAGCAGGGGGCTGATCCACTCACTCGTCTCGGGCACCGGTAACAGCTCATCGAATAACGCCGTATCGGGTCCCTCTGGGGCCACACCGATCAGCTGGGCATCGCGAGCCTTGGCCTCCTGGGCATTGCTGAGCACCTTGTCGAACACCAGACCGGGAACGGCAATCGACACCACAGGAACCTGGGCATCCAAGAGGGCAATCGGGCCATGTTTCATCTCGCCAGCGGGATAACCCTCCGCGTGGATGTAACTGATCTCTTTCAACTTGAGGGCACCTTCTAAGGCAATCGGGTAGTTGATGCCCCGACCCAGAAAAATCACGTCCTGGGTGGTTGCAAAGCGATAGGCCAACGCCGCACACCGCTGATCGTGGAGATCAACAAGTGTCCGCAAGTGCGCTGGAAGAGAGCGCAATTCATCGGCTAAGGCCTCAATCTCTGATGCTGAACGGCTGCCGCGGTTGGCCGCAAAGGCCATGGCGAGGCCGTAAAACGCCAAAAGCTGACCCAAGAATGTTTTGGTGGCCGCCACCCCCACCTCAATGCCGGCGCCAATATCGAGGATGTGGGGCACCTGACGGGAGAGGGAGCTTTCGGCTCGATTGGTAATCCCCAGCTGTCGTGGGGCATAGGCCGGATCGCCATGGGCTTGGCGACGCTTGGCCTCCATGGCGAGAGCCGCCAAGGTGTCGGCGGTTTCACCCGACTGCGTCACCCCAATGGTGAGGGTGTTGGGCGCCAAAGGCGGAGGGGAATAGCGAAATTCACTGGCGTAATAAACCGCCGTTGGCAGCCCGGCGAACTGTTCCAGCAGGTAGGCGCCCACCAACGCCGCGTGGCGACTGGTGCCACAGGCCAGGATCTCAACCCGCTCAATGCCGCGATAAAAAGAGGCTTCAAAGGGAAGCGCCACGGGCATTTGCGCTGTTAGCCCTTCAGGTAAGTGACGGGCCACCCAAAGCTCAGCTGTTTCTGGCTGCTCATGGATCTCCTTGAGCATGAAATGGCGAAATTCACGCTTGTCCGCCACGTGATCCGTGCCGGTGAGCAGGGTTGGCATCCGCTGCTGACGCTGCCCTTGAGCGTCGTAAAGCTCCACCCCCAGTGGCGAAAGCAGGGCCACCTCGCCGTCTTCCATCGGAAGAATCGTGCGGGTAAAACCGGCCAAAGCAGGGGTATCGCTTGCACAGAGAAACTCGCCTTCTCCCAAACCAATCAGTAACGGGGCCGCGTTGCGGGCCACGACCAAAGCGCCAGGAATTTGTTCCCAGATCACAGCCAGGGCATAGGCCCCCTGCAACTGGGGCAGCACCGCTTGCACCGCTTGAAGCAAAACCTCCCCACTGGGACTATCACCGGCAGCCAGCCGTCTCTTCAGCTCTGCATCAATCAAATGCGGGATGACTTCTGTATCGGTTTCCGATACGAACACGGCCCCATCGGCCTCAAGCGCTTCACGCAGATTGCGGTGGTTTTCGATGATGCCGTTCTGCACCACCGCCACGGATCCATCCCCACTGCAATGGGGATGGGCATTGCGCTCTTCTGGTTTGCCATGGGTGGCCCAACGGGTATGGCCAATGCCGCACTGGCCAGAAGCACCTTGGCTATCCACCCGAGCCGTGAGATTGACGAGCTTTCCCTTGGCCTTCAAACAGGTGAGCGTTCCCTTTGCATCCACCGTGGCGATGCCTGCCGAGTCGTAACCCCTGTATTCCAGCTGCCGTAGTCCGTCGAGCAACTGAGGGGCCGCTTCGCGGGATCCCACCAGAGCAACAATTCCGCACATATAAAAAAAGCCCGGCCATTGCCGGGCTGAGCTTATGGCTTCAAAACCAAAAAATCAGTAAGCCAAGCCCATCGACCGGGAGGTTTCGTCTCCGAGATAAACCCGGATACTCAGGAAGTCAGTGGGGCAGGCGGTTTCACAGCGCTTACAACCCACACAGTCTTCCGTGCGGGGAGAGGAGGCAATCTGGCCGGCTTTACAGCCATCCCAAGGCACCATCTCGAGCACATCGAGGGGACAAGCCCGCACGCACTGAGTGCAACCAATGCAGGTGTCGTAGATCTTGACGGCGTGGGACATGTGCCCGGTGCGAACAAACACTTGTGCAAAACGTACCTGCCCCTCATCCCCCAGAGACAGCAGCCGTCACTGTTGTTAACGACCGAGCCATTCAAGGCGAGGGAATCAGAGGGCTTACTCGTAAGATGCAGCGTCCCGTTGTCCCGTTGCCACGGCTATGTCCCAGGAAGCGATCCTTGAGAAAGTCCGTTCGATCGTCGCGGAGCAGCTCAGCGTCGATGCCGGCGAAGTGAAGCCGGAATCCAACTTCCAAAACGACCTGGGTGCTGACTCGCTCGACACCGTGGAACTCGTGATGGCATTGGAAGAAGCCTTCGATATCGAGATCCCCGACGAATCCGCTGAAGGCATCCTCACCGTCGGTGACGCCGTCAAGTACATCGAAGACAAACAGGCCTGAGGATCGGCATGGTGGAGGGTCTCCATCGCGTCGTCATCACCGGTCTCGGCGCGGTTACACCGATCGGCAACACGGTTCAGGACTACTGGAACGGTTTGACCTCAGGACGCAACGGCGTCGATGGCATCACCCTGTTTGATGCTTCCAACCACGCCTGTCGCTTTGCAGCAGAGGTGAAAGCGTTTGATCCCGCTGGCTTGATCGAGCCCAAGGAAGCCAAACGCTGGGATCGCTTTTGCAAATTTGGAGTGGTGGCCGCCAAGCAAGCCATCGCCCACGCAGGTTTGGAGATCACGGATGCCAACGCGCACCGGATCGGCATGATCATTGGCTCCGGCGTGGGCGGCTTGCTCACGATGGAAACCCAAGCCCACGTTTTGGAGGGCAAAGGCCCGGGACGGGTGAGCCCGTTCACGGTGCCGATGATGATTCCCAACATGGCCTCAGGGCTTGCGGCGATTGCGCTGGGCACCAAAGGACCCAGCTCCGCAGTGGCGACGGCCTGTGCTGCAGGCTCGAATGCCATTGGCGACGCCTTCCGCCTGCTCCAGCTCGGCAAAGCCGATGCGATGGTTTGCGGCGGCGCGGAATCAGCGATTACCCCCTTAGGAGTAGCTGGATTCGCAAGCGCCAAAGCCCTGTCGTTCCGCAATGACGACCCAACCACCGCGAGTCGACCGTTCGACAAAGAGCGGGATGGCTTTGTGATTGGCGAAGGGGCCGGCATTTTGGTGCTGGAAACCCTGGAGCACGCCCAAGCCCGTGGCGCCAATGTTCTTGGCGAAGTGATCGGCTACGGGATGACCTGCGATGCCCACCACATCACATCTCCAACCCCAGGCGGTGTGGGTGGTGCTGAAGCCATGCGCTTGGCCATGGACGATGCAGGCATCACTGCAGATGCGGTGGATTACGTGAATGCCCACGGCACCAGCACCCCCGCCAACGACAAGAACGAAACCTCGGCGATCAAAAGCGCCCTCGGATCGCGTGCCCTGCAGATACCGGTGAGCTCGACGAAATCGATGACCGGCCACCTTCTGGGTGGATCCGGTGGTATCGAAGCCGTCGCTTGCGTGCTAGCTCTGCAGCACGGAATCGTCCCACCGACGATCAATCACAGCAATCCAGATCCCGATTGTGATTTGGATGTCGTGCCCAACACGGCCCGAGATCAGACACTGGCAACGGTGTTATCCAACTCCTTCGGGTTTGGCGGCCACAACGTCTGCCTTGCGTTCCGACGCGCCAGCTAAACGGGGTTTCCCGTTGATGCATCAAACTCTCCCCAACTTTTCCCCTTAACCCCATGGTCGCTGCGCCCGCATCCCTCGACACCCTCTGCATCAACAGCATTCGGATGCTGGCGGTCGATGCGATCAATAAGTCCAACAGCGGCCACCCCGGCCTGCCAATGGGCTGCGCACCCATGGGCTATGCGTTGTGGGACAAGTTCCTGAACCACAACCCCAAGAACCCCAAGTGGTTCAACCGCGACCGCTTCGTGTTGTCCGCCGGCCATGGCTGCATGCTGCTATACGCGCTGCTGCACCTCACCGGATACGACTCGGTGAGCATCGACGACATCAAGCAGTTCCGTCAGTGGGGATCGAAGACCCCTGGGCACCCCGAAACTTTTGAAACCCCCGGCGTTGAAGTGACGACCGGCCCCCTCGGCGCTGGTATCGCCAACGCTGTGGGCCTGGCGATCGCTGAATCCCACCTGGCCGCCAAGTTCAACAAGCCCGGCGCCACCCTCGTGGATCACTACACCTATGT
>ERZ802822.2353-NODE-2353-length-10607-cov-8.278063_pt1 | contig 10607 bp, 11 predicted proteins | sample MGYA00345649_ERZ802822 | MGnify/ENA primary metagenome ERZ802822 (study PRJEB30503, sample SAMEA104212359) | marine metagenome | biome: Westerlies Biome; feature: [SRF] surface water layer (ENVO:00010504) within the epipelagic zone...; material: water... | reverse complement strand
CCATTGGAATTCCAAATCTTTGAGAACTTCCTACAGCAATATCTGCTCCTAGTTCTCTTGGTGTTTTTAACTTTGCTAATGCTAATAAATCACAAGCTAATATTGCTTTACCATTTATTTTATGAATTTTACTTATTGACTCACTAGGATCTTTTATATCTCCTAATGTTCCTGGATATTGCAATATACCACAAACCAAATCTTCTTTTAATTGATCCAATACTTTATCTTCATCACCAACAAGTACTTTTAATCCCATTGGTTCTGCTCTTGTTTGAATTACATCAATTGTTTGTGGATGACAATTTTCTGAGATAAAAACTAAATTACTATCCTTTTTATTTAATCTATGACTTAATCCCATAGCTTCTGCAGCTGCTGTTCCTTCATCTAATAAAGATGCATTTGCAATATCCATTCCTGTAAAATCAACAATCATTTGTTGAAAATTAAGTAGCATTTCCAGTCTCCCTTGAGCTACTTCTGGCTGATATGGTGTATAAGAAGTGTACCACCCTGGATTTTCTAAAATATTTCTTAGAATTACATATGGTGTGTAAGTTCCATAATAACCCATTCCTATGAAGTTTGAGTAAACATGATTTTTTTTTGAGATTACTTTTAATTTTCTTAAAGCTTCATATTCTGAATTAGATTCACCAATATTCAATTCATCTTTTAATCGTATCTTTTCTGGAACTGTACTTTTAATCAAATCATCTAAAGACTTATAATTAAGTTTCTTAAGCATTTTGTTTTGATCTTCATCTGAAGGTCCAATATGTCTTTTTAAAAAATCTTTTTGGGAATTATGTAACATTAACTAGCACTCTCCTTTGCAAATTTATCATACTCTTCTTTATTCATTAGGCTGTCTAATTCAGCTTTGTCTTTCATTTTTAGTTTAAAAAACCAGGCAGAACCCTCTGGATCTTCGTTAATTTTAGAAGGATCATCAACAATAGATTGATTTGTATCTACTACTTCACCACTGATTGGAGTGTATACGTCACTAGCAGCTTTTGTAGACTCAACAACTCCTGCTGTACCGTCTTTTTCAACACTAGCACCTTTTTCAGGAAGTTCCGCAAATACAATATCTCCAAGCATTTCTGTTGCATGCTTTGTGATACCTATTGTTGCTATATCACCCTCCAAAGTAATCCATTCATGCTCTTTCGAAAATTTTACATCACTCATTTATTGGCTCCTTTCACATAACTTTTTTTATAAAACGGCAATCCACAAATGTTTGCTGGATGCTTTTTTCCTCTTACCTCCAAAAAAATCTTTGTATCTTTTTTTGAAAATTCATTTTCCACATATCCCATTGCAACTGGACCATTAACACTTGGACCAAATGTTCCACTTGTTATCTCGCCAATATGTAAATCTGATTGATTAAATATCTTAGTTTTTTCTCTGGCAATTATTCTTCCTTCTGGTTTTATGCCTACTCTAATTTTGCTAACACCATCATTTAATTGTTTATTAATTATATTTGATCCAATAAAATTTCCTTTGGAAACTCGATCTTTTGAAATTGCCCATTTGAGATTTGCCTCAACTGGTGTTTTATCTTTATCTAGTTCATGACCATATAAACATAAACCTGCCTCTAGTCTTAGAGTATCTCTAGCACCTAGACCAATTAATTTTGCACCTTTTTCAATTAGTTTTTTCGTAAAATTCTCTGCACAATTGTTTGGTAAAGAAATTTCAAATCCATCTTCTCCAGTATAACCTGATCGTGTGATATAAATTTTTTGCTCCTGAAAAAAAAACCAATTTCCAGACATAAAACTTAGATCCTCTACTCCATTAATTATATCACTTAAAATTTTAACAGATTTTGGTCCTTGAATTGCAATTAAAGATCTTTCATTGTCTAATAACATTTCATATTTGTTGTTTAATAATCTCCTTAAAATTTTAAAATCATTTTCTTTACAAGCGGCGTTTAGAATAATTAAAAAACCTTTTTCAATTTTGGTTATAATCAGATCATCATAAATTCCAGCTTCATCATTCATTAAAAAACTATATTTTGAATGATTTAGCTTCAAATTTTTTAAATCTAATGGAAAAATTTTCTCCAAATCTTCAATTAAATTATCATCTCCATAAATAAATAATTGACCCATGTGAGAAACATCAAAAATACCTGAATGATTTCTCGTAAATTTATGCTCTTCTACAATTCCTTCTGGGTACTGAATGGGCATTTGATATCCGGCAAATTCAACAAACTTAGCCTTACTGTCTTGATGCAATTGATATAAAGATGTTTTTTTTATTTCCATATTAACTCTTAATACCCATCTGTATATTTGCCTGAGAGTTTTGCTCCTTCGGCGAGAATTTAATCTCTTTCCAGAGTTAATATGCTACGGTCCTTTTTGCCTGAGAGATTCCTGGGTGGTTGCTCCTTCGGCGCTACGATATTCTGTAGTCTCTCCCGTTTTTAAATAGTCCTATAAGAGGCTTTAAATGTCAATTGGAAACAGTTACCTTTGGCTTTTTTAAAAGCGTGTAAAACTGTAATAATACAGCAAAAAGTATTATTGCTCCTCCTATCAACCCATATAACGATGGTATTTCACTTACAAAAAGAAAAGCCCAAATAGGACCAAGAACAGATTCGGATAGCATGATTATTCCAACCATTGCAGAAGGGGTTGTTCTTGCTCCTATTGTTATAAATATAAATCCAAAACCTACTTGAAAGAATCCTGCTAAAAATCCTAAAAAAATATCATGAGTAGAAATCATAATTTTTGTTGATAATAAATATCCAATTATGCAGGAACAAATTCCTGCCACCAATTGAGCTGGAACCATATCAACATTTGGAAACTTCCTAACAATAATAATCAGCACTGCAAATGTTATCGGCATAGAAAAAGCTGCTAAATTTCCTGACAATTCTCCAGGTGTTAAGGAATTTCCGACCATTAAAAAGACACCTGACATAGCCAAAATAATTGAAGCTAAAGTTAAGGCCGAAATCTTCTCTTTTAAAAAAAAATACCCAAATATTGCTAGAAATAAAATTTGAAGTGAAATAATGAAATTTGTGTTAGCAACTGTAGTATTGTACATAGCAAAAACATATCCACAGAAACCAAAAGATAAAATAATACCTCCAAAAAACCCTGGAAGTCCAGAGTCTTTAAAAGCTTTAAATGTTTTCTTTTTGTAACTTATTAAAAGAAACGTCAGAACTGTAAGTGAGAAAAATAAAGATCTCCAAAATAAAATTTGCCATAAAGTTGCGCCTTCAAATGATTTAACAATTAACCCACCAAAACTTAGACTAAAAGCACCTAAAAAAATTAAAAAAGGTCCTGGTAATTTTGATATTAAATTCATTAAATTTGTGAGATTAAATTTTGAGTTTCCATCTCATATAGCTTAAATAAAGTTTCTGCATCAGATAAATCTATTTCTTTAAACTTTATTTTTGATCCAGGTGAAATTTGAACCAATCTGTCATAATCAACACTGGCAACTACTCCAATTTTTGGATATCCACCAATTGTACCATGGTCTGATAACATAATGATTGGATTTCCATCAGCTGGGACCTGTATAACTCCTTTTAATAAACCTTCTGATTTAATATTTGTATTTACTATATTTTCAATTTTTGGACCCTCTAATCTCATGCCCATTCTGTCGGATAATTTCGAAACTGTGAATTGTTTTTCAAAAAAAGTTTTTTTTCCTTCTTCTGAAAAATAATCAAAATTAGTACCTTTAATAACTCTAATATTTTCTATCTTCGAATTTAAATAATCAATTTTTTTATTTTTTTGGTTTGAATTTATTTTACGGATATTTATTTTTTGTTCATTGGTAAGTTTTTTTCCATCATTTGATCCAATATTAGCTTTAGTATTTATAGAGCAGCTTCCCCATTGAAATTTTAAATCAATCTCTCCACTAATTGCTAAATAACCATATACAGATTTATTGGTTGATAAAATATTAATCTCATCACCATTTTCTAGTTGATAGGTTTCGTAACATCTTCCCTCTATTTCATTATTTTTTTTATTTAATTTAAAAATAACATCTCCGGTAACAGTTATTGTTATCTTGTCACCATTGAACTTTAATAAAGGTCCCTGGTATGCAAATTCAATTACTGGTGAATCAACTTTATTCCCAACTAATTTATTTGCTAAAAGAAAATTTCTATTATCCATGGCTCCACTAAAAGGAATTCCTATGTGATATAAATTATTTCTTCCCTTATCTTGAAAAGTTGTATTTATACCTGCCCTTTTTATCTCAAAATAATTATTATCCATTTAAGTCTTTATACTCTTCCATTGATATTCTTTTAAATTTTACTTTGTCTCCAGGATTAATAAGATTGGGTTCTTTTTCTTTTGCAATATCGAATACATTTAATGGAGTATTTCCAATAATGTTCCACCCACCAGGGCTTTCAAAAGTATAGATATTTGCAAATTGTTCTGTAAGTCCTATTGATCCTTTTGGTACTTTTACTCTAGGAGTTTCTAAACGTTGTGCCCTCATTTTTTCCTCTAAATCTCCTAAAAATGGCATACCAGCAATAAATCCAGTCATATAACAAAAAAATTCTTTATTAAAAAAAACTTCTAAAATTTGCTCTCTATCCAAATTTAATTTTTTTTCTAACCTTTCAATATCTAGAGAAAATGATGAGTCGCAACAAACAGGAATTTCTAATTTTTTATTATTTAACTTTTGAGTTTCCTTAATTTGAATATTCTCGACTATTTCTTTAATTTTTTTAAAATTTGTTATTTTAAGATCAAAGGAAACTATTAATTTATTATAAGAAGGAGTAAGGTTATTTATTCCTTCTATATTTTTCTCTCTAATAGTTTCAAAAAGTTTAATTACTTTGGAATTAATATCTTTGTTAACCTCAGTACCAAAATCACAGTATAAAGCTGCGTCACCAAGATTTGATATATTTTTTATCATGTCATGTTATACTTCAACAATTAAGACTATGGAAATTAATATAAATTGTGATTTAGGTGAAAAATCTAAACATCATTCTAATAAGTATGATCCTGATTTACTTGAAATAGTAAATTCAGCTAATGTCGCCTGTGGTTTTCATGCTGGTGATAACGAGTCAATGAATCAAGTAGTGGAAATATCAAAAAAAAATAGTGTTAGTATTGGAGCCCATCCATCATTTAACGATCCAGAAAATTTTGGAAGACAGAGAATGAATCTATCTGCAGCTGAGATCCGTAAATTAATTATTGACCAATACGAAATTTTACAAAAAATATCTGAAAATCATGGGGAAAAGGTTACTCATATCAAACCACACGGTGCATTAAATAATATGGCATGCGAAGATATCGAACTTGCAACTACTTTAGCTAAAGCTATCAATGAAATAAGTAAAGATTTGATTTATCTAGTACCAACCGGATCAAAAATGGAAGAGGCAGCAAAAAAATTAAATATGAAAATAGCCTGTGAAATTTTTGCTGATAGAAATTATGAGGATGATGGAAACTTAGTTTCGAGAAAAAAATCTCACGCACTAATAACAGATCCAGAACAAGCTAAAAAACATGTGTTAAATATGGTAAAAAATCAGGCACTTAATTGTCACAGTGGAAAGCAGATACCTTGTGAAATAGACTCTGTATGCATACATGGAGATAATGAAAGTTCACTCGCTACTGCTAAATCGATAAGAGAAAACTTAGTAGAGAATGGACTTATTTTAAAACCTTTAAATTTAATGGAGAAATTTTTGTAATGATTAAAAAAATTTTATTAACTTTTTCGATACTCACTTTGCTAACTGTAAGTTCATATTCAGCAGGAACTAGTAGTGATAGTTCTACTAAAGTAAAATCTGATTACGATAAGGCAGTTAAACTTATTGAGTCAGCCAAAAAATATGAAAAGAAAGATAAAAAAGAAAAAGCAAAAAAAAGATACGAAAAAGCTCAAAAACTATTACTAGCATCTAATAGCAAAACACCTAATAAAGCAGACACTCTAAATTATCTTGGTTTCACAACAAGAAAACTTGGAGATTACAAGGGCGGTGAAATGTATTATTTGCAAGGTTTACAGATTGAACCAAACCACGTTGGTATTAACGAGTATTTAGGCGAGCTTTATGTAGTAACAAATCGAATAGATTTAGCTAAAGAACGTCTTGCTATTTTAAAAACTTGTAATTGTGAAGAATACGATGAGCTTAAAGAAATAATTGAAGGAAAGAAAAAATCTAAATATTAATTTTAATTAATATTCTGAGACATTTGATCTGGCAGCCATAAAGCTATTTCAGGAAAAATAATTATAATTATGACTGCTAAGATCATAAGTAAAAAGAGTGGAAAAGCACTTTTTGCAATAAATGACATATCTTTATTTGCCATTCCTTGTAATACAAATAAATTAAAACCTACGGGTGGAGTGATTTGTGCCATCTCAACAACAATAACAAGATAAATTCCAAACCAAATCATATCAAAACCAGCTTGTCTGATCATAGGCTCTATGATTGCCATTGTTAAAACTACAGCTGAAATTCCATCCAAAAACATTCCAAGAATAATGTAAAAAATAGTCAAAATAAAAATTAACATATAAGGGGATAGATTTAATTCTTGTATCCAAATTGCAAGATTTCTAGGTAAACCTGTAAAGCCCATTGCTAATGAAAGAAAAGTAGAACCAGCTAAAATAAATGCAATCATACATGATGTTTTTGTTGCTCCTAATAAAGATAATTTAAATGAGTTTTTATTTAGAGTTCCTTGAAATAAAGATAAAATTAATGCACCAACAACACCTAGTGATGCGGCCTCTGTTGCAGTTGCTATACCGGTATAAATTGATCCAATGACTGCAGTTATAAGCAAAACAACCGGTAATAATTGTTTTGATTTTTTAATTTTTTCTAAAAATGAGAAATTTTCAGAAATTGTAGGCATCTGCTTTTTGTTAATTGTCGACCAAATAACAACATAAAGCATGAAGATAACTGCAAGCATTATTCCTGGAAGAATTCCTGCCATAAATAGTTTAGCTATAGAGTCTTCAATTGTAACTCCATATATTATCAATATTATTGATGGTGGAATTAATAATCCAAGAGTTCCTGAGCCAGCTAAACTTCCAAGAAGAATTTTTTCCGGGTATTTTCTTTTTCTTAATTCTGGTATTGACATTTTGCCTACTGTTGCAACAGTTGCTGCTGAAGATCCTGAAATAGCAGCAAATAATCCGCAACCAACAACATTAACATGAATTAATCCTCCAGGTAATTTTGATAACCATGGAGACAGACCTTTAAATAAATTTTCTGAGAGCTTTGTCCTAAATAATATTTCTCCCATCCAAACAAATAATGGTAATGCAGTTAAAGTCCATGACGAGCTTGTCCCCCAAATGGTAGTTGCCATAGCATCTCCAACTGGTCTAGTTGTAAAAAGCATCATGCCAATTGCTGAAACAGCAATCATACTTAGAGCAACCCAAACTCCTGATCCAAGTAAAAATAATAGTAGAGAAATAAAAAAGATTGTTAAAAATACTTCATTCATAACTATTTAATTTTTTTACCTAAAAGTGAATTAATTAAATGATGAAATACACATATAAAAAAAATAATAGAACCAAGTGCTACAGAAGATTGAGGTATCCATATTAAAACCTCATCTGCTCCCTCGCTACGTTCTTCAAATTTAATAGAGATATAAGTCATTTTAGTAAAATAAAATGCTAAAAACCCTGAAAAAATTGTTGCAACAAACAAGCACCAAATCTCAGCTAATTTTTTATTTAGTGGTTTTAGTTTCTCTAAAAATAAAGTTATTCTAATATGAGCTTTGTCATAAAATGTATATGACAATGCAAAAAAAGATGATGCAGCCATGGAGTAGCCTGAGTACTCAGCTAAACCTCTTATATAAAAACCAAAAATTCTAGATGAGATACCTGTAAGTATAAACAGTAGTACTGCTATTAAAAAAAAAGCAGCTAAATAACCTGACCCAATATAAAGAAGACTTAAATTTTTATTAATTTGTTTTATCATAATAAAAAGGCCGTTTTAATTTAAACGGCCTTTATTAATATATAATATAACTTTTTAATTGTAAGCAGCTAGAACAGATTGTCCTCTAGAACCAGCTCTACTAGCCCATTCTTTTGACATTGTTGATCCAACTTCTTTAAAGTGATTGTTCAAAGCAGAGTTAACTTTTCCTACTGTCATACCTGCATCTGCCAAAGCTTTTTTATCAGCTGTATTTCCCTTTTTAGAAAGAGCCCAACCTTTTTTTTCAGCTATAGCAGCTTCAGACATAACTAATTTTTGAGTTGCAGAATCTAACTTGCTCCAAGCATCTTTGTTTACAATTATCATATTTTTTGGATACCAAGCTGCGATATCATAAAAATACTTCACACCATTTTCCCATATTTTACTATTTTTTCCAGTAGTAGGTGATGTAATCATACTTTCAACTGCTCCAGTTGAAAAAGCCTGACTTATTTCTGCCGCTTCAATTTTAGTTGGTGCCATTCCTGTTAGTTCAGCCAATCTAATTAAAGATGAGTTATAAGCTCTAAACTTTAAACCTTTAAGATCATCTTTAGAGTTGATTTCCTTTTTGCTATAAAGACCTTGAGCTGGCCATGGTACAGCATATAAAAAAACTAAACCTTTTGAGTCTAAGCCTTTAACAATTTCTGGTTTTGATGCCATGTATAGTTTCATTGCATCATCATACGATGAAGCTAAGAAAGGTTGTGAGTCTATTTCTAATAAAGGATCTTCTTTACCTAAAGCAGACATAAATCTTTCTCCAATTTGAGCTTGTCCAGTTCGGACTGCTCTAAAGATTTCTCCACCTTTATATAATGATCCACCAGGGTGAGTTACTATAGTTAGTTTACCACCACTTTTATCTGATACATTTTTAGCAAATTCCGTAGCATTTGCAGAATGAAAATTAGATGCACCATAAGCTAGTGCCATATCCCATTTTTCTGCAGATGATGCAAAATTTGAAGTTAACAATAATGCAAAAAAAATTGTTAACACTTTATTTATTATTTTCATCAATACTCCTTTTTTAAAATAGTTATTTCATTATGAATCTAGTTCAAAATCAATTTAAAAAATTGTTTATAATTAAATCTTTAATATATTGCTTTCCTGTAATATTTTAATATTATCAATACACCTTGATTGAAGAAGCCATAATTTTACTCCAAATTATCTTTATAGATATAATTTTAGCAGCTGATAACGCCATAATTATTGGCCTAATAGCAGCTAATTTTGTCCCAAAATATAGAAAGCAAATAATTTTATGGGGAGTAGCTGGTGCATTAGTATTTAAAGTGGTTTTTGCAATATTTGCAACTTATCTTTTTAAATTCTATTTCATTAAAATTCTAGGTGGTTTACTTTTAATTTGGATAGTAAATGATTTGAGAAAAGATTTGGTTGAGATGAAAACCAAAGTTAAAACTCCAACAAAAAAAGGTAAAGAGCCATCCTACATTCAAAGTGTATATAAGGTACTATTTGCAGATATTACAATCAGTTTCGATAATGTAATTGGTGTAGTTGGAGCTGCCAAAGGTTATTTTGGGTTTATGATTTTTGGACTAGTTTTATCGGTTGTTTTAACAGGAGCACTAGCAACAATTATGGCAAAATACATTCAAAAAAATATGTGGATTGCTTATGTTGGTTTAGTATTTATTCTTATAGTTGGGCTTCAATTAATTATTGGTGGATTAGTTGACTTAGAGATACTTAAAATTAATGAAGACTTTATTAAATATTTTTAACTAATAAGAGTGTTTTTTTGAAGGAAATGTTTTTTTTCTTACTTCTTTTGAATAATTTGAAACAGCTTTAACAATTTCTTTTCTAATATTAGAATATTTTTTAACAAATCTAACATTTATTGGGTTAAGACTTAAAAGATCATCTGTTACTAAAACTTGACCATCACAGTTCGCAGATGCTCCAATACCGATTGTTGGAATATTAACATTTTTGGTTATAATTTTTGCTAAGCTACTTTCTACACATTCTAAGACCATTGAAAATGCTCCAGCAGATTCTAATAGTTTTGCTTCATTTAGTATTTTTTTACGTTCTGAAATCTTTTTTCCCTTAAATTTAAATTTTTTTTCTGATTGCGGTAATACACCTAAATGGCCCATAACAGGAATTTTGTTTTTAACTAATAATTTAACAATTTTAAAAATTTTCTTTCCGCCTTCTAATTTCACTGCATCACATTTGGTTTTTGTCATGATTTTTTTAGCATTTATTAATGCTTCTTTAGAGTTTCTGTAAGTATTGTAAGGCATATCAACAACCATTAAGCTTTTTTTAACTCCCATTCTCACACTCTTAGAATGTTCAATCATCATATTTAATGTGACCTCTCTTGTAGATTTATAATTATATAAAACAGATCCAAGAGAATCACCTACTAAAATTAAATCACAAAAATTATCTAAAATTGAAGCAATATTTTTTGAGTAAGCTGTTAAACTTACTATCTTTGATTTATTTTTTTTATTTATAAAAT
>ERZ802822.2352-NODE-2352-length-10611-cov-9.257642_pt1 | contig 10611 bp, 8 predicted proteins | sample MGYA00345649_ERZ802822 | MGnify/ENA primary metagenome ERZ802822 (study PRJEB30503, sample SAMEA104212359) | marine metagenome | biome: Westerlies Biome; feature: [SRF] surface water layer (ENVO:00010504) within the epipelagic zone...; material: water... | reverse complement strand
ATCAACGATATCAAATTTTTCCATATCCTCCTGACATAAATTAGCATTTGGGTCAGGTTCGATTTCATGCAACATAGTTGCTCTTCGAGTCATCGATCCCGTATGCCAATGTTCCAATTGTCTTCCAGTAATTAAAACAAACGGATATGATTCATCTGGAAGTTCTGCTGCATTAATAAGAGGTGATTTTACAAATTTAGCTTTGCCAGTTTCCGTAGGGAAATCATCTATAAATATTACAGGTTGTCCAGGGTCTTTTGAATCATCACAAGGGTAAGTAATGGAATGATTCTTTTCAAGTCTATCCCATGTAATCCCTTGTATGCTTGGCATACATTCAGTCATTTCCTTAAAAATTTCTTTAGGATGTTTGTAGTTCCAAGTGAGACCCATACCTCTCGCGATTTGTTGGATGATCCACAAGTCTTGTCTTGCATCACCTGGAGGATTAACTGCTTGGTTACCTAGCTGAACTCTTCGATCAGTATTTGTGAAAGTACCTGTTTTTTCTGGAAAAGCAGATGCTGGAAGAATAATATCAGCATACATTGCAGTTTCTGTTAAGAAAATATCTTGAACTACAAGGTGCTCTAGCTTTGAAAGTGCATTTCTTGCATGATTTAAATCTGGATCAGACATTGCAGGATTTTCTCCCATAACATATAGGCCTTTAATTCTTCCTTTGGTGATTTCATACATAATTTCAACAACTGTTAGCCCAGGATTTGGATCAAGTTCAGCATCCCAAAATTTTTCAAAAAAATTATTTATTTCAGGATTATCAACTCTTTGATAGTCAGGGTAGACCATAGGTATTAATCCAGAGTCTGATGCCCCTTGGACATTATTTTGTCCTCTTAGAGGATGTAATCCAGTTCCAGGTCTTCCAACTTGTCCTGTCATAAGCGCGAGTGAAATTAATGCTCTTGCATTGTCAGTACCATGAATATGTTGAGATATACCCATCCCCCAAAAGATGATGGACGCTGGCGATGATGCATAAATTCTCGCTACTTCATGAATTGTCTGTGCATCGATACCACAAATTGACGTCATATTTTCAGGAGTGAAATCGTTTAAATGATTTTTTAGATCTTCAAAGTCTGTTGTTCTCTCTTCTATAAATTTTTTATCAATTAAATTTTGATCTATTATTGATTTCATTATGGCATTTAGAAGTGCTACGTCTGTATCAGGTTTAAATTGCAAATAATGAGTTGCATGTCTGGCTAAATCATTTTTTCTGGGATCTAAAACTATTAAATTTTTTCCTGCTTTGGCTGCATTTTTTATGAAGGTTGCTGCAACAGGATGATTTACTGTAGGGTTTGCTCCGATAACGATAATTGTATCTGCTTCTGCAACATCTGCAACTTGGTTTGAAACAGCACCTGAACCAATCATTTCTAGAAGAGCCACAACAGAAGATGCATGACATAGTCTTGTGCAATGATCTACATTATTATTTTTAAAGCCTGTCCTTATCAGTTTTTGAAACAAATAGGCTTCTTCATTTGAACCTTTTGCACACCCGAAACCTGCAGTTGATTTTACATCTAAATCGGTTAGTGATTTGAATTTTTCAGCAGTTCTCTCTATAGCATCTTCCCAAGAGATTGGTTCAAAATAATCTTCTATTCTGTCTAAGTTGAAATCTTCAGGTTGAATATTTTTAGTAACACCCTCTTTTCTTGCAAGAGGAACAGTTAGTCTTTGTTCACTATTTACATAATTAAACCCATATCTGCCTTTTACGCACAGTCTGCTCATATTAGCAGGCCCATCTCTCCCCTCTGCGAAAAGTATTTTGTCATCTTTGATATTATAAGTAAGCAAACAGCCGACGCCGCAATATGGACATACACTATCTACTTTTTTATCAGGGATAACTTTACCGATTTCTTTTGATGGCATTAATGCACCTGTTGGGCAAGCTTGAACACACTCTCCACAACCAACGCATGTACTAGTTCCCATAGGATCATCTAAATCAAATATAATTTCTGATGCGAGACCTCTTTGAGCGTATCCGATGACATCATTTACCTGTTCTTCCCTACAAGCCCTTACGCATCTCGTACATTGTATGCATGCATCTAAATTTACAGCAATTGCAGGATGAGATAAGTCATGTTTATTTTGTACTTTAGAGGGAAAACGTGTCTCTTGGACTTCAAGTTTATCTGACCAATGTTTCAGTTCAGAGTTTGGATCATATAGTTCTTTTGATACATCTGATTGAAGTAATTCTATTACAACTTTTTGTGAGTGAATAACTCGGTCATTATGTGTGTTAATAACCATACCATCAGATACTTTTCTAACACATGAAGGTTGAAGAGCTCTTTCTCCCTCTATCTCTACTACACAGACTCTACAGTTTCCATCAGGCCTCATGCCTTCTTTGTAACAAAGATGCGGAATTTCTACCCCAATTCTTTTTGAGACTTCAAGTATTGTCTCATCTGTATTTGCAGAGTATTCCTCTCCATTCAATGTGATGGAACAATTAATATCAAGATTAATATCTTCAGGTTTTGCCGACATCTTTTACCTCATTCGAGAAGTATTTTAACACAGATTTTACAGGATTAGATGCAGCTTGACCTAGACCGCATATAGAAGCATCCGACATTGTTTGACTTAAGTCTTCAAGCAGACTTATATTCCATTTTTTTTCTTTCATAAGCTCAGAAGCTTTAGATGTCCCAGCTCTGCATGGAGTACATTTACCACAAGATTCATGTTTGAAAAAATCAATAGTTGTTTTTGCAGCATCCCTTGCTTTATCTTTATCAGATAGTATAACGACCGCGGCTGATCCTATAAAACACCCATACTCCTCAAGTGTACCAAAATCTAAAGGGATATCATTCATACTTGCTGGCAGGATTCCGCCCGATGCTCCACCAGGAAAATAACCATAGAACTCATGCCCATCTAACATGCCACCTGCGTAATCATCTATTAATTTTTGAACTGTGATTCCAGCAGGAGCTAAATGTACGCCAGGTTTTTTTATTCTTCCACTAACAGAGAAAGATCTTAGACCTTTTCTACCATTGACGCCTTGATTTGCGAACCAATCCGATCCCTTATCTAATATATCTCTTATCCAAAAAAGAGTTTCCATATTATGTTCCAATGTTGGTCTTCCAAATAAACCAACTTGTGCAACAAAAGGAGGACGGAGTCGAGGCATTCCTCTTTTGCCTTCTATAGACTCAATCATTGCTGATTCTTCGCCACATATATATGCACCTGCTCCTCGTCTCATCTCAATTTCTGGAATATCTTTAAAGTGACTTTTGATTTTATCTATCTCCGCTTCCATAATGTTTTTAACAGCCGGATATTCATCTCTTAAGTAAATATATATTTTATCTATACCTACTACTCTAGATGCTATTAACATGCCTTCAAAAAATCTATGAGGATCTGATTCAAGATAGAACCTATCTTTAAAAGTACCAGGTTCACCTTCATCTATATTAATAGCAAGAAGTCTAGGAGCTTCTTGTTCTCTTAGTATTCTCCATTTTCTACCAGCAGGAAAACCAGCACCACCTAGGCCTTTAAGTTCTGAGGCTTCAAGAACTTCAACTACACTTTCATGTGAAATCTTCTCATTAATAATAGATTCATAAATTTCATAACCACCACCAGAAATATATTTATCTAGATCTATATAATCAGGAATCTCTGGATGAAATACTTTGGCATCAACATTTTTTTTAATTTCTTTAAAAGTTGCATTATCGATGGGATTAAATTTCACTACAGCTGCTGGCGCAGACTGACATCTACCTATACAGGGGACTTTTTGAATTCTAACAGTGCCTTTGTAATAATCATCGAGAGTTTTTGCAAGCTCATTAGCACCATTCATTTCGCATGTGACTGAGTCACAAATTCGAACAGTAAGTGAAGGCGGTTTATCTGAATCAGTATCTACCACATCAAAGTGATGATAAAAAGTTGCAACTTCATAAACTTCGGTTTGAGAAATACCCATGAGACTAGCCAGAGCTGTCATGTAATTTTTAGTTATTGCACCTTGAGAATCCTGGATTTTATGAAGGTATTCAATCAGGTGATCTCTTCTGTATGAGGAGGTATCAAGGATAGTCTCAAGTTTACTCAAGACATCAAAATCAACTTTACGACCTCTCGGCCTCAGAGTAATTTTATTCTTAAGTGTTTTTTTCATGGTATTTATTTCCTTCCCTGGTAACTATACACAATTATATGTTCTTTATATAATGATTCAAGCTGACATAAATTAATATAATAAGGAGAGAGCATTATGAGCCAAGAAAAAGTATATTCAGAAGATGAGATTAATAGCTACTTATCAGATAAATTACCCCATTGGTTTTATGAGAACGGATGGATAAGAAGAAAGTATAAAACTAGTGGATGGAAAGGAACACTCATGGTGGTGAATACTGTCGGACATTTAGCAGAAGCAGCATGGCATCATCCTGACATTGCTGCATCATATGGCTTTGCAATAGTAAAACTTCAAAATCATGCTGCTAAGGGTATTACTGATAAAGACTTTCTACTAGCTGAGAAAATAGAATCAGTTGTTCAATGGCAGCCGTCTAAAGAGGACAACACTCTTGAGGGCACTCCAGATGATCCAAGATTCAAATATGTCAAATATGATGAGTAAGTATTAGAGAAATTTTTTTACAATTCTTGTTATTTCTATACTTGGTATTCCATTAGGTATAATTTTTTTTACCTGAAGCTTTTTATCAAGTACATAAATATTAGAACTGTGTTCAACTATATAACCTTTATTTTTTGGATCTACAAATTCATATTTAGTTTTAAAAAATTTTGTTAAGGCATCAATATTTTCTTTATTAGAGGTTAACGCAGCAATCCTATTATCAAAAAAATCTACATATTCACGGACTTTTTTATAATCATCTCTGTCATAATCTACACTTACAAACATGGGCAGTACTTGGCTAGACTCATCGCCTAAACCTTTCATTACCCTTGCCATGTCCAATACTGTAGTAGGGCAAACATCTGGGCAATGCGTATATCCAAAAAAAACTAAAAGAACTTTATTTTCATAACCATTAAATTTTGTAATTTGATTATTTTTATCGTAGAAACTTACTTTTTCAAACACATTAGACATATCTGGAAATGCTTTTGAGATATCTGAATATGAATTAGTAGGACTAATCATTACAAAGATCAAAAGTATCAGTAAAGTAATTTTAGGTGTGTGAAATATTTGCATGACCTAATATACAATAACAAATAATAATATGTAATTAATTACCATTTTTTTTAAGGTAATTTTAAGTCTAAAATATTAGAATAATCTTATATTCTTATCTACTCTTTGTATGCATTATTACTTTGACAGACAAGCAAAGTGATACTAATATTTACCCAATGGGAAAATTTATTCCTAGGGAACTCAGCTGAAAATGGCAAGATGCCAAGGGAAGTTGAGAAAACAAATTCGATTAATCTGGAGGTAAAGATGATCGGACAAATACTTTTAAACACACGTTACCTACTTGCACCAATACTAATTATAGTAGCGGGTGCTGGTGTCTTACTAGGCGGTATTATGGCTTGGTTAGGCGTTGTATTACTTTTTGTAGGTCTACTAGTAGACATCGCTACAAAATTTGAAACAACAGGCGTAGGGTACGATGAAAACGGTGAAAGTCTTGGATGGCCTACATTCCAAAACTTAACAATGTATTTCATGTTACCTATATTCGTACTATTCCAATTAGTAATGGCATGGAGACTTTATACATTCATGGCACTAGGTGGAGCAGAAGGCGCGGTAGTAATGGAATTAATTCCAGGCATTTTAGTAATGCACGAAGGAATTACAGCTGTTAACTTAATCGGTGCTACATTATCATCAGGTATCTTTATAGGTATCGGTATTATTTACGGACATGAATTATCACATACCAAAGGTTTTGGTTTTGTAATTTCACGTTTGATGATGGCATTATCAGGTTCAGCACATTTCTGCTATGCACACGTTTACAACCATCACTTAGAACTTGCTAGTGAAGATGATCCTGCAACTGCACCTCGCGGTCGTACAATTTATGGTCATTACCCACTATCATATCTAGGACAATCTAAATTCTTATACAACATGGAAAAAGAAAGACTTTCAAGAATGGGAGTTTCATTCATTTCATGGCAAAACCGTTGGATTCGTGGTTATCTAATGGCGGTACCTACAGTAGCACTATTCTTTATGGCTGGTGGCTGGATAGGTATGGCTGTATTAGCTACAGTCTGGGGAATTTCAAACTTCGAATTAGAAGCATTGAACTACCTAGAGCACTACGGTTTAATACGTGTAAAAGATCAACCTATTGATTATCGCCATAACTGGGATAACTCAACATGTTTCACAGCATGGTTCTTCATCGAAATCGGTCGTCAAGCTGACCACCATGATCGTGGAGAAACACATTTCTGGGAACTTGAAAACGTAGGTTGCCCTAATACAGGTTGGGGATACTTTGTAGTATTCTTCATCGCACTTGTACCGCCAATATGGCACTGGTATATGCGTAAAAGATTAGCTGCATGGGATACTCATTTTGCTACAGACGAAGAAAAAGCGATTGCTGCAAGAATCAACAAAGAAGTTGGTTACGAAGGCACACCTTTCTCAGGCGATGTATTACAAGATGCTGGTAACGTTGACCTTGGCTTAAGATCAGCTAAGAAGTAACTTACACCTAAGCAGTAAGTAAATTTGAAGGTGCCTGGATTTCGATCTAGACACCTTCATCTTATTAAAGGGAAGGGGTTTTTAAGATATACATCTTATCAATCAACTAAATCTTATCTCGGAGAAAAATATGAAAGTAACTTATAATGCAGACGTTTGTACACACGCTGGGGAATGCGTAAAAGGTGCACCAAATGTATTTAAAGTAGTAGATGGTCAATTTGTAATTGACACAGCTGCTGATAGTGAAGAAAATATAAGAGCAACTGTAGGTAATTGCCCATCAGGCGCACTTGTAATCGAAGAGTAAAAAAAAGTAAATAACTAATTCATAATTAGGGGGTAATTATGGCAATTGGAGATCACTTAAGAGACGTTATGGACCTATATGGTAGTCCAAAATGTCCTCACACAAATGCAGTGCTTATCGCTGCAGGTGAAAAAGGAGTTGATATCAACTCTCACGTAGAAGATGACTGGGGTCCTAGTTCATCAATCAGAAGTATGAGTCCACTAGGCATTGGACCTGTCCTTAAAGATCGTACAGCTGTAAACGTTGGTTTAGTAGCTTGTATGTCTTATCTTGACGATAAAGGATTTGGACCATCACTAGTACACAGAAACGGTGTTACAAGAGCAAGAATGTTCCAAGAGATCACTATCGCTCAACAAACTGATTGTTCAGATGATGCTGCACTAGCTGCTGCATTAGATCAATTAGAAGCAACACTAAATTCACCACTTGGAAACATGAAAGGTGACTATTGTGTAGGTCAATACACATTAGCTGATTGTGCTTGGGCAGGTGTATGTCAAGTTGCAACAAACATGGGTAAAGGCACTGCTGTAAGCTCACGTTCTGCTGTCAATACTTGGTTCGCTGCTGTTCAGTCACATCCATCAACAAGCAAAGAAGCTATCAATCCATTTAGCTGTCTATCTACTAAAGCTGATCATGATGGAAACACTATGCGTGACGTAAGAATTAATACTGCTTAACTACAAAAGTATTAATCTAAGAATGGAAACCCCAGTTATTAATTGGGGTTTCTTTTTTTTGTCAAAGTGATAATGTATTATCGAATATAACGAAACGCTTATACAACATTTTTTATATAGTTTTATGAATATTTATAAATACTTATGGTTTTTTGGAACTAAACCACAAGATAGCGAAGCAAGACTATTACCATCTGGTAAAAACTTAGAAGTCTCTCGCGATGAAACACTTTTGAATGCGGCTCTAGAGCAGGGTCTAGATTGGCCTCACAATTGTAAATTTGGATCTTGCGGTGAATGCAAGTGTCGACTAGTCAAAGGTAAAATTAAACCCATGGTTGATTTTAGTGAAGCACTTACAAAACAGGAATTAGCAGACGATTATATTCTTGCATGCCAATCACGACTAACAATGGATTGTGATATTGAAGTAGAGTTGGGCGATCTCATTAGAGTTCCTGCTAGAACTTGTAATGCAAAAGTAAAAGCTACTGAAATGCTAACATCAGACATTATGTCTGTAACAATTGGCACTGATAGTGATATCCCTGAAGGCAAAGACAGACCAGGTTTAGCAGGTATGTGGGCCGAACTATCAATACCAGGTCTTGATCGTCCTAGATCGTACTCATTTGCAAGTGCGCCTCAAAATGAAAATAAAAATGAATTTACTTTTTTCATTAGAAAAGTGCCCGGTGGTAAGTTTACCGAATGGCTTTTCAGTGATAACAGAGATCCTGATGAATGCGTCACCATTAATGGCCCATTTGGCACATTTTATTTAAGAGAAAAAGAAACTCCAATTGTGTGCATTGCAGGTGGTAGCGGATTAGCACCAATAAAAGCAATTTTAGAAGGTGGTGTTAACGATCAAATCAAAAGAGATGTTATTTTTCTATTTGGAGCGCGCACGCAAGCAGACTTATATTCATTAAAAGAGATAGAAGATATTAAAAATAATTGGAATAAGGACTCATCTTTTCAATTTATACCTGTTCTTAATATGGAACCAGAAGATAGTGACTGGAAAGGTGCAAGAGGAATGGTTACGGATTACTTTGAGCAAGAAGTAATTCCAAAACAAAATTTAGATATAAACGGTTGGCAGGCATATTTATGTGGACCTCCTCCGATGGTCGATGCTGCTGGTGTTTGTCTAACTAAAAATGGTATTTCTGAAGATGAAATCTTCTACGATAAATTCACAGATTCTAGTAATTTATAAAAATTCTAATCAGCCCTTATTTATCAATAAATTCTTTACAAACCGTTATATTTAGACTATTTTAATTCTACGGTATGTGCATAATTTATATCACAATATCGTTAAATGCTAATATAAGAGGAGAGTAAATATGGGATTTCTATTCGGTAAGACAGCTCAAGGCACTTATGTCGTTGTAGCTTTCTGGATAGCGTGTTACTACTTCTTCAGCAGCATGTTCCCAATGTGGCACTTTGCACCAGGTTCAAACCCTGGACTTGCTGGGTGGCCTGTAGCATTACTTATTGGTACACTGTTAATTGTAGCTAATATGATAAGTGTTTATCTTTTCATAAAAGTTGCAGGTAACAGACCATGGGAATGGTTTGAAGATGGAGTCTACGGACCAGGAGACGAAGGGTAAAAGAATTGCAACGGAAGTTGTAATACTTTAGGAGTCTTTAATACACGGATTTTACGGGGGAAAGCTTAATTGATTTCAATACTGGACGTATGTCCCCAGCCATAAGACGTTATATATATATATAAATGAGGAAAAGTTATATGAAAACTTTAAAAAATGATTGGAAGCTAGGAGCTGCCGTCGGGACAGCGCTGTCTCTAGGCTCTGCTGGCGCAATCGCAGGACCACACGGGTTCGATCTTCATAACGTGCTAAATGGAGCATCGGCATCTTTTGCTGGTACATCTATTGCACATACAGAAGATCCAGTATCCGCAGTGTTTGGTAACCCTGCAACGCTTGCACAGTATTTCGGTGGTACCCACTTTATGTTTGGTGCTACTTTCTATATGCCACGTGCAACTATGGTTCATGATGGTTCAGCGGGTTACGCTGTATCGGGTCATTCAACGCTTGATACATTAGTGGAAGTGGGAGGTTCTGCAAGTACTGAAGCGGTCTCTGCTTTTGCTTTTGATTCTACATCTAAAGCTGATGTTTATGCTGTACCTACTGTAGCTGTAACACAAGATCTAAGTGGTCTTGGTATACCAGTTGTATTGGGTGTCGGTGTATCAGCAACATCTGGTATTGGTGTTGATTATAGACATACATCAAATTCTCTAGGTGCAGGTGCAGAACTTATTAACTTAGGTGTAAACGCTGGTATAGGTATGAAAATGTCTGATACTTTAGACGTTGGTGTAGCTATGACAATTACTTACGCTATGCTTGAAGCTGGTCTAACAGGATCTGGTAACCAAGTTCATGATATTGGTTTCAGAGCTACTGTTGGTGCTCGTAAGACTATGGGTCCTATGACTATAGGTGCATACTTTATGTCAGAACAAGAGCATGAGTATGATAATCTACACGTAACAAGTAATGATGGTACTACACTATCTAACCTATCAGGTGCTAGTGGCTATACTGTCAAATGTAACAAAGATCGTGGTAATGTATGTCGTCAAGACGTAACAGTTCAACAACCCTACAACATAGGCTTAGGTATAGCTATGGATATGGGAAATAACCTAATGGTTATGGCTGACTTGACGCATAAAAAATGGTCAGAAGCTCATTTCTTTAAAGAGTTCTATGATGATCAAAACGTAGTTTCTTTTGGTATCCAAAAAACAATGGGTAACCTGAAGTTACGTGCTGGTTATGGTTATGCTGATGACCCACTACTATCAC
>ERZ802822.2350-NODE-2350-length-10614-cov-6.151466_pt1 | contig 10614 bp, 8 predicted proteins | sample MGYA00345649_ERZ802822 | MGnify/ENA primary metagenome ERZ802822 (study PRJEB30503, sample SAMEA104212359) | marine metagenome | biome: Westerlies Biome; feature: [SRF] surface water layer (ENVO:00010504) within the epipelagic zone...; material: water... | reverse complement strand
TAATCGAGTTATAAAACATTCGCGTAGGCTGAAGCAAGACTAAAAACTAGACTTGATCAAATTAACTCAGGAAATAAGCATGTCCCAAAATACTTCTGGCAATAAAATCTCAAAATCTGAAGCTGAAGCTGTACAAATTGCAATTTTACTTCACGATATTGGACACGGTCCATTCTCACATGCTTTAGAGCACTCACTTATCAAAAACATTACGCATGAGTCCCTTTCTCTTCTAATCATGCAGCATTTGAATAAAGAATTTAATGGTCGACTAGATGAAGCCATTGAGATTTTCAGTAATAATCACAAAAAACGATTTCTTTACCAATTAGTAAGTTCCCAACTGGATATGGATCGCTTAGATTATCTCAGAAGGGATGCTTTTTACACTGGTGTGGTCGAGGGTGCCATAAATTCTGAAAGACTTATCTCGATGTTAAATATTTCAAATGGTGAACTTGTGATCGATGATAAAGGACTTAGCTCAGTACAAAAATTTTTAATCAGTCGGAGCCTCATGTATTGGCAAGTATATATGCACAAGGCAGTTTTAAGTGCAGAAAATATGTTAGTACAATTATTATCAAGAGCACATCATATAGCTCAAAAAGACAATGATTTATTTGCAGGGAAAGAGCTTAAATATTTTCTTCAAAATAAACCTGGTAAAAAAGAATTTGATACAAATCCTGATGTTCTCAACTCATTTACTCAATTAGATGATGCTGACATTTTAGCGGCAATGAAACAATGGAAAAATCATAAAGATCTCGTTTTAAGCGATCTAAGTGAAAGATTATTAGACAGAAAATTGTTTCAAATCAAATTTTTAAAAAAAGAGATTTCTGAAAAGAAACAAAATTCTTTAGACAAAGAAATTCGAACTCAGTTCCATATAAGCAGTGAGCATTCAAAATATTTTTTAATTCAAGGGATAGCTAGCAACTCAACATATGTATCGGATAAAGAAGAAATTAAAATCCTAAATCGAGATGGAAACATAATTCCTTTATCCGAGGCATCAGAAATTCTTCCTTTGAGCGTTTATAATCATACGATAACAAGGCCTTTTGTTTGTTGGCCAAAAGAAATTAGATGGATAGATTAACTGCAACTACAATAAAACCTATTAAAATATCTCAGATTGCGAGAATTTTGAATGCAATATTTGATGAAAAAAAAGATCAAGAAGTATCTTCATTTTGCACTTTGTTCCCAGGTGAGCCAGGTGGAATTTCATTTTTAGCAAAGGACTCATACATAAAACGACTAAAAGACACCAAAGCATCAGTTGTTATAATAAATGAAAAACAAATATGCCCGGATGACTGCAATTCTATTTGCCTAAGAGTTAAGAACCCATACCAAGCATGGGGTAAATTACTTTCAAAGTTGGGATCTCCAATTACCTGGTCAAATCAAGAAATATCTAAAAGTTCTAACATTCATAAATCCGCAAAAATTGCGAAAAATGTTGTCATAGGGGAGAATGTATTAATTGGAGAAAATGTAGTAATTCATCCAAATGTCACAATCTATCCCAATTCGATAATTGAGAAAAATTGTATTATTCATTCAGGCGCAGTCATTGGTGCAGATGGGTTTGGGTTTGCATTACCCGAAAATCCGAAGGAAACCCTTCAAAAGATTCCTCATATAGGTCATGTGATCTTAAATGAAGATGTTGAAATTGGTGCAAATTCTTGTGTTGACCGCGCTGTTGTTGGAGCTACATCGATTGGAGAAGGGACTAAACTTGATAACCTATGTCAGATTGGACATAATGTTCAAATTGGAAACGGATGTGTTCTCGCAGGGCAAGTAGGGATTGCTGGATCCACAGAAATTGGAAATCATGTTCAAATTGGAGGACAAGTAGGAATTGTTGGTCATATTAAAATTGGAGATTTTGTCCGAATTGGTGCTCAAAGTGGCGTTCACAAGAGTGTTGAAAAAGGAAAAACAATCATTGGTAGCCCTGCAGTAGAGGCATCAATATGGCGACGTAATTTCGCAAATTATAATATGAAAAGTAAGTGAAAAATTACAGGTTACTTAAACCATTTGAATTATCGGGAAAAGGCATTCATACTGGGGTTGAAACGAAAGTTCGAGTATATCCAGGAGAACCTGATCAAGGTTACACTTTTCATCGAATCGACCAAGAAAATTCTGAAATTTTGAAAGTAAATCCGTATTGTGTTACCGATACTCAAAGAAGAACTACTCTATCCCAGAATACTACTACTGTTCATACTGCTGAGCACCTGCTAGCTGCTCTTTATGGATTATCTATTTATGATGCCCGGATTGAACTAGACAATAGTGAAATACCTATTCTAGATGGTAGTTCCCTTCCATGGGTAAAAGCAATAAAATCTGTAGGTGTGGCTCCCGCAAAAAATTTAGCATTTGGTCTAAGGCTTAAAAATAAAATTCGGGTAGAGGATGAGTTAACAGGAGCTTGGGCTGAAGCTATTCCATCGGATAGAATTGAATTCCATGTAGAATTAAGTCATAAAGAAGAGGCCATTGGATTAACAAAAGCTCAATTTTCATTCAGTGATGATTTTGAGTCTACAGTTGCGTACGCAAGGACTTTTACGCTGTCTACCCATCTTACACCACTTATAAACAAAGGGCTACTAAAAGGAGCTGACCCTGGGGCAGGCGTAATTGTTATTGATCAAGTGCCAAGTCAAGAGGAATGGGAGGGTCTAGAAAAATTTATAGGTCTTCCACTCAAGCGAAGAAAAGATATTGGAGAACTACCATTGACCCCATACAGATCAAATAATGAACCTGCAACTCATAAACTTCTGGATTTAATTGGAGATATTTCACTCATAGGTCAGCCTGTATTGGCCGAGATTCGTACATTTAAACCCGGACATAAAATAAACACCTTATTAGCAAAAAAAATCATGGAAGAAGCTATTAAAACAAAAAAGATACCCTCATACAGTCCTGATTCAGAAATCATTATGGATGTCAGTAAAATCATGTCCATAATCCCTCACCGTCCACCTTTCTTGCTCGTGGATAAAATTATTGAATTATCCGAGACGGATATCGTTGGAGTTAAAGCAGTTACGATGAATGAACCCTTTTTCCAAGGTCATTTCCCAGGATCCCCGGTTATGCCAGGAGTCCTCCAGTTAGAAGCAATGGCACAAGTTGGAGGTATTCTTGCTTTAAGTGCGGTCGACGATCCAGAAAATTATCTCACATATTTTTTAAAGATGGACGAGGTGAAATTTAAAGCAAAAGTGAACCCTGGAGATACTTTGATTTTTCATCTTGAACTCACAGCTCCGATACGTAGAGGAATTGTACAAATGAAAGGAAAAGCATTTGTTGGAAATCAACTGGTATCTGAAGGGTTCTTTACAGCTCTAATAACAAAAGAAAAATAATTATTGTGATTTCAGACTTGGCATCTATTCATCCTGAAGCTAAAATAGCTGGGAATGTAACTGTAGAACCATTTGCCGTTATCGAGGCTGATGTAGAAATTGGAGAAGGGTCGGTCATTTACAGCCATGCATGTATACTTTCTGGTTCTAGATTAGGGAAAAAATGTAGAGTATTTCAAGGTGCTGTTATTGCGGGTATACCTCAAGACCTTAAGTTTGAAGGGGAATATAGTCAGGTAATAATTGGAGATAATACCACTGTTCGAGAATGTGCAACAATTAATCGCGGAACAAAAGCATTTGGCAAAACTATTTTAGGACGAGATTGCCTGATTATGGCAAATGTTCACATTGCCCATGACTGTATTTTAAATGATCATGTGATTCTTGTGAATAATGTGGCTCTTGCAGGACACGTTGAAATTGGAGATTGGACTATTATTGGCGGGCTATCTGCAGTTCATCAATTTGTTAAGGTTGGCCCTCATGTAATGGTAGGAGGTGGATCTTTGGTGAGAAAAGATGTTCCGCCATTTATCACCGTAGCACGTGAACCACTATCTTATGAAGGAGTTAATGTTCTTGGTCTGAGAAGGCGGGGGTACAAAAATTCTAGGATAGAGGAAATTCATCATGCCTATAGACTTGTATATCAAAGTCGATTAAATACAACTCAAGCAATTAGTCAAATTGAAATTGAGGTCAAAGAAAGCCCAGAAATAGGAGATATTTTAAAGTTTTTAAGAGCTTCGGATCGCGGAATTGTAAAAAATCTCTAAGAATGAGTTTAGAGCTAATTAACTTGAGTAAGGTTTTTGGTTCCAATACAATAATACCTGAGTGGAATATAAAATGGGAAGCAACTGAAAAAATTGGAATTTTAGGCACAAACGGTTCCGGAAAAAGTACATTTTTAAAGTTACTTGCTGGGCAATTAACCCCTTCCTCAGGAAAAATTTTAATCTCGAATAAATCTCCAGAAAAATTACCTCTATTAGCAAGCTATTGCAGTCCACACCTTGAATTATTTGATAAGTTTACCGTCAAAGAACATTTTAAATATCATAGTTTATTAAAGCCATTCAGAAATGGGAATTCAATAAGCGATATCGGTTTAAGAAGTCAAGAATTTGATGTACCACTTTCATCTTTTTCTAGCGGGATGAAGCAAAGAGTAAAATTAGCATTATCAATTTTTAGTGAGTCACCCCTATTATTGTTGGATGAACCCTGCAGTCATCTCGACAAGAAAGGTATCGAATGGTATCAAAAGACTCTAGCTGCCAATACATCCCCAACATCATATTTCGAGGACCGGATTGTTATAATTGCATCAAATTATGTAAATGAAGAATTATACGACTGCGATTCATATTTTCTACCCACCGGAAAGTCCGTCGTACCTTAGTAAAAACATTATTATCCTTAACACCAGATTCTAATATGGCTTCTACATCAGATATTAAAAATGGGCTTTGCATTCATTTCAACCATGCTCCTTACCAAATTGTAGAGTTTCTGCACGTTAAACCAGGAAAAGGAGCTGCATTTGTTAGAACAAAACTGCGCAATCTCAACGATGGACGTATTTTAGAACACACCTTTCCCAGTGGCGCAAAGCTGGATGATATAAGTATTGAGTATCGTACATATCAATTTCTTTATAACGATCCGAATGGCTACCATTTTATGAATGTAAAAACCTATGAGCAAGTAGAAATGCCGAAAGAAGTAATAAATGCACCCGATTTCTTAAAAGACGGAATGGAATGCATGGTTTTATTTCATGCAGACGAGGATAAAGCATTGCGGGTAGAGCTTCCTACGACTGTCACTTTAGAAATAAAGTATACAGAACCCGGTGTTAAAGGCAATACGGCCACCAATGCATTTAAACTTGCAACCCTTGAAACAGGAAGCGAAATTAGAGTTCCTCTGTTTATAAATATTGGAGAGAAGATTGTTGTGAATACTGCGGATGGTACTTACAAAGAACGAGCCAAATAGAATCTAAACTCAATAAACACTATCGTATAGATTTAGAAGTTTGACAATTAACTCTTTGAAAAAATGATCAAAAAAAAACCGCTCTGTCTCCAGAGCGGTTATTTTTTTACTGAACAAATCTGTTCATCGTTAACATTAATCAGTTAACATCCCAGAATACTTTATCAGTATCATCGTCACTACCGCCGTTAGCAGCTGAAACATTTGTGGTATTCAAAGAATACTCATCAACTCCATAACTCATACGGTTAGGTGGAAGTCTTTGCGCAACATCTGCTATGTTCATTGCAGGGTAATCATATTGACGCACAGTGTTGTAAGCTTCATTACCGCGCATGTACATTGATAACCATTTCTGAGTTCCAAGCAGTTCATTAGCTTTAGAAGCATCCCAAGCTACAGTTGTCTGAGCCATATATGCATCAGCATCAGTAGTAGAAACACCCCATTGAGCCATAGAAGCACGAATACCATTCTCATAATGCTCGGCAGCTGTACCAGCTTGAACATTCCATCCGCGATTAGCAGCATCAGCAGTTAGGAAACTAACCTCACCAAAGCTCATGAAATGAGCAGCAAGAGTAGGGTCTTCTAAAGCATCACCAGGCTGAGAGTGGGAATTATAGGCCGAATTCTGACCATAAACACCACCAGTTAAATCACCTAGAGAATCTAAATTTCGGAAGTACACCGCACGACGAGGATCATTATGAGCATTCATAACTCCAGCCATCGTATTAGAAGCACAGAAATCTGTACGCCCAGACTGCACCAAATCATCCCACAAAGGATTTGTGTGAGGAGGTGAAGAAGTATAAGCAAGAGATGCATTGTCAGCGCTTGAAGTAAATACTCCAGCAGCTAGTGCAGCCTCACCAACTTCTTTGGCTCCATAAGTTCCGTCGGAATCATAATCTGCTGAACGAACAGCAAGCTTGAGAGCTAACGATGCAGCAAATTTCTTCCAAGCATCAGAATCACCACCATAAACTAGATCATAAGCACCAAGACCATTGTCACCAGACAAAGTTCCGTGAGCAGTAAGTATTCTAGCAATCAAATCTGCATAGATTATCGCGGCGTCATCATATTTAGGAGTCACATCATCAGTCAGCGCCTCAGAATAAGGAACATCGTTATGAATGTCTACCAATACATGATAAGTATATACTTGAAGTAAATCACAAATGGCCAATTGATTTGCCTTTTCAGCTGCAGGTAATGCATCATCTGCACTAATAATTCCTTTAGCATCATTCAAATCTCTAAGAACATTTGCATAGAGTGCATCAAAAGTATTACCGTTGACATCACGTTGATTATAGTTATAGTTAGACTCATCTGTGTAAGTAGTTTGAGTCCAGTGTTGAGCCCACAACGTAAAGTTGTTCTCATTAACATTGATACTTGCCAAGTAGTCCGAAAGGTCTACAGTCGCGTTCGCAATGAGAGTTCCTGCAGGTACTTGGACCGGAGCTTTTCCATTTTCATTCAAGCTCGATAGGTCACTAGTACAAGAGGCAATAAGCAGAGCAGCACTTGCTGCAGTAAATAATTTTTTCATGCTTCTTTATTATTAAAATTTCAAATTAACTTTTACGCCAACCTCACGAACTGCAGGGTAAGCACCTGATTGATTACCCTGAACATTTCCAGCAGATAAACCTGCCTCAGGATCAGAATATGGATTTGCTTTCCATAGGATAGCCAAGTTTCGGCCAACCAATGAGACATCTAATCCTTTAATACCAGTTTGTCCTAAAAGATCAGCAGGAACACTGTATTGTAGAGCAACTTCACGAAGCTTCACATAAGATGCGTCCCAAACGTGGTATTCAGCAACACCTCTTGAATATCCAAGAACGTTACTGTAGAAACTCATGTCACCGTAAAGAGGATCTCCATTAGCATCTACATCTACCGTATTGTTTGAGTAGTCATTGTTACCATCAGCATCTACCGATCCGTCCCAGTAAGAAACTCCAGTGAATCTTAATCCACCAGCACCTCCACCACCATGAACTTGGTAGTCTGCATCGTAAACAGAGTTACGAATAGGGTTTCCTGCATCATTAAGTCCAGCAGTTAGATCGTAAATACCGGTTGCATACCCATAATATGTATCTAAAGAGAAGAAGTCTCCACCCCATGACACATCTATAAGAGCACTTGCAGTCCAGTTTTTATAACGGAATGAGTTATTCAAACCACCAAACCAGTCTGGGTTAATATTTCCTAAAACAGCTTTTTCACCTCTTAGGTATCTAACTCCGCCTCCACGGCCTCTAGAATAAAGAACGTTGTCATAAACAATCGGACGACCTTCAGCATCTCTCTCATGAGAAATTCCATAAATTGCTCCGTATGCTTCTCCAGGTCGAGCTTCGATAGTGATACCACCTTGAACTCCTGCAAGCTGAAGGTTTTCAGCACCCTCAAATAAAGAAACTACTTCGTTTCTGTTTCGAGTGTAATTCGCATTTATGTTCCACTCAAAGTCCTTAGTACGAACCGGAGTGAAATTAATTGAAGCTTCAATACCTTGGTTTTGAATCACACCAGCATTAACGTACTTGAAGATAGAACCCGTAGAAGAAGAAACTCTCGCAGGCATAATTTGATTCTCTGAAACCTGGTTGTAGTATGAAAGATCAAAACCAAAACGGTTATCAAATAACATCATCTCTAAACCTATCTCTGTAGAATTCGTACTCTCTGGAAGCAAGCCTGCATTTGCATCTGTATTTGGAGCAGAAGCTAGATTTGCACTTCCGAAAGGAGTACCCATATTATATGCATTCGCTAAAGCTTGAGCAGGAGCATCAGCACCTACCTGAGCATAGTTTGCTCTGAACTTACCAAAGTTGACAGCATCTACGTCCATAAGCTCTGAGAATACAAGAGAAACAGTCGCTGAAGGATAGAAGAATGAATTATTATCACTTGGAAGAGTTGAAGAAACGTCTTGACGTCCTGTAACATCAACATACAAATAATCCTTATATCCTAATGAAGCTCTTGCAAAGAGTCCATTCACTCCGATATTATATGCGCTCTCAGATGGAGCCTCAGGAGCATTAGCAGAATTACTTAAAGCATAAACACCCGGAACAACAAGTCCACCGTTTGTAGATGCAGTAATATTTGAAACTTCATTTCTTCGAATATTCGATCCTAAGTTTCCGTTGAATGAAAAATCTCCGAAATTCTTGTTGGCTGTTAAGACTAGGTCAATATTTGTTTCAGAAACGGAACGGTTTCTTCTAATATATCTTGCTGGATCTACACCACCTACGGCTTGACGCTCTTCTTCAATAGCAGAATATGTATCAACAGAAGCACGACCCATAAAGTCTAACCAATCATTAATCTTATAGTTTGTCATGATGTTACCCATGATACGATCACGAGAATCACTCGAATAATTTTCATAATGACTGAAATATGGATTGTCAAAGTAGTGAGGCGCTAGAGGTCTAGCTGCACCATAACCATAAGCATTCCAAGAAAGGTTTTTACCTGTTGTTTCATAAGCAGCTCTCTGCTCTAAAATGTCAACTCCTACATCATACCACTGACGGAAAGATTGGTTTGGGTTTCTATTGTCATAACCCGTTCCCATTCTACCAACAGCACCTTGCTGAATGTAGCTAGCTGTTGTAGAGACCGTTAAACGATCACTCAAATTTTGACTTCCACTGAATGAGAAGTTATTTCTATTTAATGAAGAATTAGGCGATATCCCAGTTGTTCTAAACTGAGTAGCGCTTACTCTAAATGTACCATTCTCACTTCCTCCGTCTACAGCAACTGAGTTATTAGTTGTAATTGCAGTCTCCCAGAAAGATCTTGGATCATTTGCACCAGCAACGTGTGCTTGTGTTTGTTGGTAAGTTGATAATTCAGGGAATAAAGAGTTCCAACCATACTTTTGAAGGTTTGGATCGTATCTCATTCCGTATGATGCATCGTCTCCAGTTGGATCACAAATGTCATCAACTCCGTCACCGTCTACGTCAAAAGCAGTCATCTTTGCTTCAGTCCATACTCCATTAATAGTATCAGGACCGTAATAAGGACCATAACCTTGGCCATATTCATTCTGATATCTTACGAAAGTGGAAGGATTAAAAGTTCCAACGTTATATCCAGAGCTGATAGAAATACCAAGACCCTTTTTTGCTGAACCTTTTTTCGTAGTTATTAGGATAACTCCATTCGCAGCTCTTGCACCATAAAGTGCTGTTGCTGCCGCTCCTTTCAATACAGATACCTTATCTATATCTTCAGGGTTGATATCCATAGCTGCATTACCATAGTCATAACCTCCACGACCAGTTGTCTGGTTACTCGTGTTTGTAATTTGGTTTGAGATGGGTATACCATCAACTACGAATAAAGCCTGGTTATTTCCTGTAAGAGACTTGTAACCTCGTATTACTACGTTGGCCGAACCTCCCATGGTACCTGACTGCTTGATATTCACACCGGCAACTTTACCAGAAAGTGAACTCATGAAGTTAACGTCCTTTACTTTGGATACTTCAGCCCCTCCAACTTCTTGTACGGCGTAACCAATGGACTTTTTGTCTCTAGAAATACCAAATGCTGTTACAACTACTTCGTCCAGTTTGTCGGAAGAAATACTTAAAGAGACATTTAGTGAATTTCCACTTACTGTACTTTCCTCTGAGGCATAGCCCATTGAAGAAAATACTAATACGGCATTCTTGCCAGCCTTGATAGAGTACTTTCCATCAAAATTGGTGATTGCAGCATTATTTGTGCCTTTTTCCTTCACTGACACAGAAGGGATAGGCTCCCCCGTTGCGGCATCAGAAACGACTCCAGTCACGTTCTGCGCGATGGCAGAAAATGAAAAGAACGTAGCGATGGCAAGGGCGAAAAGATTTGCTCTGCGTTTCATCTAGGTGTTATTTGAATGTTAAACAGGGCTAATATAATGTAAATTTTCGTTTAAGAAACAATCTCAAGGCCCTTAATTAAAGGGAATTAAAAAAATATCAGTGAAAAATTATAATGATTATTCTTTAAAACAGACTAAGTGTAACCGTTACATTAATGCCGTTATTAGGGTACTAATGACACTTTATTGTGATTATTTATATTGAGAGTATTCCCTAAAATTTCTTCAAAGAAATGTCTTTTTTCAATTTTAGATCCAAAAAAA
>ERZ802822.2349-NODE-2349-length-10616-cov-6.164057_pt1 | contig 10616 bp, 4 predicted proteins | sample MGYA00345649_ERZ802822 | MGnify/ENA primary metagenome ERZ802822 (study PRJEB30503, sample SAMEA104212359) | marine metagenome | biome: Westerlies Biome; feature: [SRF] surface water layer (ENVO:00010504) within the epipelagic zone...; material: water... | reverse complement strand
CTCGTCATATCCGCCACGTTCCGGTCTGTAAAAGTCTTCCCGACCACGTGTAGCGACAATGCTACTGAAGGACATTCGCCGTGAGGAATGTATCGCTGGGGGCAACGTGGCATTCTTCATGACATCTGAAGACGTTTCTATTCGTAACTTCCGTTTGAGTCGCTCCTGAAGTTCACCCGAGTACACAGCGGAGTCTGGAAATGAAAATGATTCTTGAATGATGCTGGGTACTTTTCCATCAGCTACGAGTACTCCCAGATAGTGCTCCGCTCGTGTTGCAGCAACATAAAGGAGCCGTTTTGACTCCTGATCCTCTGCCTCCTCATGTCGACGACGTGCTGTTGCTGAAGCCTTTTCTACTGCAAAACCAATATCTACTTTGCGACTTCCATCTTCAGCATAGAAAACAGTAGGCCGAGATTTGGCACGCGTATTTTTTGACGCTGGCTTCCAAAGGTCAGCCACAATAACACATGGAAACTGCAGTCCCTTTGCTGCATGCATTGTGAGAACTCGAACTGCATCAGCATCGCTCTCAATACGTCGACTCACAAGATCATGTCTTGGATCCTTTTTCAATAGGTGGATAAATGTTTCGATAGCCTGGTGAGGAGTACAACCACCAGAAGGACCAATGGCATCCAACGCTTCAAAGATATGGAGGAAATCCGTGAGATTTCGTTCACCATCAGGACCCGCAGCAATACGCTGCATCATGTCCACTTCTTGTTCGATTGCCACACCAAAAGCAGCAAGACCTTGACGCGTCAGCACAGCCGAGAGCTTCATAAGCTCTTCCTGCACCCGATACATGACAGCATCAGCCAAAAGGCCACTCTCTGACAGTGCATAACCAAAAAAACATGTCGCAGCTGCTCGTCGAACATGCCCGTTGCTGGCTGGCTTCTCAATAGCTTCAAAAATGAGACGAAGGTCAAATGCCATGCGACCTGCCATGACACTATTTGTACCACCACTTACCGCTGGAATACCGACCTGCGCCAGTCGTCGTTCAATCATTCGACTCACGCTTCCTGTGCGCGTCAAAATGCAAATATCATTCGGCTCTAACTGGCGTGCTCCCGTCTCGCCACGCGGAATGAATTGCACCTGCTCTAAAAGATGAATGACTTTTCCAATGGTTGGACCAACAAGTGACTGCTGACTGTCCGTCTGCCCTAGGTGAATCATCTCAAGGGGCTGCACATTACCGACAAGGCAAGACTCCCTGTGATCATCTGATGCAGTGACATCACTGTAGGTAATTCCATCTCCAAAGCTTACGTGTGAGAATGCCTTGTTCAGGCTTTCCAGAAGAGGCTGATCTGAACGCCAGTTTGTGGAAAGTGTCCGATGATTCTTCGCCTTTTTCGTAAAATTTACATATGCCTGTACATCCGCGCCACGAAAACTATAGATCGCCTGCTTTGGATCACCGACGCTCACTAATGACCGATCATCACTCCCCGGAAAAAGCCGCGTAAAAAACTCCCATTGAAGACGATCTGTGTCCTGAGCCTCATCAACAATTGCCAAGAGAAACCGCTTTTTCAAACGTTTTACCATCGCAGAACGCGGATCTGCTACGAGTTCATACGCACGTCGCAAGAGATCATTTGAATCTGGTGTCGACGCCATCGCATTGTGCACTCGACGAACACACTGAGCCAGCATTTCTTTTAGATTACAAAGACGGTCAATGATTACCTGGTCTTCTATTTCCTGTTCATCAAACCAGGTTTCGATGAAAGGATCTCCTAATAGAGTTGTCAGAAGTAAACGCAAGGTTGACTCATCCCAGCGTTGACCAGATGCGGCTGCGACAACGATCGCATCATTTACAACTTCATTTACAATGCGGTCCGTCTCTTCAGCATCGACTACCGTTTCGATATCTACACCAGCTGTTCGAAGCACACGACTACAGACACCATGAATTGTTGAAATTGTTGCGGTGTCGAACTCAACAAGAGCTCTTTCGAGACGGAGAGCTCGTTTCGATCGCTCACTTTCATCAGTATCAAATAAGAAACGTGTAACAGCATCGGCTCCGTCAACAGATGAGCCTCGTAAATCCGAAGCCGTTGAAATAAGTCGCTTTCTGATTCGATGCCGTAATTCCATGGCTGCATTTCGCGTGAATGTCGTTATCAGGATATGTCCAATCCGCAGATCATCACGGACGGCTAACTCCCGAGCCACAAGTGCAGCAACGGCATACGTCTTTCCAGTACCAGCACTCGCCTCAACGATCATGCTTGTGTGAATATGATCACTAGTCAGGTCAAGTTTCATTCTGGGCTGTAGATATTTGTTCTAGGTTTAAAACGTGTAACCGCAACATATTGATCGAAAAATGCTTTCTGTCTTTGAGCGTCTGCAAAAACCTCATCAAAGACAGGGGTTCGGCCATGAACGACTACTTCAAGACTATTTTCATATGAAGCGTATGTGACAAACGAAGAAAATGACTTTCTTGACTTGTCTTGATTGGCAAGAAAGTCCTCAGCTGCCTTACCAAAACTACTGTACGCGCTCACTGCTGCCTGCTGATACAACGTGCACAACTTTTCAAGAAGATGCTGGGAATCCTGTCTGTTTATACTGTTGTCCAGAGTGACTTCACGGACCATAACGGCTTTCCGTGGCTTTCCCTTGTCATCTTCCGCACCGGGTGACCACTTTTCATGCTGGCTATAAACATAGGCACGTTTTGCTGGTACACCCGCAACCATTGCGACAAGTAATTGTGTCAATGCAAGATACTTCGACCGTCGAAATTGCGTTGATGTCTTTGCACCTGGGTGAAGTAGTATGAGTGACAGAGGATCATCCTGACAGAGCTCCAGCGTGCCCGAAATCTGTAGATTATTCACTTCGACACGGATTCTCTCAGCCTGTCTTTTGACAAGCGGCAAGCTGTCTTCATCTGTCTGCTGCACAACTGCCTGGGCAAAACCTGTAATTTCCTCAATTGCTGCCTCGCCAAATCCCCAGATTGGGACATCACCATCTGCCCGGACAGCATCCTTCCATGCATTTTCAAATACCTCACTCTGATCACTATCAATGTAGCCCTGAATGTAGTTGTCTCGTAATTCGCGCTGCTCATAAGACGAGAGCGTCAGCGGAAGTGTGGCGGGAATCTCAACGTCGTCATTTCTCCAAGGATTAATCGCTAATGTTTCGCGTACGAATGGCCACAGCGGGTCACACATAAATGCCGCAAGTGACGAGAGCTCGAGAAGCGTTCGCGGAGCAGGTGATATGGGTTCAGGCATGACGGGCTGAGGTGGTGCTCCCAATGCTTTGGCAACATGCAAAGCTTTTTGATCATGACTCCATATGGTGCCTGGCCGAATCCCAGCTGCCAAAAAATTTCTCTTGCTACACGCATGCCGCGGATGAAACACCTCAACATCGCTATATTGTTCACCATTGTAATTCCAGAGAGGCACCCCGTGACGACCTACAAAATCAATAAATTCAGCCAACGGTGTTACCAACGGTAAGGTCGCATTTGTTGAAACGCTCATTCCGGTACAGGTGATAATTAATTGGTCTCGAGCTGATACAACACAATCTAGAAAACCGCGACGAAGATTGACCCTGGGGTCACTGTCTCCAAGCAATTGCTGCCGCTCAACAAGGTTGTCATGATCACTGACAGTCGCTTCAGCCACATCATCATCAAAGCCAGCGACACAGATCACCCGAAATGGCACTGCACGGAGTGGAATCATAGAAGTGGCAGTAATCGCACCAGTACGCAGAGGCTGATAGCCAACAGCAGCTGTTAACTTTGTTATTAGAATGGTTTTCATATCGTGGTATGGCACTTGGGTTTCAGTCGCGACTCGTCGCAACTGATCAAGTTCATAGACCACTACTTCTAACTCTTCGGTTTCATCCCCAATGAGCTGTATTAGTGATTGCTCGAGGTCATCACACCAATCACCGACTGATTGGTTCTTGGTCACACGACGATCCAACGTGTCGATCACGCGTACGATAGACAGAAGTGGCGCAAGTGATTCTATATCTGCAGTATCTACACCCGTTATTGGCACAACACCACCAAGTGCTGCTTCGGGTGTCCCATCTGGGAGCAAGATACCGAGTAGCATTCTCTCGAGGCCCTGCCACCAGGTGTGTGCTGCTAACCCTGGCTGATCAAGTCCATCTCGCTTACGACGAGGGCCATCAATACCCCAGCGAATACGCGTACGTTCTATACATCGCCGCCAAACTTCGATCGCATTATCATCAAGACCATAATGATTCTGGACCAGACGATGTGTAGCTACCGCTAACATATCATCAACTGAACACCGCGAACCGATGAGTTTGAGCAACGCGATAAGAAGCTCTGCTCCGTCACTTACATCACGAATCCCTCGATCTGCAATGACAAGAGGGAGTTCAATTTTATGGTTACTGTCTGTCAGCGTACGGCTAAAGACTGCTTCGAGGTGGGGCGCTAATTCAGAAATCCGTGGGCTCACGATAAGAATATCATGAGGGGAGAGATCTTCATGCTGCTTCAATGAATGAAGAAGTGCGTCATGAATCACCTCTGCCTGCCTACTGAGATCATGGCAACGATGAAGAAGCAGCGAATCGTCTGCTTTACAAACAGTGTCACTACCGATGTCCCCATCTGCAATTGTCTGCTGTATTGATTCTAAAAGCGACCGCGGCTGCTTGCTGGTATCACTTTCGTGATGAGCTGTATGCTTCGGTGTAAAACCTTGAGAGGCAAGCAGCATTTGGGTCTCTTGTGTTCCGCGTAGCCAGGAAGTAACCAGCGGATCACCAACTTGTGAAACAGCTATCTCTCGCTTCTCTGGAAGATACCCAGGCGTTAATGCAGGGGCCATCTGTTTCCATTGAGCCTGAAGAGGTGGTGACGGATGAACAAGTAATACATTGACGTCACAGCATTCTCCGTTTGTACTCTTCAGTGAGGAAAGTTTTTTGAGCACCTCGGTTTGTTGCAACGATAGTGACTCAAGGCCCGCCACCAGAACTGTTGATGGAACCGGCCCTTGAGCATTTCGATCCCGGGCCGGTGGACTTGGTTGATTGATAGCAGTGCGAACCAGCTTCCAGAGATCAAATTGCCAGCGATCGCTACGAGCCAACGAAGCGAGGAACTCATTTCCGGTCCCGTTCCTTTCTTCAGCCGTCGGTGCAAGAACTGGCTTTCCATCCTCCCATCCCAAAATCATACCTGGTCGTCGGAAGTGGTAATGATCAAATCTGTCAGCAATTCGCCACGCTGCAAGCAAAGGACCACCTGCTTGCTGAATCAGCCATTCACAGTGTGGCGACTGCACAATTATATCGAGTACCGAAAATGTAAGTCGCTGAACAGACCATGGATCGTTCTCATAGTCATCCGACCCAATCAATTGTGACAGTGAACCCGGATAGGAAAAATCCACACCGGCGACTATCCCATCACCTAGTTGTGCATCTGTTGAGCCGAGTCTTCTCGCCAGTTTGTCAGCCAGCCAACTACGAGCTCCGATAGTTGGTATTACAATCTTGTAGGATGTAAAAATATCCATCGGCTGAGACAGAAATTCAACGGCCTCATCGACAACAGCATCCAAACTCGTAACGTATTGAATGGAAAGTGGCATAGTCGCTGTAGTTTATCCGGCCTGCAGAATTCCTGGAATATTTTCATTGAAACTTCGTTTACACTTGTTTTGCAATCGGTGGCTATTCATCAATCCTAGGCTCTAGCCGTCACGTGCTAATAGACTGCCTCAAAAATAGGAGCAATGGCAATCAGACAACACGAACAGGGCCACAACTCTGAGAAACGTGATACTCGTGATGCATCACCCTCGATTGATCATCATGACACCATTGCGTCGGTTGAGGAACTGTCAAGGCAGACAACCGACTTTGGCCTAGGAAATGAAGAGACTGTCACAGAGCACTCTGATTCTCTCATTGGCCATACGTTTGGCGATGTCGTTATTGAGTCGCTTCTCGCATCAGGTGGTATGGGCCGTGTCTATCAAGGACGACAGCGATCACCTGACAGAAAAGTAGCAATCAAAGTCATACGTCCAGGTCATCGATCACCACGTGCATTCCAACGATTTCAGCGTGAGACTGAACTCTTAGGACGACTGAGCCATCCGGGGATCGCCCAAATTTATACTGCTGGTTCTATCACAAGGAATGGAGAAGATTCACCATACTTTGTGATGGAACTGATCCAAGATGCAATGCCATTGGTGAAGTCCGCAAATCACCGAAACTTGTCGAATCAAGAACGCCTGACTCTTTTTTCATCGATCTGTAAAGCTGTTGCATACGGCCACTTACACTCTGTTATTCATCGTGACCTCAAGCCAAGTAACATACTCGTTGATGCCGCAGGGCACCCGAAGGTCATTGACTTCGGTATTGCTCGAATAGAACAAGACAATGATGCAACTGAAACAGGTACATTTCTTGGGACACGCCAATACAGCAGCCCTGAACAATGTGCCGGAAAGAAAGTAGATGCCCGTAGTGATGTCTATTCACTCGGCGTTCTCCTCTATGAATTACTCACAGGGAAACTGCCCTATGAAGTAAAAAACACTTCTTTTCTTGAAACAGCCCGCATCATTCACGAGCAACAACCAAACAAGCTACGGATACCAGAAAAGAAATTACGTTCTGGCGTTGAATTAATTGCAGAAAAATGCCTTGAAAAAAACCCTGCGGATCGGTACTTAAATGCTGAAAAACTGAGTCTTGATATCGATGCACTTCTTTCTGGACAGCCACTTGCTGCAAAGCCACAAACCGTTCTTAAAAGAAGTCTCAATTACTTGAAAAGCCATTCGTCGCCTGCTGCAACAATTGGGACACTTCTACTGATTGCGATTGTGTTTTTCTTTTCAGATACGTTTTCTTCACCAGAAAAAAATATTTCTAAAACGACAGACAGGTCATTAGAGAATATCAAATCACTTGAGGTCGAATTTGCTGGAGTATCAAGCTACAGAACCACACCACTTCGCTGGCTTCATTTCGCATTCAACGAGCCAATACTCAGTCTCACTACCGCTGACTTTCATCTTACGCGTAATGGTAAAGACGTCCCTCTTGACGGTGTGACAGTCTCTGGCAATCGAAACAGCTGGGAGATAAGCGGAATGGAAGAACTTACTGCAAAGGAAGGAGACTACGTCTTAAGTTTGTGTGGGACTGAATCGACTCCCCGAAATATTGCAGGGCACAGCTTACGACAAACATACACCACAACGTGGACAATGCCGCCGTTCAAAGACGTGCGTCTTAATCTTCTTGATGATTCATGGAGACAATACCTTGTTTCAATGAGGGGTGCGGAGTGCTATACGGAGCACTCCGCCGGCGGTTGTACATTCATTCGACCGACCGTAGTGAACAAGGAAGGTGTTACCGTTCTGAAATTTGATGCTCCATTTTCAATCCGGAACGCAACGATCAAAGCAACTATTAAAGTCTGGACGACTGGTGATCCGTCACCTTATGACCCGGGAGCAATTGCTGCTCTTGATATTTCACCCGATGGCGAAATATGGACAACCCTCGATACACGTGCAGCAAACCATGGTGGATTCGGCGGAAATTTTTTTGATATTTCTGAGTTCGTGGCCGACTCACAAACAGTGTGGGTACGGGCAAGGTTAACTGGAACTCGTGAATGGCCTGAAGATGGTCTCATCTTCAGTCAATTTTTAAGAAGTGACAAAGAAGCCTTACCAGAACCCTTCTATCTCACCATGACAGGCGGTAAGTCGCCACAGCAAGAGATTGCGGGGGTCCCTGTTCCTGATCAATAGTTGTCGTCACGTGGTGACGCACACTGCATCACATCTCGGTCTGATCGTGAAACACTCGGACAAGTTTCATAATCCGGCCAGAGCTATTCCAGTCTTGAACATACAGATTGCCACTGGCATCCCAGCATGAACCGTGTGTTCCACTAAATATCCCCTCCTTCCAATGCTCATGTGGAACCTTAAAGTTGCCACGAGTCTTGGGATCTGTATTCGACCCTAGCACCGCTATGATCGTGTTACTTTTATCGAGAATCACAATTCGTCCGTGGAGATCTGGCACTGCTACATAGTCACCCAGAATGGCTACGGACGTTGGCATACCAAGCCCAGTAATAACCTCTTCGATATATCTACCATCAAGATCGTAATGTACCAATCGACCCTTAGGCTTATGATTTCGGTCACAAATTAAGAGTCGTGGCGGATCGTATCGATCATCAAGAGTCATCCCATGTGCAGTATTAAATTCCTTTAAGCCGTTTCCTTTTGTTCCAAAGTGAGAGCGGTACTTGCCTTCTTTACTGAACCTAAAAATTCGATTGCTCGCATAACCATCCGCAAGATAAATATCGTGATCGGGCCCAACCGTAATTGCCGTTGGCGCCCATTTCTCTATCTCGAGTCCGCACTCTTGTTTACTAGGAATTCCGAAACGTAGTGTGATTGCACCTGTTGCAGCTTCAAACTTTATTCCTTCACCAGCCTTATTTCGGGCACCATATATGAAATCCTGCCCACCTTCGTTTCGCATTTTCATGTCGTGAATCGATGTATAGTCTTTTCCTACATACCGCTTCACGATCTTTCCATCTGGTGTGAAAACAAAAACTCCAAGATTGGAACTTGTGTAAATTTGCCCTTGACGGTCTACAACAACGTTTCCATGTGTCGGACCAATTTGTGAATGTCCCTCAGCATCCAGACCCCAGCCCGGAACGGTATCAAAAGTCATAACACCACAGCCCATGCGAACGGGATCAGCGGCGTATATTGGCCTTATGATAAATACCAACAAAAGAATACTTTGAGTACATACAGACAGTGCATATCGAAATGACATTTCTCTTACTTTCATTCAGAATCAACAGTTCAACTATTTCAATATTTCAGGAACTTCACTTCTCAGCACTGTTGCCGTCCAGAAATGCATAACGGTTTTATTTGTTTTCCTGAAACATGAAGTCGCGAACCTGCAAACTACCAGATGCGAATGAAATAGTTATCTGTGCCTTTTCTCTTTGCATTGCCGCGTGTTGAATTTCTGTTCGAAAATCTCCGATTGCTACCGACGCCATATCACCATGTATATCAACAGAGACCTGCGTCCATTTGTCATCCAAGGCACCAAGTGAAGGAAAATCCTTCGGTTGTAAGGAGTCTCCTTTATTGGTCTTTGATGATTTTTCAGCCCAGGCAATCATTCGTGATTTGCTTTTTTTCTGCCACGGACTCATTGCCTTTTCTGGATTGATGAATGAAATCCGGAAAACATGGCCATCACCGTTGAGAGTAAATACGACCCGTTGGCAGCCTGAAGGCTTCATCCCAAAAACTGTCTTGCCTTGTGAGCAATCGACTGCCCATTTTAATATCGGTCCATGGTTTGAGTATTTCTTGTACAGAACTGGATCAGAAACGACTGAGGCGACCCCATCTTGAAATGACCAGTCTCCGCGCTCAGCCTCCCTCGTTTCGAATTTTTTTGCTGCGAAGGGATCGATTAGATCATTACTAAAACCGGGTACAGCTGAAAACATTACAACTGCAATCCACACGATGCGATGACAAAACATTCCTTCACCCCTCTAAAGAACACTGACAGGTTATCGATACAATTTATTGTCTAGCAAAAAGATCTGACGTAATGACCGCTGCGACCAGATCTTGAAGCCTGTAACCATCATCCTCAGCCGACAACATTATTTTGTCTATAGCAAACCGATCTTCTGGTTCTATATGTCGTCCGAGAGCATGGGTCAGAAGATGTGTGACTAGCGTTCGTACAAAAAACTCTTCGTGACGTACCAATATTCTCTTGAGTTCTGCAAGATTTGAAAACGATTCACCGCTTGGCAAAACACCTGCTGTATCAACTTTTCTTTTACCACGCATGTCGTATGCACTTCGTGTTCGTCCAATCGGATCAAAACACTCCATGGCAAAACCGAGTGGATCAATCTTGCGATGACACTCATTACATGCTGCCGAGGAACGATGCTTCTCAAGTTGTGCCTTGACAGTTTTTGCACCACGAATATCTGGGTCTATGGCAGGAACGTCATCCGGTGGCGGAGGAGTGGGTGTTCCAAGAATCCGCTCTAAAACCCAAACACCACGAATCACGGGTGATGTCTCGATTCCATTTGCTGATACCGTAAGAACACTTGCCTGACCGAGTAATCCGCCACGATTCTTATCTGTAAATTGCACACGTTGAAATTCAGCTGCTTCACTGAAAGGTGTCTGAGTCTCGACACCATACAGTTTTGCAAGATCGCGATTGAGAAAACTGTAGTTTGCACTAAGCAGGTCCCGTGCCGGAAGATTATTATCCAGTACATGACGAAAAAATAATTGTGTTTCCTGCTTCATCTCTGGCTGGAGATTTGATGCATAGTATTCTGGAAATGTTTCAAAGTCAGGTGGCATGCTGCCAAGCTCACGAAGATTAAGCCAGCTCTCTAGAAAGTCATACACAAAATTATAAGAAGCTTCCCTCCCAAGAAGCCGTACTACTTCAGCTCGTAATGCATGATGAGAATTCAGTCTCCCTTG
>ERZ802822.2347-NODE-2347-length-10619-cov-6.644754_pt1 | contig 10619 bp, 5 predicted proteins | sample MGYA00345649_ERZ802822 | MGnify/ENA primary metagenome ERZ802822 (study PRJEB30503, sample SAMEA104212359) | marine metagenome | biome: Westerlies Biome; feature: [SRF] surface water layer (ENVO:00010504) within the epipelagic zone...; material: water... | reverse complement strand
AAACATTAAAAATATCTGAAGAGAAAATAGAAATCAAAACAAAAAGAAAATCAAAAATAAAAAGCACAAAAAATAATCATAACCGAAGAGTTGAATTTCAATTTATCAAATGATTGAGCTTAGATAAAGTTTTAAAAAGGGGTGCATCGCATCCCTTTTTTATTTAAAACGATATTTTTTGCTGGCCTCCCAAAGAACGGCTCCCCCACATACACTCACATTTAAGCTGTGCTTTATTCCAAATTGGGGAACCTCAATGGCACCATCACAAGAGCTTAATGTTTTTTCATCTACTCCGCTGACCTCATTTCCAAAAACCAGAGCAATTCCCATTTCAGGGTTGGGGATTTTTTCAAGACTTTCAGCTTCGTGCACTTGCTCAATAGCAAGAACTAAGTACCCTTTTTCCTTTGCGTCTAAAATAGCTTCTTCTCCATTATCAAATCCAATCCATTCAACAGATTCTGTTGCCCCCAAGGCAACCTTGTCTAGTTGCGCATGTGGTGGCCTTGCACAATATCCACATAAAGAGATTCCTTTGAGCCCAAAAGCATCTGCAGTTCTAAAGAAACTCCCTACATTATGCGCACTCCTTATATTCTCTAATATTATCCATATCGGGACTTTATTTGATTTAAGATATGATTTTAAATCATGACGGTTTAACTCATCAGTCTTTTTCTTTTTCATATTAACCCGAGTCTTTTAAACACTTTCAGCGAGGTGATGTAATGACTTCTTATATTCGCAAAGGTAAGGCCGTTATTTTTTTTAAATATGTCAAAATCCTCCAAAGAAACTCCCTTAATGCGTCAGTTTAATGCTGTGAAAGCTGAGCATCCTGAGGCTATTCTATTATTTCGTGTTGGAGATTTTTATGAAACTTTTGGAGAGGACGCGATAAAGGCATCAAAGTGTCTAGAGATAACACTTACAAAGAGAAGTAATGGCGCTGCCGCTGCAACAGAATTAGCTGGCTTCCCTTATCATGCAATAGAAACGTATTTGCCTCGATTAGTAAATGCAGGATATAAAGTGGCTATATGTGAGCAACTAGAGGATCCTAAGTCGGTAAAAGGAATTGTCAAAAGAGGTGTCACAGAATTGGTGACACCCGGAATCAGTCATTCTGATAATTTGTTAAAGAGCCACTCGAATAATTTTTTAGCCGCTGTTCATCTGGATAGAGATAACGGAGGTATTGCTCTTTTAGATGTCTCCACAGGGGAATTCCTCGTCGCTGAAGGTTCATATCTTGACATTGATAAATGGATACAAAGTTTTGATCCAAAAGAAATTGTTTACAATCGAAGAAACAGATCTGATATTATTACTAAGCTATTAAGAGATCGGACCCCCTCAGGGATCGAAGATTGGGTTTTTCAATACGATTATGCAGAGGAAAAAATACATGGTCATTTTAAATCAAAAAGTTTAAAGGGGTTTGGATTGTCTGATGCTCCCCTTGCAGTTATTTCTGCTGGTGCATTATTTCATTATCTGGAGCAATCCAAATATGATAATAAATCCCATATTCAAGGAATCCAGCGTTTAAGGGTATCTACCCATTTATGGATGGATCGATTTACGTTGAATAATTTGGAGCTTTTTAATACCTCTTTTGCAGGGGGAACATCAATGCTGGATGTCATAGATGTGTGCTTGACCCCTATGGGAGGGAGAATGTTAAAAAGGTGGCTTGCATTGCCCTTAACAGATTTGAAAAGCATAAAGCAACGTCAAAATGCTGTTGCATCAGTCTTATCATCAGACGGCTCGAAGGCCATTGAGGATAATCTCAGCTTAATATCAGATTTAGAGCGCCTCGGGACTCGACTTTCTACGGGGAGGATAGGCCCAAGAGAGTTAAAACGAATAGCGGAGAGTCTTTTTTATGTGCGAGAAATAGGGGAAACATTAAATGGTGTAGATGCATGGATGCCTTATTTAGAAAAATTAGATCCTTCAGACAGGCTAACACAACTAATTAATGAAACTTTAGCCGATGATTTGCCCTTACTTGCATCTAAAGGAGGTATTATTCGCTCTGGGTTCCATGAAAAGCTAGATAGTTTCAGGAGTTTAAAAGATGATTCTAAATTCCTTTTGAAAAAGATTTTAGAGAAAGAGATTGAATCAACAGGCATTCAGGGACTAAAAATTAATTTCAATTCTGTTTTTGGCTATTATCTAGAAGTCCGAAATTCACAAAAAGAAAATGTCCCGGATAATTGGATAAGGAAGCAGACTTTAGTTAATGCCGAAAGGTATATTACTGAGGAGTTAAAAACCTTAGAGGTGGATATTTTGAATGCCGAATCTAAATTATCGGATCTAGAGTCAGAATTATATGCGGACCTTATAAAAAAGGCACAGTCATTTGTTTCCCCTTTATTGATGAGTGCAAAATGTATTGCCTCGGTAGATGTTTTATTTGCTTTTGCTCGATTGGCGAAGAAAAACTCATGGTCGATGCCAAAATGGAATGATGATCAAAAATATAAGGTTGTTGATGGGCGTCATCCCGTTATAGAGTATAGTTTTCCTGAGGGTGAATACTATGTTCCAAATGATATTAATTTGGATTCAGAGAAAGAGCAGATATTATTAATTACAGGGCCTAATATGAGCGGAAAATCAGCTTTACTTCGTCAGACAGCGCTGATTTCAATCCTTGCTCAAATGGGTAGCTTCGTTCCTGCAAAATCATCGAGTTTATCGATATTGGATAGACTCTTTGTACGAGTAGGGGCAAGTGATAATCTTTCTGAAGGGGAATCTACTTTTATGGTCGAGATGTCTGAAACGGCAAGTATTTTAAATGGTTTAACCCCAAAAAGTTTGGTTCTTCTCGATGAAATTGGTAGAGGTACTGCCACCTATGATGGGTTAAGCATAGCTCAGTCAATTACCGAATATTTACATTCTCACCCGCATCGACCTTTGACTCTTTTTGCGACGCATTATCATGAATTAGTTTCTTTAGAAAAATCATGTGAGAGAATTATAAATAAACATATTACTGTTCGAGAAGAGAAAGGGAATATTGTCTTTTTGAGAAAATTAGAATCCGGGGGGTCAAATCATAGTTTTGGTATTCACGTTGCAAGAATGGCAGGCATGCCACAAACTGTAGTTTTAAGGGCAAATGAATTGCTCGCTGAGTTAGAAGAGCTGCATGGTGAGAAAGTTGAAATTATCGAAAAGGACACTCCAAGCTATCAAATGTCTCTAGTACAATTTGAAAGCCCTGAGTTAGAAGCTTTAACAAAAGAACTAAAAGAGTTGGATGTAAATACATTGACTCCCATTGACGCCTTACTTTTAATACAACGATGGAAATCTCTTTTGAATAAAGCCTAATAATTTCATTTTTAATGATTGTTAAGGAGTTATTTCTTTCTATTTTTGTCGCCCACTGCGAAAGTAGCTCAGTTGGTAGAGCACGACCTTGCCAAGGTCGGGGTCGCGGGTTCGAATCCCGTCTTTCGCTCGAAAATAAAAAGGCCAGCATCATGCTGGCCTTTTCTATTAATTGTTTTCTTTTAACTTAATGCTTCACAATTAGCTTGAGGGTCTTGTCACTCTGTAGAGTCTTGACTTGAATCAAGTAAATGCCATCATGCATAATTTCAGTATTTATACTGTGCACAATGTCTTGAGTTTCATGTTCGTATATTTTTTGACCAATGGCATTAATAATTCGTATCGTTTTGTTCCCCGCCTCTGGCATTTTAAGAGTCGCCATCGTTGAAGCTGGGTTTGGATAAATCTGAACTTCGTCCATCTCTTGGTCAGTTAGATTAAAAGGAAAAGCTTCATCTCCAGGAGAACCAATATCTCCCCCTGCCGACGAATAAGCGCCTCGAACTCCACCTGATGCATTTCCTAAATAAACACAGTTCGTATCAAACTCTACAGAATATCCTGCTGCCGTTGAAGTGTATTCTGCTCTACAGATTTCTACAGGAGTAGAAGAGGTATCAAATAATACTACTGCATCTGATGATGAACTTAAACCTGGGAATGAGCTGTTCACCAATTCATCTGAACAAATCACTTGAATAGAACTGCTTAATCCCCAGTTCCCCATAAAATAACCTTCATGAGTTGTTAAGCCACCCCAAACGACCATAGATTCTCCAGGTTGAATTACGGTATTACTCATAAATACGGATGCTCCAGGGTTGAAAGAGTTGTCATCCCATGAGAACCCTGATAGATCTACGGAGGTACTTCCGTAATTCTTAATCTCAAACCAGTCCTCACTAAGATTTGTGTTTGGGTCATTTGATCCAGACATGATTTCTGTTATCGCTAGATCATAGGTTGTTGGTGTTGGGAATAAGACATCTTCTTTTTGACGAGGCAGCATTTGATAGCCACTTGTAAAAGGACTACTCATGTCAAATTGACCACCAATACCTATAATATCAAAAACACCACCAGGGCAAGGCTCATTGTATAGTGTGACATCTGCATCAATTCTTAAGGCGATTGTATTCATACCGTCAGATACGTCAACGTTAAATCCAGAACCAGCATTTGTCCATTGGGTTGGGTCAACAACAACAACATTGTTCATTCGGATAAGATTACTTTCAGTGGTCTCATCTAAAGCAATTATTGTCGTTGGAGCTGGAATGCTTGCACCTGTTGAAATACCAGCGATGGAGTCTGCGCCTACTTGGGCAAGCCCATTAAATTGACCAATAGTACCTATTACTCGAACAACATCTCCTTCGGTAACGGTATAGCCGTGTGATGAGCTCGACGGCGAGAATACACCAAAACCGACAGACCCATCATGGATTGTAAAGGCAACATTACCCGATGAGGCCGATTGCATATTTACACCAATAACAGTTCCTTCTACTTTGCAGTAGACTCCCAGTGAATCAGAAACCCCATCCGAGTTTTGTCCTTTCACTTGAGGAATCGAGTAGGTTGGAATATTGATATCATTATCTAAAATTGTAAATCGCATGCTATCTATGCTTCCGATGGAAACACCTGTTGCGTTGGTAATAATAAAATCAATAAACTCCGGTCCTTCAATATTAGAATCATCTATAATTGTAGCAATTATACTGACGGTATCAGTATTCGCTGGAATGCTTAGGGTAGTTCCTGTTTGAGAAATAGATGGGTTAAAAGATGCATCTGTTCCGACAACAAAACCAGTGCCTGGTGAGTTTGATAATGTGATTGTTGAGGAACTCGATAATGTAGGTTGAATAATTAAATCTATGGATGTGGTAACATTTCCTTCCAGTACTTGTAGAGATGAGCTAGCAAAACGAATACTTGGTGACGCTGCTGTGGCAGGAATTATATCGTTAGTGTCTCTTGGGAATACCTGGTAACCACTGGTATATGGATTGCTAAAATCAAATTGAGATCCTACTCCCACAACATCAAATAAGCCTGTTGGTGGATTCGTTCCATATAGATTACAATCCGCATCTACTCTCATCGTAAAAGTACTATTTCCATCGGTTATATCAACATTGAAACCAGAACCAGAATTTGACCATTGACTTGGGGTTGCTAATGTCATGTTATTTAGACGAATCAATTCCGATTCCTCGGACTCCCCAATGGTTGTTACAATAGTTTCTGATACAGTATTCGCTGATTGAGCTAATAGAATAACACTGTCGGGAATTATTTCAATAAGTCCATTATATTGGGCTATTTGCCCCACAATTCTCAAGGAATCTCCTTTTTGCGGAGCTGTGTAAGATCCTACATCAGAAGACTTATAAATATTTATTCCTCCTGTTCCGTCATGGACATAAAAGCTATATCCAGCATTTCCATCAAAGTCAATACTAAATATTGTACCGTGAATAGTTGCAGATTTATTTAAGCTATCAGCTACTCCATTTGCATCTACAGACTTCCATGGAGCAATATTCGTGGCTCCAGGGCCAGTGACGCCACCGCCACCTCCGCCACCGCCAGATGTGCAGCTGCTACTGTGAGATCCAATATACGTCCATGTGTTTTGGGCATAAACATCCCATTCTGTAGAACCAACAGTCCAATCTGTAGATCCTTCTGTAACGGTTGATTTCCTGACTAAAGTATGGTTTTGAGTTGATCCTGTACCTACAGTCCAGCTGGATCCTGGGTCGATACCCGGAGTTCCTAATACATCAATGGTATCAGTTCCATCAAATAGAATCAAAGCATCATCTCCGTTGAAGTGAACTATTGATGGATAAGATAATATTGTGTCAGCTGTAGATTGTATGCTTGGATCTGCTTGATTTGTGCACACTATGTAAACATCACCGGATGCTATAGATGCATTGCTTGTAAATGTGTTTGTATATGAGCCCCCATTACCACTTAGATATACTGTATAGCCATTAAGAGATATGGCATTGGAGGTTGGATTATATATTTCTATATACTTATGATTTGAAGAGCCTTCACCATATTCACTGAAGAATAAATCTGAACATGCTCCGGGTAGAGGTCCTCCACCACCACCGCTAAGACAACTGCTGCTATGAGATCCAATATAGGTCCAAGTATTTTGCGGATAAACATCCCATTCTAAAGCCCCAGTAGTCCAATCTGTGGTCCCACCAGTTATACTCGCCATTCTAACCAAAGTATGGTTGGCTGTTGATCCTGAACCGACTGGCCAGCTACTTCCGGGGTCAACTCCAGGAACTCCTATGACATCAATAGTATCAGTTCCATCAAAGAGGATCAGAGCATCATCTCCATTAAAGTGGACGATTGAAGGGTAAGATAATATTGTATCGGCAGCAGCCTGAATTATACTATCTGCTTGATTTGTAGAAACTACGTAAACATCACCAGAGGCAATAGAGGCATTACTTGTAAAAGTATTCGTGTATGAACCCCCATTACCACTAAGGTAAACGGTATATCCTGCAAGTGAAATTGCACTTGAAGTTGGATTATATATTTCAATGTACTTATGATTTGAAGAGCCTTCACCATATTCACTGAAGAATAAATCTGAGCATGGACCTGAATTTACTGTAATGGTTCCAATCATGAAAGATGCATGTGGGTCACATTGATATGTATATGTTCCAGGATTTGAAAAAACATAGGAGTATGTCCATGTTCCACCTGCCGCGGCACCAGAGCCAAAACTTGCAGGGTTGCCTGGAAAAGTCGATTGACTTCCATTGACATTGTGGGTTCCGCTCATCTGTGTCCAGGTCACAGTATCTCCTTGGTCAATTGTTAATGTTGAAGGAGTAAACGACATGGTCACGGAAACGTTGTGATTCGCTGCAAATGCTGATGCAGAAAGAATTGTAAGAAATAGGGAGTAAAATTTTTTCATGGTTTATGGTATTTTCAGTCCTGTAAAATTAAGAGATATTAGATTATTTATATGTTAAAAGATTATTAATTTTATTCAAAGTCAAGTGTACATTTAAATCGAGATATTCGACCATTTCCTGCATCAACGACATAGACTATTTTGTTCCAATAGGCTACGGCCACGGGTTCGATAAACTGCATGGGGCCATCTCCCATTCCTCCAAAAGAAACTTGGACGTATTTTTTTTCTCCACTTGCCGGAGGTGGGGGTATCCCCTCAAGCCCCGTGGATGTAAATTGAAATAAAGAATCTTTTTCGCTATCAACAACAAATAAATACCTTGAGGCATCACCAGCCATAGCTATGGATGCTGGATATTTGAATCTATTTGGCTCATTAATTGAGCGCAATGCTAAGCTGGTATCTTTTGGATAAATAGAAGGCACATAATCCGCACCAAAGTCAGTTTCGACAAACTTGATGTTCTGAACTTGAATGGCTTGATTTTCATCCACGCTACTGAACCAAAAATCATCACCATTAGTTGCGGTATACTGAGGAGGCTGGGCAAAAGAGACAAGCCCTTTAGGCTGTTTGAAATAGTTAGTATAAAGGCCTGAAGATGTGCTAACGGATACAGGAGATAGATATTTATCCTCATTATCGAATAAAATAATAGCATCATCAGGTCCTTGATTCGCATTATTCAGAGCAGGGCCATTTCTACTGACGTAGTAACGATTATTTTTTGTTGTGTTTGCATTTGCCAGGATTCCAATCTGCGTAAATTCTACTTGCGCATCCGAAGTTGAGAAAGTATTCTTGAAGTAAAATGGGTGTACGATTTTGTTAATGATTTGAGCATCAGGTAAGTTGTAAGTTCCATTGTTTTGAAGTTGATTTATGCGATAGATACAACTCAGATTATAGGATACGCCGTTAATAGTTGTGTCATGAGATCCGATCGCTAAGAGTTCAAACCTCCGATCTTGACGGACATGGCGAACACCAGGGATTTTTAATCGCCCTTGTTCGACACCCGCCTCGTTAAGACAAATCACTTCTTCCGTTGAGGCGTCTACTATGTATATAAGCTCATCAAAACCGATGCAAATATCATTGGGGTAGACAAAACCAGAAAAGGCCGGTTGGATGGGAACATAAGCTATGTCTCGAATCCCATAATTGGGAACTTCAATGAAATTTAAATTTGTACGAGTTCCTAAATATCCCTCGCATGAACCAAGAATCATCGAGCTCAAAGCAATTGCTATAAAATTGAATGTTTTCATGTTTTTGCTTTTTTAGAATAAAAAACTAATCCAATGGTGTTTTTCCATCCCATTACGTCTGTTTTTTGAACAGCAAAATCACATTGCATTTTATATTGTCCCATATTTATGACCCATCCTAAGCCTCCAACGGGCCATGATTGACCTCTTTCGTTTAAGCGGTATCCCATTCTAACTGCAAAATCTTTTGTTGCTAAAAATTCAGCACCGATTCGGTAATTTTCAGCATTATCATTTGGATGTACCAATTGCGCTGCTAACCTTAAAGATGAATTATTCTTTTCATAGGCAATGAAGCTTAAGGCCATTGCAAATTCAGTGGGTAGAGTATTTGATTCTAAACTTTGAATCGGAAATCGATTAAAAGTTGATGCCTGGTAACTGCCTCTAAGATTTGAGGACCCTCCAAAATTTCTTAGGAGAACAGCAAAACGAAGATCTTTCAGATCTGTTGTGTATAGAAATCCAACATCTGCGGCTGCTGAAAATGCATTATATGCTCCATTTTGACCTCCTGTTGTATATGATTCAGAAATAGATTTTAATGTAATTCCGAGCTGAAATTGCTCAGTTAACTGCTTTGAGTATGACAGTCCCGCACTAGTTTGAGATGAGTAAAGCTTATATCCTGTTCCTTCCGGTTGAAACTCTGTTCTTTCCGTATAAGCAGGTGTTTGAATTCTATTTAAGGAAAGCCCCCAAGCTGATGATGCTTTTTTATTTGGAATGGATGTCAAAATACCGATTTGACTCAGGTTCCCTCCAAGCTGAATATGGCTTAAAGCAAATGAAGAGGAACTTAGAGATGATAACCCGGCAGGGTTTTGCATTCCAGAATACCTATCTCCGGGCAGTGCTGCGGAGGCACCCCCCATTCCTGCTGAGCGCACGCTCATGTCATTTTTTAAAAAAGTGAAAGCTGATTGTCCCGCTCTTTCCCCACCATAAGAAGGAAGAATTTGGGCATTAGCCATTGTGCAAAACATGTAGGATAATATGAAAATAAAAACTCTCATATCTTAAATGTTATTCCATATAAAATTTGTCTTGGAGCCTGGTATCTCGCCGGGTTCCTTGGGTCAACACCTCTCTCTTGAGGGCCATTGAATTCTGGTCTCGGATCTCTCCATTCATTGGGAACATCATCTCCATATTCATAGGCTTTACCTGTGATTGGATTTATTATTTGTGAATTCCGACGATTAAGTATATTTCGAATTTCAATAGAAAATGTTATTCCTCTTCCACGTTTTCCATTTAATGCTGTATAACTCCATTTTGTGTCCCAGTTAAACCAGGGGATTGCCAGTTCAGATAAATATTGATCGATTAGAGGCTGGTATTGCGCGCGACCGAGGTCATTTGTGCCTACAAATTCATAAGGGGTATACCTATAGCCCGACGACCCATTAAATTGAATATATCCATTGAGACCGGAAAGAGAAATATTTTTGATTTTTAAACTCGAATCAGGGCTGAAGAAAACACCCCAATTTGTGCTCCATGGACGGTCCCAAGCCAGAAAGTTTTCTCGTGTCAACGATACTTCTCCATTTTGTTCAATTTGTAATGAGGACTCTCTGGCAGAGTTAGATTTACCTCTTGCAACTTGTAAACTGAGATTTCCAAAAAGTCTCAAATATTTACCCAACCTGTAGTCTATACCTAATTCTATACCTTGAATTTTGGCATAATCTTGATTGATGTACATGGTTTTGGTGACAGGCCTACCAGTTTGATCATTTACTATTACGCGGCGCGAAACGATGTAGTCAAATCTATTGTTGTTGAATGCACTTACTGTGAGAGCAAGGTCTCTGGTGATTGCGGCTTTATACCCAACTTCATAGGACACATTCACCTCTGGATCTAAGTCCGGGTTCCCGAGGAAACTTAAAAAACTACGATCCTGATATACAGGATCTAGACCTGCATATAAGAATCTTGGGTGAGGTAGCCTCATATTATGCCCGTAATTAAAATAGAGAACGTTATTTGGGGTTACC
>ERZ802822.2343-NODE-2343-length-10629-cov-12.090694_pt1 | contig 10629 bp, 9 predicted proteins | sample MGYA00345649_ERZ802822 | MGnify/ENA primary metagenome ERZ802822 (study PRJEB30503, sample SAMEA104212359) | marine metagenome | biome: Westerlies Biome; feature: [SRF] surface water layer (ENVO:00010504) within the epipelagic zone...; material: water... | reverse complement strand
CCTAAAATAAAATTTTATGAAAATCCAGTAATAGTTGACAATAATATTGATGAAATAATTTCATAAGAATTTTCCCATCACTGGGGAGACAACCTCCTCACTATTTCATTTTAATCATCTGTTTTTATTACATTCTAAAGACTTAAAGTTTTTCAATCTACAATTTAAGGAGAGAGCCACTCTCCTTGCCAATTAGTCGTCTTTTTGTAATAAGCACGAATATGTTTAGTCCCTAAAAGCAATAGCTGAATTGATTGTATATTACATACCAAAACGGCAAAACGTTTCTGATCTGGGGCATGATCATAGGCAAGGGGGCTTCCAATAACGGTACCTGGACTAGGAATAGTTCCATAAGCTATCCTGGAGTTAGTTGGAACATTTCTCCAGTATGGAATAGTAATGTCGCCAACCTTAACTTCAACAACAACATCCATCTGAATTTGTAATTGCACTTTTGGTAGCCAAATGTGAATTCCAGCACGTGGGTTCTCCTTAAGGGCCAACATTTTTGAAGAGGCAGTATCTGTGTGGAACTCTATCTGGTTATTTTTCCTATCGCACCGTCTCATAACTAACGTGCGGGCATTTGGAAAGCCATCCGCACTTGATGTAACAAAGGTAGGGTGTCTAGCAGGCGATTTTTTGTCAGCCTTTCCCCGAGAAATCTGTGCCCAGCCAAAGTCCAAAAAATCATCTAATTTTTGAAAAACTTTCATTTATATAATATTTAAATATGACTATTTAGTAAGAGTTGCTTTTAAGATAATAATCCATTCTATTTATTGAACGTATGTTAAAATTCATTTTTTTTCCATTCCGCATTACATTAACTTCAATCATTACTCCATAATTTCCAGAACTCCAGACAGTTTTATAAAAAGATTCTAAATTATTAACTAATTGTCCATTTACTCCTGTTATTACATCGTCTGGCTTAATTCCGACTTTGTAAGAAGGTCCATCTTTACTAACTTTAGTAACAACTATTTTACCACTATTATCATCTGAAGATAATCCAATATAAGGATTAACATTTGAAGTTCTACGACCATATCTTACCAAATCTTTCATGATTGGTTTTAAAAGATTAATAGGAACAAACATGTTTCCTGGAGATATTATCTCCGGGCTTACAGCATCTCTAATAAAAAGCGAACCTATTCCTACTATTTCACCTTGGGAATTAATTAAAGGCGCTCCTGCCCAAGCTGGATTATTTGGTAAAGTGTAAATAGGTTTCTCTAAGTAATATTCCCACCAACCAGCGAAAGGCCTTCTAGAAACCATTTTAGCTAAGGAACCAATACCCATAGTTGGTGAAGGAAGTATAAAAATAGAATCGTCCATTTTAATGTTGCTTGAGTCACCTATTTTTAGTGATTTTAATTTTGTTGGAACTATAGGGGAAACTAAACCAAAACCAGTCTCAAAATCGTACGCAATTAATCTTCCAGGTATTTTTTTTCCATTAGATAAGCCGATGGTGATTTCACTCGCCTCAAGAACAATATAGCCAATTGTGAGTATATTTTTATTATCAATTACTACTCCACTACCTTGTCTGACAGTTCCAAGGCTTTTTGAAGTTCTTGCTTCATTAGGAATTATTGAATGAATACTTACAATTGAATTATACAAATCATTGAATTTCTCTTTTTTCAAAATAGTTTCTTGAGCGTATATATTAACGGATATTAGGAAACAAAATTTATAGAAAAAAATTATTATAATCAGGTTCAACTTAGACAATTTTAAAAATTCCTTTGTGATATAAGGACTGATAAATATTAGGATATATAAATTTAAAAATTGTCAAAATAATTAGTTTCCCAGTTAAAAATATTATTAGTATATATATTAGTTGCACGAAAAAGGAACAATATAAAATTAGAACTAGACCATACATTTTGGCAACTTCAAAAAAAACTAAACGGCTTTTTAACGTTACATACGGTTATTTACATATCTGTTTATATTGAACGTTTCTGTAAATTATGGCGGAGGGAACCTCCTCGTTATTTAATAATAACCATCTGTTATTGTTATATCTTATAATCTAATATTTATTCAGTCTACAACTTAGTCTACAACTATATAAATAGTAAATTATTTTAAAGGAGATTTATAATGATAATTGCAATTGTTACTTTTAAGATAAATGATGAATTAACTGACCCAGTTTTAAAACAGAAGTTTTTAGAAACATCACCCATATATAAGGACACTCCAGGTTTAATTAGAAAAAACTATATCTGTGATACTTCAAAGAATTTAGCAGGTGGAGTTTATTGTTTTAATAATATAGAGAATGCAAAAAGTTGGTTTGATGAAGATAGAATTAAATGGATTACAGAAAGGTTCTCAGCACCTGATATAAAATTTTATGAAAATCCAGTTATAGTTGACAATAATACTGATGAAATAATTTCATAAATTATCCTATCTATTCAGAGATAACCTCCCCTCTATTTCATTTTAATCATCTGATTTCTTTACACTTTGTAGAGTAATATTTATTCAGTCTACAAATTAGTCTACAACATACTTTGATTTAGTTTAAATTTGAAAAATTCTTGATGCCTTGATCGCTAACTTTAGACAATTTGTTAAAATATTGCACACTTTATAAACAGATTTTAGAAATTGCCAGGTAACAAGGCTTGTAAATATTTTACTTGTACCTTTTCCTATCTACGATATTTATGAAAACTAGAATTTGGTTTAAAATTACTTATTTCAAACGAAAATAACAAGTATTTAAATAGTCTTAAAAATATTTGTGATTTGTGGCTAAGCAACTTGTCACCATTAATAGTATTGAGAAATTGCTATGTCAAAAATAAAATTCCAAGATGTATTCCGAGACTCCATTCAGTCTTTATTTGGAACGAACCCGTCTGCCCAGGAAATGATAGATGCTTATCCAACTGCCCATCTGATTGGCACTGATGCTATTCAGACAGGTGGCGGTACCTTTTTTGATATTTTTGCCAAAAAAAACCGTAACGAATGGGCAGAAGTTGAAAAACTGCTTTTACATTTTAAAAGTCATGGGGTACGGCAGTCTGCTCTGATCCGTGGTGATTTTCTTCTTGGTTATGAGCCTCAATCCTATGATGTAATAAAAGGGCTAGTTTTTGAATATGCAAAAATGGGGGTGAATATCCTGCAGAATTTCCACGGACTAAATGATGCAGCATGTCTTTCTGGTGTTGCTCAGGCTGTCACAGAAGCTCAAGGTGAGGGTTATGATATTATAGCACAAGGAACAATTTGTATTGAAGATAATCCAAACGTAACTGTTGCCAGATGTCTAGTTTTTGCTGAAGAACTTATAGAACTTGGCCATAAAGGATTTTATTTGAAGTCCGCTAGTGGAAGATTACGTGCCTATTTTGTATATGAACTTGTATCATCATTATATAAGCGATTTCCTGACCAAGATATAACCATTCACGCACACTCCACTTTTGGTGAGGCTCCTGTCTGCTACATGGCTGCGGCTTTGGCTGCTGTGGAATTGGATAAGGATATAACAATGGATGTACAACATCCAGCTCTTGCTGGGTCAACAGCACAACCAAGTATGAACAAGATGTTAAACCTCATAAGGAATTATCCTGATGAAAGAGTTGCTGCAAAATCCCCGCAATTAAATTATGATGCTATCAAGGCTAGTATGTCTTCCCTTTATGGGTTACGTTTTCAATATCGTGATTTCGAGTCACGTTATAATTCTGAACTTGTAGAAGCCATGTATTACGCACGCACACCAGGTGGTGCATCTGCAACGCTTAAATCAATACCTGGACTGGTGGAGAATCTTGGACGCCTTCTTGGAGTAAATGGTCATCACGCTGATTGGGACCAAATTCAGATTGCAATATATCAAATGCAAGCAGAAATCCTAGAAGATCTTGGTCAACCAACTCAAGTTACGCCTTATGCAGCGAATACTACCGGTCAGGCTGCACTATCACTCTGGCACCAGTTAGAAGGCCGTGAAAAATACCATTCTCTTTATCCTGGCATTGCTGATTATCTTGTGGGGCGTCACGGAAAAGTTCCGTCTAGTACTAGCAAAAAGCTTATAACAAAAGCTTTATTGCAACTTAAACTGAGGACTTCAGATAAGTATAAGAAGGCTGTTGATCGCCCCAATGGAATCCCAATTGCTGAAGAAAAATTAGTTAAAGCTGGTCTGCCAAAGCCGACGCTACGCCAGAAAATTTCAGCCTCGCTGCTTAAGGATTCAGCGTCATTAAAGGCTATTGAGCATATACTTGACTGCGCTAATGAATGTAACTCGCCAGAACCTCCGCCTGCACTACCCTTTTATGCCATGCCCCCAAACCCAATGCTTCGTCCTGACGGCACTGGATTTAATCGTGACATAAGAGACGCAGTTAGTGCTATTGGAGGTTATTCAAAACTTCAAGAAATTGCTGAGCGTGTTCTTCACATTAAACAACTGGTTGATCGACGCTATATATTTCCAGCAGGAGAGGAAGATCTTGAAGAGAAATGGCTGAAAGCTAATATTGAGCGTCTGAATAGCATCATTGAAGATATCCCTCAGAAACTGGCTAATGCTAATTTCACAGTTGGACAGAGAATGATGATCTTGGAGGTTGAAAATTCCAGCAATATTCATCTAGCGATTAGGGATGCAGTGGAGCAAAAAGGTAAAGGGTTGTACAATTTTATGATCAGAATTCTTGATGTTAAAAGCTACCCTTATCTTAAAAATTAGATGCTCCTCCAGGCAACTAACTAATGGCCAGATATCAATTATAAAGCCTTAAGTTAATTCTGTCCTTACAACCAAACTTTTTTGTAAAAGTCTTGAATGTCTTTTATTAGAGATGAGGGTTGCTCAAGAGCTGCAAAATGACCACCTTTGTTCATTTCAGTCCAATGCACCAGGTTAAAAAGCCTTTCCACATATGACTTAGGAGGCCATGTTAAAAACTCTTTTGGATAAACAGCACATCCAGTTGGAACCTCTACTCTTTTCCCTTCCTTGGAAAGTATTCGTCCTCCTTCTTTGACTCTGCCATAATAAATCCAAGATGATGTATTGAATGATTTAGTAAGGATATAGATCATAATATTGGTTAACAAATCATCTTTTTGGTATGTCAAATCTAGACTTCCATCTTTTAAATCAGACCAATGGTAAAATTTTTCTACTATCCAAGCAGCCACACCTACAGGGCTCTCCATCATGGCGTAACTAAGTGTTTGAGGTTTTGTACTTTGTATAGCAAAATATCCGCTTTGAGAGACATAATCTATATTAAATTGCTTATCCCAATTTTTTTCTTCCTCAGTTTTTGGCCCATCAATATGTCTTGCTGGAAGCATGTTAATATGAATACCTTTACAATTTTTTGAGTGATCAAAACCAAGCCATGTAGAAATTGCACTACCCCAATCACCTCCTTGAGCAACATATCTTTCATAACCAAGGTTTTCCGTCATTAGTTTATTAAAAATCTCAGCAATTCTTCTTGGTCCAATCGGATTAGCTGGTTTCCCAGAAAATGCAAAACCAGGAATAGAGGGCGCAATAATATCAAAACAAATTTCATCTTTATTCCCATATTTTTCTGGTTCACAAAGTGGTTCAATGATTTCCAGAAATTCAACTATTGAGCCGGGCCATCCGTGAATTAAAATTAACGGAATAGCCTTCGGGGAAGAAGATTTTTTAAAAATGAAATGAATATCAATATCATCTACTTTTGTTTTATAATTAGGCTGTTGATTCAATCTAAGCTCTTGAGATTCCCAGTCATATTTCTTGGTCCAATAATCAGCTAAATTCTTCATGTAATCTATATTTGTTCCAAAAGACCAGCCACCTTCTTTAGGCATTTCATGCCATGGAAACATTTCAACTTTTTCTTTAATTTCCACAATTCTTTGTTTGGGATAGGATATTTTAAAAGGGTCTATTTTCATTTTAAAAATAAAAGTCTGATAAAAGTTAATGATATAAATATTTAATTGACATTCAAGCGGAATAATTCTTCTACATGGATTTTTGCACAATCAATTAATTTAAAATCAACATTTTCTGATCGATAAATCAAGGCTAGGTCAGTCCCTCCAAGCATTATTGCATCGACCTTATTCTTACTAAGAAATTGATTACATGCTTTTTCAAATATTTCTTTTTGTTCATTATTTGCACGACCCAAAGTTGCCATTTCTGCATATGCTTCGTGCACTTTATCTAAAAGGTTATCCTCTGGTATAAATACTTCGGCTGATGTTATCATTGAATAAAATTTTGACACCATAACTGGTTTGGTACCAATGATGCCAATTCTTTTATAGCCCCTGCGTTTAATTTCTTTTTGCACACAGGACAAAAGGTCTACCACTGGAAGCACAGATTTTTCTTTGAACTTTTCAATACAGAAATGACCAGCGATAGAAGTAATAGCGACAAAGTTAGCTCCTGCTTTTTTTAGTCTTAGCGTTAAATCATTATAGATTGCTACTTGTCCATCTTTGTTATCGTCCATCAAATTTTTAATTAGAGTTGGGGCATCCGCGTGTACAATTGTCATATCCAAATTCTTTTCTTCGGATGCAAATTTTTCTATCAAACTCCGATAGTAAAAATCCGTTGCAGCAGGCCCAATGCCACCAATCAAACCAATTTGCATACAAATTTTCTCCACATAATATATCTGATTTTAAGCATATTTATTGATTATAAAATATAAATATAAATATAAATATAAATAAATAATTTATCTTCAAATATGTTATTATTTATTATTTACCTATCTGATTAAATTGAATTAAATTAGGATAATATTATGAAAGAATTAAATTCAAAAACACAAAAAATAATATTTGTCATTCAATGTAGTATCAAATCTGATGCTAATGAATTTCAAACATGGGCAAAAGACCGTGCCGCAAAATATGTGTTCAATTTAAAGGAAGAAAAAACTATAAGTTATGAATGGCATTTGTCTGATGATAATTCAGAAGCAACATTAGTAGAGTCATTTATTGATAGTGATGGTGCAATGCAACGTTTGAACAACCATATGTCAAGCCCTATAGCCGAAGAAGTAACGCAACATGTTGACATTAAAGAATGGCTAGTTTTTGGCAATTCTAAACAAGATTTAATTGACGCACTAACTCCTTTTGGTGCCAAGTTTAAAAGGCAACATTGTGGATTTAATCAATGAATTGAATACTAAAGCTTTTGATGTATTGCGAGACACTTTTGGCTACTCCTCATACAAATATGAGCAAAAAGAGATTATAGAAACTGTTCTCTCTGAAAATCATACCCTTGCTATCATGCCTACTGGTGCAGGTAAATCATTGTGTTATCAAATACCAGCAATTATTTCTTCAAAGAAAACTATAATTATTTCACCGCTAATTTCACTTATGGATGACCAGATTTCAGCATTAAAAGAGTGTGGGGTGCAAGCAGAGAAAATTCATTCTGACTTATCTTATAGCGAAAGAATTATATCTTGGAAAAACTTCAAAAGTGGAAATGCAAAAATTATTTATATGTCACCAGAAAGACTTATGACAGAAAATATTATTAACGATTTAAAAACCATGGAAATAGGTCTGTTTGTCATAGATGAAATTCACTGTGTATCCAAATGGGGCCATCATTTTAGACCTGATTATAATGCATTATCAAAATTGAAGTTATTATTTCCAAATAGCAATATTATTGGGTTTACTGCAACAGCTGATAAATCAACCAGATTAGATATTCTTGAAAAGATATTTAATAAAAACGTTAAAGTATTTATTGCAAGTCTAGACAGGCCCAATTTAAGCCTTTCAATAAGTCAAAAAACAAATTGGAAAGCTCAGTTAATTGAATATTTAAATCCAAGAAAAACTCAATCAGGAATAATTTATTGTTTATCAAAGAAAAAAACTGAGGAAGTCACTTCATTTTTAATTGATAAAGGCTTCAACGCTAGCACCTACCACGCAGGATTGGATGGTCAAGTAAGAAAAAATGTACAAAACAAATTTATGACTGATCAAGCACACATTGTTGTAGCCACAATTGCATTTGGAATGGGCATTGATAAACCAGATATTAGGTTTGTTATTCATTTAAATCTTCCAGGGAGCGTTGAAGCTTATTCTCAAGAAATAGGTAGAGCAGGCCGGGATGGCAAAGCATCTGATACATTGTTAATTTATGGTTTAGATGACTTAGTTATTAGAAGAAGAATGATAGATGAAAACATTTCTGAAGAAAAATTCAAATTTCATGAAAATAAACGATTAGACTATTTATTATCTTATTGCGAAACTCCTGAATGTCGTAGAAAAGTTTTATTAGGATATTTTGATGAAAAGTCAGAAAATTGTAATAATTGCGATAACTGCCTTAACCCACCAGCACTAATTGATGGTACAATATTGGCTCAAAAACTTCTTTCCACTATATATCGAACTGGTCAGTTTTTTGGTCAGGTTCATATTATTAATGTACTTAGGGGATCAGAAGATAAAAAAGTATTTGATAAAGGTCATCAAAATCTTTCTGTTTATGGAATAGGAAATGACAAATCTAAGGAATTTTGGCAATCATTTCTAAGACAGATGCTTGCTTATGGGCATTTAAAAATAAATTTTCAGAAATACGGTGCAATTCAAATTACTAATACAGGTGTTGATGTTTTAAAAAATAAAAATAAATTTATGTATAAAGACATTCCTATAAAATCTATAAAAGAAAATACTAAAGCTCCAAAATATTTAAATAGAGATCTAACAGACGTAGATAGTGCTTTGTTAAACAACCTAAAGTCATTAAGACTAGATATTGCAAAAAAACAAAATCTCCCTGCATTTACTATATTTCACGATAGTACACTAATTCAAATGTCACAAAGAAGACCAAAAAATGAGATAGATATGCTTGAAATAGACGGAGTAGGGCCAGCAAAATTAAAAAAATATGGTTTGATATTTATTGATTTAATTTCCAAGCATTCAAAGCACCCATGAATAGAGAACCACGGACCAATGTCCATCTATGACTGTAATAAAGGGTACTGGAATTTGGTGCTCTATCCAGATGAGCTACGAGTCCACACAAAAACCATTATAATCATTATCATTATTTTGTCTATTTCTGGTCAGTCTTGTTTCACATTTCATTCACATAAAGATTCTTCAAGATTTTAGTGTCTGCAAATACTTGATATTATTGATGTTTTGCGAATCACTTGTGAAACCTATAAGTTAGGAAAGTTGTGTTTTATTAGTTTAAGTTACAGTATTTTATCATGTAAGCTATTTAATTAAATAATTTCCTACAAAATAATCCTATACTCTTTATTGCCTCTTCCGCATCTTTTAAAATATGTGCGCTTCCATGCCATCCATGAAACATATCTTTCCAAACTTCAATTTGCACATCTACTTTTGCTTCTTTTGCTCTTTCTACAAATCTTTTACTATCATCCAACATCGTTTCAGCAGAACCGACTTGAACTAGTATAGGTGGCAAACCAGATAAATCACCATAAAGTGGAGATGCTAAAGGAGTATCACTTGGAGTTTTAGAAAGGTATAAGTTAGCCATTCTATCCAGATATTTTTTACTAATTACCGGATCAATATTTGCATTCGTAATCATTGTTTTACCTGATTGAGAAAGGTCTGTCCAAGGACTTAAAGCAACAGCACCTCTTGGCTGGAAACCATTATTTTCTTTAATTTTCAGCAGTAATGCTAAACATAATCCACCACCAGCAGATTGCCCACTAACAATAATATTTTTAGGTTTCAAGCCCTCTTTAATAAGCCAATTATAAGCTGTATATGTATCATCAATAGCAGCTGGAAAAGGATGTTCTGGAGCTAATCTGTACTCTATTGATAAACATCTTACTTTAGCTTCAGCAGATATCCTTGCAACGGTTGCACGTGTTGCAGCAATTGAGCCTCTATAGTATCCACCGCCATGAATAAACATGAATGTTTTGTCAGTATCAACTTCTCCACATGTAATCCATTCTGCGTAAACATTTTCAGCTAGTATTCTTTCGAATTTAGTATTCTCTGGTAAAGGAATTAAAGAACCAGCAATTCTAGTTTCTTCTCGCAACTGATTAATAGTTTTGTTTTCTGTGTATGGATTCTTTCGTTTTGCATCGATAATATCTTTAAGAACTAAGTTATCAGTCATTTTTATAATTACTCCTCAGGTCTCTTCTAGCTTATTAAGCTCAACTCTAGCTTGCCAAACAAATACACACTCTTCACAACGTTCTGTTGCTTTTCTAATAGCCCTATAAGCAGGGTGTTTCTTGCACCCTTTAGCAAGTATCTTAAGTAATTCTATTTGTTTTTGTTCTTTGTGTTGTTCAAATTTAGAATTATTCATTTTTCATATTCAACTATTTAATTCATTCAATTAATTATATTTTTTTAGAAAATTTATGTTCTCATCCAACACTTTGTTAAAGCACTCTGATCTAGGATAAAGTAAACCAAAATGTCCACCATCAATCTTAACAATATCTTTTGGAGCATTTATTAGTTTATAACACTTTTCCATAACTATTGGATTTGCCCTCCAGACTTCATCATCTAATG
>ERZ802822.2340-NODE-2340-length-10634-cov-6.393294_pt1 | contig 10634 bp, 8 predicted proteins | sample MGYA00345649_ERZ802822 | MGnify/ENA primary metagenome ERZ802822 (study PRJEB30503, sample SAMEA104212359) | marine metagenome | biome: Westerlies Biome; feature: [SRF] surface water layer (ENVO:00010504) within the epipelagic zone...; material: water... | reverse complement strand
TTTTATCCGTCAGCTGTGCAATCGTTCCAGTTACAATTTTAGCTGCTGTTACTGGACATGTCTGAGTACCAGCATATGATGATTCTCCCAAACTACATTTTTGAGACTCTGCTGCCATATACTTAACTGTTTGTGCATGAATTGTTTTTGTCGCATTAACTTTTGCGGCTGCTGTGTATCCGTTATAAGCAACAACACCTACTGCTGCTAAAATTCCTATAATTGCTACAACAACTAGCAATTCAATAAGTGTAAAACCTTTATTTTTAATTTTTTTCATTAAATCCTCATTAGTGTTTTAATATTCTTATTATTATGGAGATTATCTTCAAAAAGGTCAATAATTTTTATTAAGCCTAAAATTACTAATAATCACCCAATTATTGCCCCTACATTAAATATAGGCGCATACATAGCTAACATTAGACCGCCAATGGTAATACCCATAAATACGATCATTATGGGCTCAATTAAGCTTGCAAGATTTGCAACAGCCACATCAAACTCTTCCTCATAATAAAGTGCGACTGAACCAAACATTTCATCCAAGCTACCTGTTTGTTCACCAACTGAGATTAGCTGACTAAAAGTTGGAGGAAATATTTTTTCTTTGTTAAATAAATCAGTTAAAGTTTCTCCTGAAAAAACTCCCTTCTTAATTCTTTCTAATGCCTCAACAACAATTACATTGTCAGTTACTGATTTTGCAATATCTATACTCTCAATTAAATCAACCCCTGCTTGGTTAAGGTTTCCTAAAACTAAAGATACTTTTGCTAAAATTGATTTTCTTATTAAATTTCCAAAAATAGGAAGCTTCATCATAATCCGGTGCCAATTTTTCCTCACTTCATAATTTTTTTTAATTAAAAATTTAAAACCAAATACAAAAAATATAATAAACACTAGTAAAAAAAATCCACCAGAGGAACGAACAAATTCACTCATAGACATAATAACAGCTGTTGGCGTTGGTAGGTCATCTGCCATACCCATGCCTTCGTACATATTTACAAAAGTTGGTACAACGTTCATTAACATAAAAACTGTAACTAAAATTGCAACTGAAAATAAAACACCTGGATAAAATAAAGCACTTTTAATTTGCGATTTAATTTTTTCTCTTTTTTCAAGATTAGTGACAATTTTTTGTAAAAAAGTGTCAAGCTTACCACTGGCCTCCCCTGCTTTGATTAAATTAACAACAACGGTATCGAAAATTTTTGTATGTTTTTCAAAACATTTTGACAGTGCATTTCCAGACTCTAAATCTTTTTTTATAGTTGAAATAACTTTTTTCATAGGAGGTCTTGATGTTTGACCTTCTAACATGTCAAGAGTATTTAGAACAGGCAGTCCAGCTCTAAGCATAGTTGCAAACTGCTTGCAAAAAATTAAAATCTCTTGTGGTTTTATTCCAGTACCAAAACTAAAAGATGTTTTTTCTTTTTTGGTAACTACTTTTTTCTTTTTAGTTTCTTTTAATTTTGTTATAATAACTTTTTTGTCTTTAAGTTTATGGGCAGCCTCTGCATTGTTTAGGGCTTCAATTTCTCCCTCAACATATTTTCCTTGAGAAATTCCTTTATATTCAAAATTTAACATTAGTTAGATTGTAATACTCTTTCATATTCTGCAAATGAAAGATCACCACTTAATAACATTTCTTGCCCCATATCTTGCATGGTCCTAAAGCCATTTTTTTTAGCTATCGCATATAATTCATTTTGCTGAAGATTTGATAAAATCCCTGCTTTTAATTCATTTTCAATTTCAAGAATTTCATAAATTCCCATTCTTCCTTTATACCCTGAGCCGCTACATTCACTACATCCATCACCTTTATAAATTTTAGCTCTTGAGGATTGTTCGGGTAAAAATCCAATTGAATTTAATAGTTTTGGAGTAATATTTTCGTCAATTACACGGCAATCTAAGCAAGTTTTTCGAGCTAAACGTTGTGCCATAATAAGCGTTAAAGCTGCAGATATTAAATAGTTTGGCGTTCCCATGTTTAATAAACGAGTTATAGAACTTGGGGCATCATTAGTGTGAAGTGTGCTAAATACTAAGTGGCCAGTTAAAGCAGCTTTCAATGCAATATCAACTGTTGCCTTATCCCTGATCTCTCCAACCAAAATCACCTCTGGGTCTTGACGCAAGAAAGATCTTAGAGCCTCCTCAAAAGTATAACCAATTGCCTCTTTAACTTGTACCTGACCAATTCCTTCCATTTCGTATTCAACAGGATCCTCCGCTGTTAAAATATTCATACCTGGTTTATTAATATGTTTTAAAACACTATAAAGAGTTGTTGTTTTACCACTACCTGTTGGACCAGTAACAAGTACCATCCCTTGAGGTGATGAAATAGCTTTAGTTAATTTTTCTAAATCTTTAGCTTCAAATCCAAGGTCAGCTAAAGCTTTGTCTCCTGCGTCCTTATTTAATATACGCATTACAACACGTTCTTTATTTTTTGTTGGTAAAACTGAGACCCTTAAATCAATTTCTTTTGTATCAGATTTAAATGTTGAGGCACCATCTTGAGGAATTCTTCGTTCTGCTATATCTAATTTACTAATTATCTTAATTCTTGCAATAACCGCGTCATAATTTTCATGCAAAAACTTAGAATAATTATCCATCACTTTTAAAATACCATCTACTCTAAATCTAGTTTGTGCACTATCTCTAAAACATTCTATATGAATATCACTGGCTCCCAAATTGATCGCTTCAGTAATTAGTTTATTTCCAAAAACAATTACTTCTGAACCAACCTCAACTAACTCATCATTAGTTTTTTCAAGCTTTTCAACTTTTACATTTGCATCAGATATTTTTTTTGTTTCATTTTTTGTAAATCTTTCAATAAAAGAATTTATATTGCTTATGGATGCAGCATATAATTCTGGCTCCATTTTTGTCATTGTTTTTAAGTTTTTCATTAAACTTAATTTTGATGCATCTGCTATTGCAATTTTTAAAACTCCATTGCCCATTTGAAATGGAACGAGGGAATTATCTTGAATATATCTAATATCAATAATCTTTTTAATCTTTGGATCTATTACAGTTTTTTTTAAATCTATAATATCCAGAGAATAGTTTGTTGATAAAATTTTAACTATCTTGTCTTCATCAGTAAAATTTAATTCAAAAGCAGTTTCTAGTTTTGTTTTACCTATTTCAGGGCTAGTTTTGTTAATCTTAGACATTTGCTCAGTTGAAATGGATGAGCTCTCCATTAACATATTTAAAATATTTTGTTCACTAGTGGCATCTAATTTAGTTTTGCTCATCTTACTCAATCACTCTAGGTGCAATAAAAATTAATAACTCCACTAATTCATCGCTATTATTTTTACTTTTAAATAAATTACCAATAACAGGTACTTTGCTTACCCCGGGAGTTTTGCTATTCGTATTATTTGTGGTGTTCTTTTTAATGCCCCCAATTACAACTATATCACCATCACTAACTAAAAGTTTTGTGACAATTGAATTAGTTTTAATTCCTGGTTCGTCAGATCCAGCAACTGTTACCGGAGAATCGTTATTGACTTGAATATCTAATAATACATTCCCATCTCCTATTATGCTTGGAGTAACTGTTAATGATAGTGCCGCTTCTTTGAACTCAGTAGTTGTTGTTCCATCTGCTGTTGTTTGATATGCAATTTGTGTTCCTTGGGTAATTGTTGCTTCTTGGTTATTTAATGTAAACACACTTGGTTGAGAAAGTGTCTTACTTAATCCTAAAGACTCTAATGCCTCAATTTCAACTTTAAGCGCACGTGCTCCAATTTGTCGAAGTATTCCAATTCCACTTGTTCCAGAAATTCCTTGATTTGAAATAGTTCCTGCCGCAGACCCTAAAGCTATATCTCCAGCAGTTGCTGCCGCATTTCCTCCAGATGTCATTCCTGAAATAGTAGTTGTTCCCTTTCCCTCACCAATTCTATCACTTACAGACATCGCTCCAACTCTAGCACCTAATGCTTTTGCAAAAGTAGAAGTTGCATCAATTATAAATGCTTCAATTAAAACTTGTTTAGTTTTTACATCAATTTCTCTTATAACTGCATCGATAGTATCAAGGTCAGGTTCGTGGCCTCTAACAATTATTGATCTAGTAGTATCCTCTACTGTAATTGAAAGATTAGACATAGTGCTAGCTCCCTCGGCACCTTGTGTTGCAAATAAAGCTTCTAGTGTAGTCTTGGCTTGAGAAGGGCTAATATAATATAATCTAAATATTTCAGCTAAGATCGGCTCAACAGACTCTTCTAGTTGAATTTTTTTCTTTAACACTTCCGCCCTTGCAGATTTTGCAGTTTCTTGCGCAGTTAATTTTTCAGGAGTATGAACTCTTATAATTCCATTGTTAGTATCAACATCAGCTACTAATGTTTTCATATCTAACAAAGTTTGAAATGCAACATCCCAACCCACATTTTCAATTTTAGCGTTTACTGTGCCACTTACTTCATCTCCTATTAAAATATTTATATCTGCTATATCTGCCATCAATGACATCACATATTTAAAATCTAACCCTTGAAAATTGATATCAATCATTTGTTTAAGGTTGGTGTATTCATCTGAAATATAGACATAATTTTTAACATTTTCAGTTGTTATTGTTTTACGCTTATCTTCTCTTGGTATATTTGTGTCATAGGGCTTAGGACCATCGATAATTTTTTTGTCCATGTCTGCTCTACCTTCAACAATTATCTTGGCTGTATCAATTAAGGGTTCATCACCGTGAACAGATTTTGGTTTTTTACCTGAAGTTGCGCAGGACTGTAATAAAACAATAAATGAGAGTGTTATAAAAATTTTAAAATATCTATTCACTTATTACCCTTCGCTCGGTTTAATTACATTGTTCATATAAACTTCAAAAAGATTGTTTTCTCCATCTTCAACAATTACTACTTCTGAATAAATATCTCTGATTGTTGTGGTATCTGTGATGGCTTGATTTTCTTCATATTTAAATGCGCCCCCATCAGCAGCTGAAAAAACTGCTATCTTATTGTTTTCACCAATAATTATGCCGACCAATCTCATATTATTTAAAAGCCCATTATTTGAGCTTAACTGAGTGTCTGTTTCACTTACTTGATTTGAGGAACCAGCTCCTCCTGAAAAAGGATCAATTGCCGGCAACTCCTCATCATCTATAGAAGAATGATCATCTGCTTTTAAATTTAGCATTTGAAACTGACAAAGCATAATTGTCATTAAAAAGATTAATATTTTTTTATTATTTATATTCATCTGGTAACCCTACAATTGAAATAGTGCCTTTTGATAAAATTTGTCCTTGAATTTCAGCTATCGTTGTAATTTCCTCCTTATCAAAATTAATAACTTTTTGAGATTTTGATAATGCTCTTCTAAATTTAAGATAGCTTAAAAAATTTCCTTGAATTTCATACCCAACAGGAATTGTATAGTACATTGCATTTTCCTCTTCAGCTTTATTAACAGCTTTTGGTTCACCTTTTTTAAGATTAGTTATTGATAAACCGTTGATCAATGCAAATTTACTTATGTTTTGGTAAAGGTCTTCAACTTCTTTTTTGCTGTGAAAAAGTTTGCTATTTTTAGCATAGTCAGGCTCTAATGCTTTTACCGCTGCTGTTAAAGTGCCAATATTATTTTTAAATTCTTCAATCTTTGTTTTGTTTTCGTTCATCAATCTAATCTGCTCTTTTTGTTGATTTACTATCGGAGACACAAATGAATAATAACCTATTAAAAAAATTAATATAGCAACAAAACCACCACCAAATTTAATTAGTGTTTTTTTATCAGCCAAAGCACCACTTTTGAGCTTTGTAAGTATATCATTTAAATCTAAATTTTTTAAATTTGCTAAATCCATTATATCAATTTCAATTTACAATTAATTGTAAATCCCTTTTTATTATTATTTCCTGATGCTTGGTCTCCAGTTTGATTTTTCATTGCAGCTAAAGATGCCTGTTCAATTAATGATTTTGCATTTAAATTTGAAATAAAATTCAAAATATCTTGATCTGAAAAAGCAACCCCTTCGATAATCAAATTATCTTTTCCATCAAAAGTCATTTTCGTAAATTGTACTCTTTGAGGAACGCTTCTCGTAACTTGTGCTAATGATCTATAAGATCTTGCCTGATTTGAATTAACTAATTGTCCAAGATCTAATGCTCGCTGCATTTCTTTTCTTTTTTTTTCTAATTTTGAAAATTGAATATTATTTTTATCAAATTCCATTTGTACTTGATCAAATTCTAATAATTTTTTTTTATTGTTACTAATTTGAAAGAATGAAAAAACTGTTAATATCAAATAAATACCTGCAATTGCACCTACTGCTCCTTTAAAAGCAAAACCTGATAAGAATTTTAGTTTATTTTGCTGACGAACAGCGTCTCTATTAGGTAATAAGTTAATATTTTTTACTGCAGTTACAAATTTATAATAACCAAATACATCCAATTTTCTGTAAGCTAAACCAAGTACTGAAGATAATGGCGAATTGTTATCACCAGCTATTTTTTCACTATTATAAGAGGGTATACTTATACTTTGCAGGGGATCAAAATTAACAAAACCTGTTGTTGGTAAATTCTTTTTAAATGCCGGAAGTATAAATGATATGTTTTTTAAGCTGGAGACTACTTGAATAGATGTAATTTTATTTTCATATTTGCTTTCATAATCAGTAATTGCTTGTTTAATTTGCATCGCATATCTTCTAATAACTGCGTCTGCCTCGGTTGAAAGTTGTTCACTTTTAATATCTTTAATATGTTCTTTTTCTTGAGGTCTTAAAAATATGTCGGTAATTACAGGAATATTATTATGAATAATCATGATATAATTTTCTTCTACACCTAATTCTAAAATAGCTGAATTTCCTTTATCTGTAATAGATTTAAATTTTGTATTATCGTATGCATTCTTTAAGGTAAAACAACGTACATCCATAATAACTGGATTAAGTCCAGCCTTTTTAGCAACAGATGAATAAGCATTTACATCAGCTAGTTTTGAAGCTACAAATAAAATTTCCATCGTATTAGTTTTAGAATTTCTATTTATAATTTGATGAAAAATTGAATAATCATCTAAGTTATCTGTAAGCTGAACAAGGTTTTCCCAAAGAGAATCAGTCTCAATTGCTTTTTGGAATTCTTCATCTGTCATTAGTGGGCTGGTAACTACTCTAATGATTGCACTTGTGACTGGAATAGACAATGCAATATTCTTTGAGGTAATTTTTGCATTAGCCATGGCTAATTCAATTTCCTCAGCCAAATAATCTTTGTGTTCTAAAATATTTTCACTAACTTTTTCTTGATCCAATATACGATAAGAAAATTTATCTAATATCCATTTTTCATCCTTATCTTGAGAGACTTGAGCAACTCTAATTGCTTCTCTTGTCATGTCTAAACCAGCTATTTCTTCCCCTGCAACACTTAATTTGCTAACTTTAGATTGAAAGAAATTTTGAAAAACTTTTTTTAAATTATTTGCTTTAGTTTTTAGATTTTTGTTATCTACAGCTGCCTCTTCACTGGTTAAGTTATTACTTTTGGCTTTGGAAAATTTTAAATTTTTTAACTTATCCAGCATGCTTATTGTTACACCTTTTATATCTCCCTTCATAGTTTGATTGGACGCCTCTGAAATAGGAGCTGCGCTAACAACATCGTTATTTTCTTTGGTTATTGAGTCAACTACATCATTTTTTGGATTATTCTCATGATTTTTCTCAACAACTTGCTCTTTAACTAGAATATTCTGACTTTTCTCAGATTGGAGATCATCAAACCACTTTTCCAATATTGGAATTGCTTCTTCAAGATTAGGTGTTCCTGATGAAGAGATCTTTTGTTTACCATCAATATATAGTCTTCCGACCCAATTTTTTGACTTTAACTCACCCTTATACTTGTCTTGTCTTATATAGATGTGTAAACGGCCATCTTTCTTATGAATTACCTCGTGCTCAATCTTTTTATCAATTTTAGGTTGTATTTCTTCTTGATTTTGATTTAGTTGTGCATCATTAGGACTATTTTCACCTTGAAGTTGATTTTCTTCAATAGTACTTTTCTTGTCAGCATTTTCATGCAAATTATTTTCTAAATTATTATTTTCTTTTTCGTCATTCATAATATTTAATAATATAATTTTTCTCTAACACAAAAAAACGAATCTCTAACACATCTCTAACACAAATTGTAAAATTGTCTATAATATATTTATAATTTCGTGCTCAAATTAGGCAATTTATAAAAAAAATGTCAAAATGATCAATAAAATCAACATTTTTTATATAAAATGAAAAGAAAGTAATTTTTTTTTTATTTTTAGTAAATTTTGTTTATTCTAACACAAAATAAATATTAAAATTGTGTTAGAGTTAAATTATTTTGTAATATATTAAAATATATGAAAAATATTACATAAATCAACGCTTTTAGCAATTTAACAAATTTGTGTTAGAGTAATCAATATTTGTGTTAGACTTTTTTGGCTTTAATAATTTTCTTTCCAGCTTTCAAGTTGAACTGCTCCTGAAATTTCTTGTGCCTTAGATTTACCTGTAATTAGGTTATCTTTAGCTGTAAATCCATCAATATTCTTATTAGCATCCCCAGCTAGACCAATATATAGGTTATCACCCTGTTTTACAACCTTTGATAGTACTCCTTTACCCATATTCACATTAAGTAATGAATTACCACACCTCGTATCGTAGGCGGTGAACCAAGCATCACCTACCCCACATTTGTTATTTATAGAACTTGGCTCATATAAGGGGAAATATACCCTATCTCTATCTACAGTTGGTTCGGCAGTTAATTTTTTTGCATTATCAAGGTCAACATACCAACCTAGATCAGTCCCAGATGGACATGTAGGTGCTGTTTTGCACATTGAAACATTACCGGTTGGATTAACCTCTACAAAATTTGGAAAGTTCACATCTTTTATACCATAAATTCTATTTTGTATCTGATTTGATTGTGCTTGAAGCTTTTGTGTGTTTCCAGTTCCAAAATATAACCATAAATTGTTATCACTGTTAATTGTAACCTCTGGCCTTGTAAAAATATTTCTTCCATTTGCAGAAGTAGCTTCAGCTGTAAACAAAGTGGTTTGATGTATTTCTTTATCTGATACATCTGAACGTATAATTGAATTATAGGTAGAACTATTTTGATCTGTATCCATGACAAAGTCCTCTGTTAAATCAATTTTAGTTATTTTACCCTCTAAGTCTGTTGCATAAATCATTGCTCCATTATAATTTGCTTTATTAGTTCCATCTGCTGTGATCACGCTCAAGTCTGCAGGTAAAGAGTTTACTATATCATTTGAATATCTTCTAAATTTTGTTTTTTCCATTCATCTTTGGTATTCTGGTCTTTCCAAATCTTCTTTTCATCATTATTTCTTCCACAGCCATAACAATATCCAGTTACAGGATCCATTTTGCAAATGCTTATACAGGGTGAAACTATCATTTTTTTATATATTTATATCCTTTTACACTATTATTCTGATTGGACAAATTAGATCAATACTATATAAAACAGCATAATTTTGGGCGAGTGGCGGAATTGGTAGACGCGTTGGTCTTAGGAACCAATAGTGCAAGCTGTGAAGGTTCGAGTCCTTTCTCGCCTACCATAAATAGATTATGAAAGTAACAATAGAAAATAAAAAAGGTTTAGAAAAAGATCTTAAAGTATTCATAGATAAAAAAACAATCTCAGGCTTTATGGATGAAAAATATGAAGAAATAAGAAAAGATGTTGTCATAAAAGGTTTCAGACCCGGTAAGGTGCCTACCGAAATATTAAAAAGACAATTTGGTAAAGCTGTTTACGGTGAAGTAATTGATAAATTGCTAAAAGATACAACAACAAAAGCTCTAGAAGAAAATAAAATCAAACCAGCTGGACAACCAAAAATAGATTTAAAGTCTTTTGGTGAAGGCAAAGATTTAGAGTACATCATTTCAGTTACCGAACTTCCAGAGGTTTCTGCAAAAGGACTAAGCTCAATTAAAGTAGATGAGTATGTTGTAAAAATTGATCCAAAAGAAACAGATAAAAGAATTAATGAAATTGCAAAAAATCAGAATAATTTCAAGGATGCAGAAACAAATTATAGCTCAAAAATGAATGATCTTGTAATTTTTGATTATAAAGGAACCATTGAAGGTAAAGAATTTAAGGGCAACGAAGGTAAAAATACTCAATTAGTACTTGGAAAAGATTTATTTATAAAAGGTTTTGATAAACAATTAGAAGGAGTTAAATCAGGTGATATTAAAAAAGTAGAAGTAAATCTGCCTGAAAATTTCCCTGAAAAAGACCTTGTTAATAAAAGTGCTGTATTTGAGTGTAAAGTTACAGCGGTCAGAATTCCTGAAGAAGTAAAAATTAATGACGATTTTGCTAAAAATATGGGCGCAAAAGATTTAGCAAATTTAAAAGAACTTATTTCAAAACAAATAAACGATGAATATAAAAATTCATTAGCTATGATTACAAAGAAAAGTATCCTAGAGCAAATAGAACAAGAAAAATTGGACCAATTACCGGGTA
>ERZ802822.2338-NODE-2338-length-10636-cov-6.653660_pt1 | contig 10636 bp, 8 predicted proteins | sample MGYA00345649_ERZ802822 | MGnify/ENA primary metagenome ERZ802822 (study PRJEB30503, sample SAMEA104212359) | marine metagenome | biome: Westerlies Biome; feature: [SRF] surface water layer (ENVO:00010504) within the epipelagic zone...; material: water... | reverse complement strand
GGGTACTAACACCAAAGAGAACAGAAATATACATACAGATTTTTGAAAACAACACTCCACACACAGAGAAAAATTATTAAACCAGAAAGCAAGAAAGCAAGATGCACAAAGACTTCAACACAAAAAATCAACAATAAAACCAATCACGCGAACAAATAGATGCTTAATCATCTCCATCAATAGATGCTATGCATTGCATGCTTATACATACCTTGTGACGAACACGAAAGCCACGAGAGGATCGCAAAAGAGATCATCCGTTCAGCGTCACCAATTCAGACTGATGCAGCAATCAATGGCAAATCAATGTCCGATTGGCCGACAAACTTCAATCAAGCAATCTGTACAGGCACTCAAAGTAACTTTGGTAAAACATTCTCCCAATCAGCATCCAGGCACGTGACCACGGTCTTTAATCTCATCAGCTGATCGTACAGAAGGGGATACATGCTTCTACAAACCAGGGACTGAAGGGATCAACACCAGCACACTGGCAACCAATACGAAAGCAACCGAGCACAGCCCAGGCCATCATCCTTCAAGAAACGATGGCCAATTCAGGTCAGCTCATCGCGCACCACTCAAAAGTGACAAGACTCACGACACCACATAGAGAGTGCCGGAGTGTTCAAAGATGGGAACATCTGTCCCCCGCACACTACACAAAGCGCTTCATGCCAATTGTTCACCAGTGGCTCAAGTCATGGCTGAAGTGCGTTGTTGTGTCAACAGCCAACCGAGAAAAGAAAACCATCAAAAAAGCCCGCCGAAGCGGGCTTGCAAAGCTGAATAAACAGTCCGTTGGGAGCCAAAAACAAGCTCAGACAAACTGAATTTGATTCTCTGCGTTAACGATGTAAGTTCCGTCTTGCAGAAGCAGGAATTGAGTGTCAGCGAAACCGCCAACCTGCTCAATATTGGCCAGGTTCATTGTGATGCCAGCGGAAACCAGTGTGCCAGCAGCGGAATCAAAGAGATACTCTCCTTCACCCAATTGAAGAGTGTCAAAGCCACGACCACCATTAAAGAAGCCCGTACCAAAACCGAGAAGTTGGTCGTCACCAGCCCCTAAATTCGTCAGTCCGTCGCCACTGAAGCCTCCGAAGGAGGCATCAACGAGGTCGCTGCCACGACCCATTTTGATCAAGCCAAAGTTCCTGATTGCAGAATTGTCTTCAGTGGAGAAACCCCATCCAAGGAGAGAGTCTTCACCAATTCCAGCATTGATCACACTGTTTTGGTCAACAAAAACACCAGCATTAATGAGGCCTCCAGAGGCGAAACCTTGGATCGCATCTTCTCCGCTACCCAATCGAAGTCTTGATGACACAAGAGCGACCCCAGAAACCTGCTGCCCGCCTTGAGATTCACCTAGACCAAACACAAAATCTTCCCCAGCTCCTGCGTCAATCTCTCCCTGCAAGCTGAACACTCCTGAGGCCGATGTCGCGCCAGCAGCCAGTGCCTCACCAAACAGACCATCTTCACCGGAACCAAGCTTGATGCGAGAGGAGTCATTATTGATACCTGCAATCTGGCCGGAATCAGTCACAGCATTCACAACAGCCACCCCCTCGATGAGATCTTCACCAACACCGGCATCAATCAAGGAGTTACCACGATTGAGGATGCCGCTCATCTCGCCAGATTCCGCCAAACCTGTCAAATCGTCAGCAAAGCCGATAATCTGATCTTCACCTAAGCCTGTACGAATCACACCGGAGTTGTCATTATTGATTCCACCAACACCATCGGTTCCGGCTGCTTCACCATCAATCAGGTCATCACCACGACCTGTGATGATTTCACCACCACCGCTATTTTCAATGCCATCGACATCGCGAAGACCCAATGCATTACCGATAATCTGATCGCCTCCAACGCCGGTTGTCAGCAGACCTTCATTCAAAATGCCATCAACACGGATCGAACCTGTTGCTGTTCCGCTGACCAGATCAGTACCGAAACCAGTACTCAGAAGGCCGCCATTCGCCAAACCACCTGTGATCGCAAGGATATCAACCTGACCAGATACAAAATCGATGACACCTTCATTGCTGAGGAAGCCGGAGAAAATGTTATCTCCCAACAAACCATCATCAAAAATTGTCCCTTGATTCAGAACAATTGGAGAGAAGATTGAACCATTTAAGCGAAACTCCTCCCCTTCGTCGACTATAAAAAAGGGCTCCACAATTGTGTCTCGACCCTGAACAAAATTCTCAACAATAACTCGTACCAATTCATTCTCTACACCAACAGGTGAATCATTAAAAAACTCACCATTAACCTGATTCTCAATAGCCTGAACTTTGTCAAGCAACTCTTGAAGAACAGCAGGATCCAGGGGTTCCAGGCCCAGATTATTGATGACCTCCTCAATTTTAGACAGAGAAAGGCCAGGAATGACTGCAGCCATGATTAAAAATCGAGGAAAGAGAGGACATTTTCTCAATCAATCTGAGGCAAAGATTGCTCAGACTGTTAAAGATTTAAACAGCGCCAGCACAAACAGGCAACCGTTCAGGAAAAGATTAGCAAGAATCAGAACAATAGACGCAAGCGAAAAACAACGAGTTGTGAAGAAGCAAGCAAGCAAATCAAAGCTTTTTGTGAATATCCGAGCAATAGCAATCAGCTGTTGTACATCAGAAATCGACGGCAGCCTAATTTCACCTTCCAGATGCCCTCAGCAGCCCGAATCAGGGGAAGATTGTTGCGCTCACGGCCGTAATAAAGATCAGAACCAAGCCCAGTGAAGAGAAAGCCGTCAATGCCGGATGCGGCTCCAACGCTTCTGGCCGGATTTGGGCCAATGAAAGGGATCAGGTACTCCGCTCGTCCGGTATCGCCCGCATGATTCCAGATCGCCGATCCATAGCCCTGAAAACGTGATGCGGTGAGTTCAGCCTTGCGCTGGCCCGCCTGGGTCAAGTCCCCCCGCCAGAGCCCAAGCGTTGCACCGGGTTGCCGTGGCAAGTGCCAACGGATCTCTGCCTCAGGTAAAACCGATGACTGAAGCACACACTCCTCAAAATCCTGGCTGGATCCCCTGGAGCCAGCTCCAAAGCAAGCATCGGAAAGCACGAAAACCGTGACCAGCCCCCCAGCAAACACCAGTCGGTTGATGATCACCCTGAGCTCAAAAGGATGCCGCATAGGGATTTGATAGCCGATCAAACACCTGTTGGCAAAAACTGGCCTGGCGTATCAATCGAGAACACTGCATCGAACACGGTCCAACCACGTCATCCGCGCCATGTTGAAGAATATCCTGATCAGCATCGGCCCCAGGGGGCAGATGGCCTCGACTCACCTTTGTTGAACAGAGAGCCATCGAAGCACCGACACATTCGACCATCGAACAGAAGAACCTCAAAGCGACGTCCGAGCGCTGGGTCTGACAGAAGCAACACAGAGCTCGGTTGCACGAGATCAATGACCAAACACCTCAATCACCACAATGGTCATCATCAGTGGTACCAATGCACAAAGAACAATCATGGCTAGTGACTGTGGCTACTCACACGGATACGCGTGACCGACCGGTAGTGCAGTCTTGAAGATGGCCACAGCAACAATGATGATCTCAGCCACAATGGACTTTGATCATGAACATGACAAGGAGCTGAAGGATACTGGGCACGAATAAGTGTTGTGCAACGAGTACATCTCCTGGGATAGCCAACACGGACCCGATGTGTATGGTGCGGATGAGCTGAAGCGGCTGTCGCACCGAAAAGGGTGGAACTAACGATTGTGAAAGCAGAAATAATTTTAAGTGGAACATGCATAGTCAGAGAAGGTAAGTGAGTCGCCACTGATTGGCGATATCCACACCCTCACTGATTCACGCGTCAGTTCTGATGAGAGCGATCACCCGCATGAGTGAGATCCATCACAAGCACTATTTGTTTTCCTAATCAGTACATCTAAAAACCGACAAGGAACATTGCACTGGCAGCCGCCAGGACAATCAAATGCCGCGAACACCCTCAATGCACTTGGCACTCGCCTTGGGCTGCCATTCAATGATGCGTTTGGCATTCTCTGAACACTGTTCCATGGATGCCTGGGGAATCTTCTCCAAAGCAGCAGTGGTTCGGTGAGCGCCATAGGTCGCCCAGGTGATCACAAGCCAGGTGATGGGTTCCATAACAGCTGTCTTCAGGGCATCGATCGTAAGCACATCGGCCGTGAGATCACCGCATGGCCTGCCGCCACCATGTCCTGCTGAACATTGATGCCGTTCACAAACAGCTCAGCAATAGTGCGGCCGTCGCGATCCGTGTTGATCCGTCTGATGACGACAGACTGGCCTTTCACCAGCGTGTTGAGGTGATCGCGTGATGCATCGGCATCCGTGTTGTCGTACGCGTAGGCCTGCATCGATGTCGCACGGAATCGAGGCATCTCCTTCCGTTGCGGGGCATCAATACAGGCGAGCCTGATGCGTTCGCCTGCGGCGGTTTGGCAGGTATCGCCTTCATCGCAGCTGCGGATCGTGACCTGGTCAGCCGATGCAGATGCTGCTTCGAGGCCAAGGGCCAGAACAACGCCAAACGCGCGCGCGATGGATAGCAGCCTGCCCCCAGAATTCAATGCGACTGGCTCCTGGCCACGATCCCTCGCTCCAGTCAAGCTGAATCCATGCAACACCGCGGACCAGAGCCGCTGCCGGCTGCTGGAGATGAACATCGATGGAGTCCAATCTGCAGCCGGCCTATCCGGCACACTCACGATCCTGGTCACCGGCTCCGGTCTTCTGTTGCTGATTCGGCAGCCGCAGAGAAGGCCTGAGGATCAAGGTTGAGATCGGGTTTGAGGCGCAGCACCATCCACAGAAGCATGGCAGCACACTCGTCGTCGCTGGCTCCATAGTCGTACTGCCAATCTTTCACCATCGCCGCCAGCTCCTGCTGGGCAGAGCTGATGAATGCGTCGGTCCATTCCTCCATTGCGTCACCTCTCCACGTCTTGTGATCACACTGCTGCATCCAGGCCGGCAGGAGGCCTTGGCGTGTTGCTGATGCGGGCTTATCAGCGCCTGTTCCAGGGCCTGGCGCTGCTGTTGCCCTTCCCTCAACCCCGCAAGCTCATCGGCGCCGGTGCCCTGCGGTCATTGCCGGCGCAGATGCGAGGGCGTCGCTGGCAACGGCCACTGCTGGTGACCAATCATCAGCTTCTGCAATTGCAGCTGCCCCAGCCCCTGCTGCAGGAACTCGAAGCGGACGGACGGACCTGCCGGCTGTTCGATCAGGTTCCCGACAATCCCACCCTTGCCTGTGTGGAGGCTGGATTGCAGGCCTACCGCGAGGGACATTGCGACAGCCTCGTGGCCGTGGGCGGCGGCTCGGTGATCGATTGCGCCAAGGCCATCGGCGCCCGCGCCGCCAACCCCTGGCTGAGCTGCCGGGCCATGGAGGGGCTCTTCCGAGTGGTGCTGCCGCCACCGCCCTTGGCCTGCGTACCCACCACCGCCGGCTCCGGATCAGAGGCCTCGATCGCAGCCGTGCTCACCGATGGCCAACGGCAACGCAAACTCGCCATAGCCGATCTCAAGCTGCTTCCAAAGATCACGGTGATCGACCCCGAACTGATGCTCGGTCTACCGCCAGCGATCACCGCCGCAGGTGGCCTCGATGCCCTCACCCACGCTGTGGAGGCCTACATCGGCCGCGGGGGAACCCCCTTCAGCAACCGTCGCGCCCTCGATGCCACCGCCGCCATTAGCCGCTGGCTACCGCGGGCCTATTCCCATGGGAGCGACATCGAGGCCCGCCTGCAGATGGCCCTTGCCGCCCATGCCGCTGGTGAGGCGTTCACTCGCACCAATGTGGGCTATGCCCATGCCCTGGCCCATGCCCTCGGCTGCGCCTACGGCATCCCCCATGGCCTTGCCCATGCGCTGGTGTTGCCGAGTGTGCTGCGCTTTTCCCTACCAGCCTGCGAGCCCAGGCTTGCTGCGTTGGCTCGGGCCGCAGGGCTGGGCACATCGCAAGACAGCGACCAGAGGCTCGCGAGGGACTTCATCAACTGGGTGGTCGCACTCAACCAGCAGCTGGGAGTGCCTCAATTGATTGCACCGCTGCGCAGCATCGATATTCCCCGAATCAGCGCCGATGCCCTCAAGGAAGCCCACCCCGCCTATCCGGTGCCGCGGTTGATGGGCCGCAGCGATTGTGAAGCCCTGCTTACTCAGCTGCTTCCGGATGCGGCGTCGCCGTCTGGTGCATGGTTTCGATCAACGTCTCCGCCAACGGCTGGCTCTCCTCAGGAGGAATCATCACCTCGAGGTAAGCGCCGCCGTTATGGGCATTGATCGCCACCAGCGCCTGCTCCAGCTCCGCCACTGTGGACACGCGGCCACTCCACCAGCCCTGGCAACCGAAGGCCTCGGGCAGCTGGGCATAACGCCAGGGCGGCAGGTCGTTGTAGGCATGCCCCGTTTCGCTGAGCAGGGCCTCCACGCCGTAAAGCCCGTTGTTCAGCACAATCACCACGGGCTTGGCCCCGGTGAAACCCATCACACCGATCTCCTGCACGGTGAGCTGGTGCGCCCCATCACCGGTCACGAGCACCACCCGTCGCTCGCTGTCGGCCAGGGCACAGCCCAGTGCCGCCGGCGTCGCCCAGCCGATCGAGCCCCAGAGGGTCTGGCTTTCAATCGCCACCCCATCGGGCAGGCGCATGGCATTGAGCTTGAGCATGCAGGTGCCGGTGTCGGTCACCAGCAGATCCGTGGGCCGCAGAAACCGCTGCAGACGCCCATAGAAACTCGCCGATCCCGTGGGCTGATCTCCTTCACCACGCATGGGGAGCAGGGGCTCAGGCTGCACAGGGCGCTGCTCCCCCCAGTGGCTGGGCCTGGAACCAGTGGCCTGGAAACGCTTGATCAACCCCGCCAGCACCTCACTGATGCTCACACTGGTGAACACCTGATCACCCACCTGAACCCAGTCGGCATGCAGGGAAATCACCCGGCTTGCATCCAGATGCCCGCTCCAGAGGCCGGTGTTGAGGTCCTCCATCACCAAGCCGCCGAAATCGATCAACAAGTCGGCGTCTTCCACAACGCCTTGGAGGGCCGCCGGTGTGGAACGCGCGCCGTTGTACATCCCCAGGAAGGCGGGATGCCCCTCGCTCAGCAGCGACTTGTCCATCGGCGTTGTGGCATAGGCCAACCCTGAAGCCTCCAGAAACGCAGCGAACGTCTCCACCAAACCGAAGCGCTTGAGGGTGACCGTAGGCATCACCAGAGGACGGGCCGCCTCGGCGAGACGCCCCATCACCAAATCGAGCACAGCCTCCAGCTCCACAGCCACACTGGCGTGTTGATCGACCGCGCCCATGGGTGTTCCCTGGATCGGCGTGCCGGTAATCGGCATCAGCGCCAGATCCATCGGCACCGTGAGGTAAGCAGGCCTCGAATCCTCGAGGGCCTTGTCGATCACCCGCTCCAGTTCCACCACCACGTTCTCGGGGGTGAGCCTGGCACTCACGCAACCAGCTGCAGCCGAGATCGCCTCGAAACGGTCGTAACGGGTATCACCGAGGGTGTGGTGGCAGATCAACCCTTGGCGCACGATGCGCACGCTGGGGGTGCCCACCAGGTGAAACACAGGCACTCTCTCGGCCATGGCGCCCATCACGCCATTGAGGGCACTGAGTTCTCCAACGCCATAGGTGGTGCAGACAATCCCTGCTCCACGACGACGGGCATAGCCATCAGCTGCGTAGGCGGCATTCAGTTCATTGGCCGATGGCACCCACTGCAACCGCGGATGCACCTCCACCGCATCGTTTAAAGGAAAGGAGTAGTCCCCCGGCACTCCGAACACATGGCCGATGCCGAGATCCGCCAACCGATCCAGCACGTAGGTCACAACAGAGGGAGACATCAGCAACGATCGGTGATCACGGCGTCAGTTTGGCGCTAACGCTTCACAGATCAAGTCGTCCGAGAGACGAAACAGATCGACGGCCTTCTGAAGATCGGCACCCTCGGCACTGGTTATGGCTTCAGAAAAGCGATGCACACCAGGACGCACCAACCGGTTGCTCCAATAGCTGAATCCTGGTGTTGCATAGCCAGAGTCGGTGATCAGATCCGCCAACAACCGGCCAGCGGTCTGCACGGATTCGGTCACCCGAAGAACATCACGGGCCACCAACGCAAACAGCTGCATCCCCAGAGGATTGCTCTGGCGGTTGTGGCGGAAGAAGCCCCCGCTGCTGCGGGGAATCACCAACCCGGGGCTCCAGGCAATCACCGGCATCATCGCGTCAAGCTGGCGGTTGAGTTCGCGTCCCAGCAGCACGTTGCAGAGTTTGCTGTCTTTGTAGGCCTTGTCGCCATCGAAGCTGGCACTGCCATCGAGCATTGCAAAACCTGCGCCGGCCTTCAGTCCTGCCAGATCGCCCAGATCCGCTGGTTGGCCCACGCGCCCACCGCCGCTAGCGGGGTTGTGCACATCGGAGGCGGTGATCACCAACCGGGGCTGCGATCCCAACCGCAACAGCGGCAACAGGCGCGTGGCGATCAGCTGATGGGCCAACTGATTCACCGCAAAGGTGATCTCAAGGCCCTGGGGCGAGAACACCGGCGCCGCGGCCCCCGCCCGTTGCTGCCCGGCATTGAGCACCAGAGCATCCAAGGGTTCAGCGCGATCCAGCAACTGATCACAGGCGCTCTGCACACTGCGCAGGTCGGCGAGATCCGCTACCAGCCAGCTCACCTGGCTCGGCATTGCACCAGCTGCAACCAATTGCGATCGGGTCTGCTCGCCGCGCTCTGGCGTGCGGCAGAAGAGCGTGAGTTGATGGCCGCTCAGGGCAAGCCGCCGGGTGGCCTCCAAACCGATGCCGGAACTCGCTCCGGTGATCAGGATCCGCTTCATGCCAACCACGTCATGCCAACCACGGCCAACGCAAGCCCAGGGTCTCCGCCGTGCTCATCACCTGGGCATTGAGTGCACGTCCCAGCAGCACCTGGGGTTCATCGGGCCGGATCGGAATCACCTGGTGCTGAGCGCTGCCAGCAGACTCCGATCCCTTGATCACCCTTCGCCGGAGCAGGGAATTGGCCGCCTCCAGCCCGCACACATAGGCCCGCTCCTGGCAAAGCCCTTTGGCGCCGAATTCCCGAGCCCCCATCCGCACCCAGTCGCCGGCGCACACCAATGAAGGGATGTTCGTCTCCAACGGCGGCCGCTGCCGGAAACTCCCCGGTGAGAACCAGGCCACCGACCCCGGATAGCGGCGCACCTCAGCCTCCAGCACATTGGCGGTGTGAAAGGCAGGATTGGCCACCGGCAACAGCTCGCGCATCAGCAACGCCACGATCTCCTCATCACTGAGGAGCGCGATCGCCGTGGCGTTGTAGAAGTCGCTGGCGATCACTGATCCCCGGGGTTTCTCACCTCCCCACAGGGCTGCTTCCGTCTCCTTCTGCAGCTGATCGAGCATGAAGAAGGTGCCGCCCGCCCCCTGCAAGGCCTCGAAACGAGAGAACACGTTGGCGGGATCGGCAACCTCCAGGTAGGTGTCCAGCCACAACCGCACCGACACCACATCAATGGCCCCGAGATTGCCGGCATCCACTAGTTCAGGGGCTGCAGCAGCACAGGCCGGCGAGTTGCCCAGTAGTGCACCCATCCCCTTGGCACCCACCGTGAGCACAACCGCATCTACGGCCTCGATCAGTCCCTCGTCACCAGTGGCAACAGCCCGGGTGTCCACCGATGCAACAGCCTTGGTGTCTGGATGGAGATTCAAACGCGTGGCCAGGGTTCCGCCGAGCACCTGCAGCCCGTAGCGATCGATCAGCCGCTTCGCCAAGGGGGCAATCAACTGTTCCGCAATGCTCCTGGAGCGAATCCAGCGCACATCGAAGGAATCCTGGTGCGCAAAGGAGTAGTAGTAGAGAAGCTCCATCGTCACCGCCGCCGAGAGTTCTTCCGGCGGCTTGAACAAGCCCACCAGGAGCGTGGGACGGAGAAAGTCGTTGATCATCCGCTCACTGATTCCGAGGCTTCGGAACAGCGTCAGCGCATCGATGGTGTCGTAGCGCTCAAACACCTCGGCGCTGCGGTTGAGATCGAGCATCGCGTAGAGGAGCCCGGCAATGCTGAGGCGATCAGCAACGGGAAGCCGTTTGAAGTTGGTGGTGGTGGCCAACACCTGCCCGATGGGACTGGGCCATCGCTGGGCATCACCGAACACCGGGGCTGTGGCTTCCAGTCCATCGGGCGACCAGAAGGCGCTGGTAGTGAACTCCGTGAACACGTTGCTGAGCCCGAGCTCAGCGGTGAGGGCATTGATGTTGGGGTAGTCCTTCCAGAACCCGCGGGTGCCGGCTTCAAAAGGTTTGCCGCTGCTGGTGGTCAGGGGGGTGCTGCCCGTGGGATCCGCCATCCCATCCAGCATCGTCACGCGCACTCCGGCTTCACAGAGGGCCTTGGCGGCACCCCAGCCTGCCCACCCCGCACCGATCACCACAACATGCGACGGGTTGGAAGACGATGGGGCTGCCTCTGCCATGGGCCGACCCTGCCGCCGAGCCGCGAGTTGGTCCCTCTTGCATTCGAGGTCCTCGGCTCGTTCGACCAGATCATGCCCCCTGTGGCGGGCGAGA
>ERZ802822.2337-NODE-2337-length-10637-cov-7.946780_pt1 | contig 10637 bp, 7 predicted proteins | sample MGYA00345649_ERZ802822 | MGnify/ENA primary metagenome ERZ802822 (study PRJEB30503, sample SAMEA104212359) | marine metagenome | biome: Westerlies Biome; feature: [SRF] surface water layer (ENVO:00010504) within the epipelagic zone...; material: water... | reverse complement strand
GGAGCTACGCGGGATCGAACCGCGGACCCCCTGCTTGCAAAGCAGGTGCTCTCCCAGCTGAGCTATAGCCCCATTTTTAGAAGCTGTATTGTACTTTAAAAATTTTAATTTTGTACACTAATTAAAAGAAAAGCGGTGAACAATGCCACCCCAATTTTTGAAAGTTAAAGCGCTCTCAAACTATAAGCCTCACTAAAATGTTTTTCTGATTGAGATCCTTGCATTGAATGGCTCGCCAACAGATGCCTGATGAGTGCTATGTGAATGTGGGAAATATAACTCATCTGTAAGATTTTCTATATTCATTTGAATGCTTAATCCTTCAGCGATCTTATAATATGCTCCAAAATCAACTCTTGTATATTCTGGCAATATTAATTCTGGCTTGTTATTACTAATATTGGATTCACCTTGTTGAGTTATTCCAAAGGCCCATTCAAACTTCTCTGAAACTTTATAAGTAGAAAATAAAGAAAGCGTATGTTCTGGAATCTCTCTTGGTTCGCCGCCGGAACTTGTTTTGCCATCCATTGAACTGAATCCAATAACAATATTCATCTTGTCATTTACTTTTCCTTTTAACTCGATTTCCAAACCATCTACCTGAAGTCCAATAATTTCTGCACCCTCGCCGCTAGCATCTCTTGTTGCTATGGTTTGTTTGCTATCAAAATAAGCTGCAGCAAAACTTAGATTTTTAGATATTGTAATTTTTACTCCAAATTCTCTACTTTGATATAGGTCTGGATCTAGAGCTGCAACTGAAGCAGTTAATTTTTTATATTGCTCACCGGATCTTGGTAAAAAGCTTTCGCTATAACTGTAGTACCAAGATACATTTTTACTTGGCTTGAAGATTATGCCAGCTCTAGGAGAAAATTCTTTATCTTCTCTAGATTGTGAAGTTCCTGATTTAATATCAGCTACTGTTATGTCAAAAGTATCGTGACGGCCGCCAATCATTAATTTTAATCTATCCGAAACATCTATTTGGTCCTGAAAATAAATAGATGAAACTTCGATATCAGATTTTGTTTTACTACTAAGTTTTGCTGTAAAGTCATTGCTTGTTTCAAAACCTGAAGAATTTTCTAAAAAGTTCATTGGTCTGGTTATATTAAAAATCTCATTATCATCACTTGTTGTAGACCAAAAAGTATCGTATCTATGATTATCATTAGATGTATCTATAATTTCTCCACCAAACAAAAGCGTGTGAGTAGAAGTTCCAATTTGAATTTCATTTACTAAATTGCCTGCTATAACAGTATTTTCTCTTTTAGTTGGATCAAGATAACCATCCATAGTTACAACGGTATCACCTGCGTTATAACCAGATACATAATAATTCTTGTACATCTTTTCAAATTCACTTGAAATAATGGAAAGATTTCCCTTACTAGTATCAGAGAACTCGGTACTCAATGTTGCTCTGAAGATAGTAGCCTCAAATGTTGTCAGATTTTCGTCTTTATCACCAAAAGTGATCTTTTCAAATCTTTTAACAGGCTCACCGTTTTCTGTTGGAATACCTCTATCTATAAATCTTTCATGATCAGCATACTCATATGAAAGATCCAAAGTAGTTCTTTCAGTAACTTTTAATTTTAATGTGGGATTAATGCCAGTTCTTTGTCCATCATAATGATCTCTATGATTTTCAAGCGTATCACTGTGCATCATAAAACGCAGGGCTGAATTATCTCCGCTTAGAACGTTATAGTCTAAGGTCAAATCATTTGCACCAAAGGAATCTACACCAAAATCTACAGCTCCAAACATATCATTAAGAACTGCTTTTTTTGAAACTCTATTAATTACACCGCCAGTTCCACCTCTTCCAAAAAGTAAAGCATTTGGCCCTCTGAGAATTTCTACTTGTTCCACGTTATATAAAGAACGGTAATATTGAACATCGTCTCTAATACCATCTTGGAAAAAATCTGCTGTCGATCTTACTCCCCTAAAAACTACTGAATCACGATGACCTTCTCCCTGAGAAGTGTTAACACCAGGTATATATCTAATAATATCTCCAATTCCTCTAAAACCTTGTTTACGAATGTCATCATCTGTAACAATTGAAACAATTTGTGGGACATCTAATATTGGAACTGGCGTTTTTAAAGCATTAACCTGATCTGCATACAAAACATTTCCTTTAACAACAATCTCTTCAACATTTTCTGAATCATCAGCAGTTATTGCAAAGGATGCAACAAATAAAATGCTAATGAACAATAATGGGGATATGTTCTCAACTAACTTTTTATAAACTCTTGTTATCATAATTTTTACGTTTTAATAAATTATTAGTTCATAAAAGATGATGGCCTTTATGAGGTGTAAATGATAATGAGAATGATTCTCATTTGCAAGTAGATATTTATAAAATTATGCTTTTTTTAAAATAGTTAGTTTTAAGATATGTGAATAAGTTTATTTATTTCCACGAATTAAGAAATAGATGCTAAGAACAAATAAGAACATCTGCTCGCTTGTTAAGAGCTTCATTGGAGGCCAAACAAACCAGTCTGGATGTCCAATATAGAAAACACCAAACATTAAAATTACAAGAAATAATGCAGATATTCTAGTAATAAAATGTCCTAACTGTGATGCAAAAAATCCTATTATTCCGCCTAATATAATTCCTACCCCGCCAAGTATTTCAACTAAAATCACAACAGAAACAAACACTTCAGGCATTGGTATGAAGATACTCTCAAACCAAGTTACCATTCTATGTTGCTCCTCCATCATGAAAGGTGCTGGTAATTTTTTATAGCCGTGTAAGAAAAATGCGATACCAAGCGCGATTCTAAAAAACCAAGGAGCAATGTTATTGAATGGACTTGAAATAGAATCTAGTCGTGCATTTATTTTTTTCATGTTTACTCCTAATTTTCTAAAAGTATATCCTTGTCCTCACAAAGAGCAAAGCCATTAACGCCAATGAAACGATCTAGCTCATCTCTACCTATATCAATATGAGCATATATTTGACCGGTAGATGATATTTTTTCTTCATTTATACAACCCATTCTAAATAGCTTTGATCTAATTTTTCCCAAAGATGACTCTAATGAAACCCATCCTTTATATATTCCATTAAAAAGCTCTTCATTTATTAAATCCCTTAGCTCTGTTATACCAATATTGTTTTCAGCCGATATCCAGACCTCTCTTGATATTTGATTTGAAAACTCTTTATTGCAAAATCTTTCTACAAGGTCACATTTATTATTAATTCTTATTTGTGGAATTTTTTCTAAATTTAGATCAGTTAATATTTTGTTTACTTCTACCTCTTTTTGTTTCCTATCCACGTCTGAAGCATCTACAACATGCAGCAATAAATCTGCTGATTTAAGTTCATCTAATGTGGCCTTAAAAGATTCTACAAGCTGGGTCGGTAACTGAGATATAAAACCAACAGTATCAGAAAATAATATTGGTCCCAGCTCTGGATCTATATTCTTTCTTGTTACTGAATCCAAAGTTGCAAACAGTTTATCTTCTGCTTGCTGATTACTATTTGTAAGAGAATTAAAAAGAGTTGTCTTACCGGCATTTGTATAGCCAACAAGAGCAACTAATTTATTTCTGCTTTTTTTTCTTGAATAACTGTTAAGTTGTTTTTGTTTGTGAGCTTTATCTAATCTTGATTTAAGTCTCTTAATTCTGTGGCCAATCAACCTTCTATCAGTTTCAAGCTGAGTTTCACCGGGACCTCTTAACCCTATACCCCCCTTCTGTCTTTCTAAGTGGGTCCACCCTCTTATCAATCTCGTGGATAGATGATTTAGTTGTGCTAATTCGACCTGAAGTTTACCAATATGAGTTGTAGCTCTTGAAGCAAAAATATCGAGAATAAGCTCAGTTTTATCGATAACTCTAATTTTTAAATACAGCTCAAGATTTCTAGCTTGAGAAGCAGAGAGCTGATGATTAACAATTGCTAGGTCTACTTTAGTTTGCTGAACTTTATTTTTAATCTCTTCTAGCTTTCCTTTGTTTATAAAGTGACTTATAGAAGGTTTACTTTGCTTACTAAAGCTTTTGTCAACAATTTCAGCTCCAGCCGAATTTACCAATTCGCGAAATTCTTCATAATCGTTTTCAAGCTCATACCCAGTTTTAAGAGACTCAACTTGAAGAAAGATTATTAATGTTTTTGAAATTTGAGTTTGTTCAATAATCATATATTTAAGAATATTGTAGAGATTTTATAAAAATTTGTTACTATTAAATTGATATCATTAAACATTCTTTTAGGAGATTATTTATAGATAAAGGCGAAAGAGCAAGAAAATCAGCAATTGCTAGTTCAAAGAGAAAAGCTGTACGAGAAATTAAGAAAAAGAGACTCAATAAGCTTTATAGAGAATTACGAAAAGCTCGAAAAAAATAAAGTAAGTCTTTGAACATAGTATTCGGATTGTACTTTTAATATAAAAGTAACAGGGGTTTATATAATTTGAAAATGTTAGATAAAATTTTAGAAAAAGTAGATAAATATATTGTTTTAATTATTATTGTACTTTGTCTATTTATAGCTAGCGTAGTGTAAGCTTAAAATTTCTTTTTTTGAGCCTCACATTTTCCTGAGGCAATAATTTCAATTTTTGGATTCTTGTTTTTTGAACCATCTTTCTTATTAAGCCAAATATCTCCAGACATCTGACCTTTGCCTGTATACCAGTTAAAAGTGTTCGAAACTCTATAAGCACCAACTTCGTAATCTGGGAAAATACTATGGGTTTCACCTGATTTCATAGAATGCTCTACTGTAATACCAGTTTTAGATTTTGTAGCTTTCCATTCTGCATCTGGATTAATCCATACTGGAGAAGGCTCAAGCGTATGGGTGAGTGATTTAAAAGTTTCTTTCTCAGAATCAACCTCCCAGTACTGAACAATATATATTTTATCTTTTTGCCAATCTTCTTCAGCAAAGTTAGTTTTTGCTCTTTGGAGCAAAAATAAAGATTGTTGTGTCTGTCTAGCTAAATTTTTAAAGAGTTCTATACCCTCAGAAAGGTACGTCTTCTTAATATCTTTGTAAGTTACTGAATAAGTCCCATCTAACTCACATAAAATTTTGCTAGTCTCTCCATAAATAGAAAAAGAAAATAAGATCAGAAGAAGATAACGCATAATTTTTTTAGCTTGGGTATTTGCTTGCCCAGTATTTGTCTAATACAAAATACCAAACACTGTTTAACAAAGGCTCTACAATTGCATCCGTTATAGCTGCAGAGAAGCTAGCACCAGTAAAATACATCACGCAAGAGGCTGCAATAACAAAATGGCCAATTGTATATATGATTGTTCTTATGATAGTTCCGCGATTAGCTTGATAAACTCTTTGAATTGGTGCATTAAAGAGCATTACTGATTTTTTAATTTGTTCAATCATATTATTGAAACTATAACAAAAAAAACACAATTGAAGATAGTTAAATAACCATTTAATATGGCAAGATGCTCAACCCCGAAAAACTCATAAAAGAACTAACACTTAAAGAAAAGATTCAAATTTTAAGTGGTTATGATGCTTGGTATACCCATAAAATTGAAAGATTGAATATCCCAAGCCTTAAAATGTCTGATGGACCTAATGGTGTGAGAGGTGATGGAAAATCAGGCAAGTCATCTGCATGTTTTCCATGCGCTATTTCTGTTGGGTCAACTTGGAATACCGAGCTTGTTAACGAACTTGGGCAAGAATTAGGAAATGAAGCAAAAGCAAAAGGTGTAGATGTTCTTTTAGGTCCAACTATTAATATCCACAGACACCCCTTAGGGGGAAGACACTTTGAATGTTTTTCTGAAGATCCTTTTTTAACAGGAAAAATAGCTATTGACTATGTAAACGGTGTTCAATCAAGAGAAGTGGCTGCATGTTTAAAGCATTTTGTTGGTAATGATACAGAGTTTGAAAGATACACAATCAGCTCAAATATTGATGAAAAGACATTAAGAGAAATATATCTTCTTCCTTTTGAAATGGCTATAAAAGAAGCCAATGCTCAAGTTGTCATGAGTGCTTACAACAAACTAAATAATATTTATTGTAGCTCGGATGAAAACCTCCTTATAAATATTTTAAAAAATGAATGGGGTTTTGATGGTTATGTTGTCAGTGATTGGGGTGCTGCAACTGAAACTGTTAAAAATGCACTAGGTGGGCTTGATTTAGAAATGCCTGGCCCAGCTAAAACATGGGGAAAAAATTTACTTAAAGCTGTTAACGAAAAAAAAATATCAATTGAAATGATTGATGACAAAGTTAAAAGAATATTGAATGTACTAAATTTCTCGAAAAGATATGAAAATTTAGATAACAAATTAGAGGGTGCTATTAATTCAAGTTCGCAGCGACAACTTTTAAAAAGAGCGGCTCAAGAGGGCATGGTTCTATTGAAGAATGAAAATATTCTTCCAATAAAAAAAGATATTTCTTCAATTGGAATTATTGGGCCAAATGGAACTAAAGCTCAGATAATAGGTGGTGGGAGCGCAACTCTTGTGCCCTATTATGAATCACACCCAATTGAAGCTTTTAAAAGCTCATTGAATGAAAATACTTTAATTCAATCCTCAAAAGGATGCCATACCTATAGGTATCTTCCTGAAATAAATAAATCACTTACAAATGAAGATGGGTTTTTGGTTGAATACTTTAATGTTACTGAGAATGGGAATGATTTTATTTCTAGCAAGGTTTTAACAGGAAGTAAATTTTGGATATTTGAAGGTTTTGCAAAGGATATTATTAGTGTTGATGAAAAACCCAATATTCTTGTTAAATTTTCTTGTACTTATACTCCAAACATAACTGGCGAACATAACTTTGAAATTTTTGCGATTGGAAAAAGTAAATTACTAATCGATGAGACTGAAGTAATAGATAATTGGACCAATTCTTCTCCAGGAGATGCTTTTTTCGCTCATGGAACTACTTCAAAAAGAGGCGGTAAAGTACTTAAGAAAAATAAAACTTATAAGATTGAGATTCAATATAAATTTGAAGGTAATTTTCCTGCTATTTATATAGGATGTCAGCCACCAGATAAAATTGATTTAATGGACGAGGCGCTAAAAATTGCAAAAGAAGTAGAGCAAGTTGTATTAATGGTTGGCACAAATTCAGACTGGGAAACTGAAGGGAATGACAGAGTAGATTTTAATCTCCCTGGTAAGCAAAATGAACTCATTGAAAAAGTATTAGAAATAAATCCTAATGCAATTATTGTTTTAAATACAGGTTCACCAATAAATATGCCATGGATTAAAAAAGCGAAAGCTGTTATTCAATCGTGGTATGCTGGTCAAGAATATGGCAATGCCCTTGTTGATATCTTAACTGGGGACATAAATCCATCTGGAAAGTTACCAACAACATTTCCAGTTAACCTTTCAGACACTCCTACTTATGAATCCTATCCCGGAAAAAATTTGCAAATGGATTATGATGAAAAATTATTAGTGGGCTATAAATGGTATGACAAGAATTTAATTGAACCCCTTTTCCCATTTGGACATGGCTTATCTTATACAGAATTTGAATATTCCGAATTAAAAATTAAAAAAGATATGAGTAATAATTTTATTTGTTCGTATATGATCAAAAATACTGGAGATACTGGCGGTTCAGAGATTTCACAATGTTATGTGCAGCCAAATGAAAGCGATAACAATGAACCAATTAAAACACTTCAGGGTTTCGATAAAACATTTTTGAATCCAGGTGAGTCCAAAGAAATTGAGATTGTGTTAAGTAAAAGAAATTTCTCCTCATGGGATTTATCAAAGAACGACTGGGATATTAAATATAAAGAATATGATATTTTGATAGGATCTTCGTCAAGGGATATTAAACTGATTGAAAGAATTAAGTTATAGTTAACTGTTCAATTTCTGCATCTGTTAAATTAAGGCTTGTAGCAAAAATTGAGCTATTTAATTCGTTAATAGTTCTTGGTCCAATAAGTGGGAATATTATCTTTGAAGATTGTATTACATACGCAAGAGCGATCTCTATTGGTTCTACTTTCCTTTTTGCTGCTATGTTAAAACAAATCTCCCTTTTTTTTAGATTACTTTCACTATGCCAAACTCTTTTTTCTTCATCCATGGATGGATTTGAAAAATGATCACTTGTAGCTATTTCTTTTTTCTTAATAAAAAAGCCTCTTGCAGTGCTAGACCATGGAAACAATATGATATTGTTTTGATCAATATAATCTAAAAAATTATTATCAATAGCCACACAACCAGGCCACACAGGATCAATCATTTCTGCAAGACTAAAGTTGTTACTTAATATAGTGAAAGGTTCCTTATTTTCTTTAAGAGCAAAATCTCTGGCTTGCTTAAATCTTTCTAGCTTCCAATTAGAGGCCCCAATTTTATGAATAAGTCCCTCAGCTTTTATTTCATCAAGAGCATCAATAAATTCAGATACTGGTATATCGTTGTTATCCCTGTGGAGACAATAAATATCAATTTTATCAAGATTTAATCTTTCTAATGATTCGATAATTTGCGGTCTAATACATTCCGGTCTGCAATCAGGAGTATGTGCCCCCTTGCCCAAAACTATAACCTCTTCTTGAACGCCTCTAGAATTAATCCAATTTCCTAAATATTTGTCACCCATGCCATTGTTATAAATATATGCCGTATCAAAAACTCTTCCCCCTTCTCCATAAAAATAATCGAACATAGCGAAAGCATGAATGTCTGAAGTTTGATTGTCACAACCAAGAGCTAACTTAGAAAAATCTTTATCAAATCCATTGATTTTGATTCCCTTAAGTTTTTTATTTTGAATAGAAAAAAACTTTGATTTAATAAGCTGAGAATTCTCTTTTAATTCATGAGGACATTTAATACCAAGCTCTTTTCTCCATTTATCAAGCCACAACATTATGCTTTGTGAATCGGCATGAGATATTAAATCAGATTCTAATTTATTGTTAAGAATACATTCAGAGGCGTGATCGATTTCTCTAGTAAAAAGCCCAACCTCATCGTTATAAGAAATTTCATCAACAACTTTATTATTGGAATAAACTTGTATTGAAGACTGTCCCTCTTGAAATTGACCACAATGCCATGGCTGACTAACCCTTAACTTATATTCACCACTAATAATTTCTAAGTTATTTTCATATTCCTCATTAATAGCACATGAAATATTAGCTTCAATATTTTCTGAAAAGAAAATACGAGCTTTTGAATTACTATCAACACCAGTCTCATCCAAATTGCCACTAGCCTCAATACTTATTGGGTCTGCATATGGTTTATTTAATATACGTCCTGCTAATAATTTACTCATTGATAATGGGTAACAGCCAACGTCCATAATAGCTCCGCCGCCTAATATAGGGTTTCTTAGTCTATGGTCTTTGGGGATTTCTGCTTGAAAGCCAAATGAAGAATTAATTTCTACTTTTTCATCAGTACCACATAAGCGCTCAATATTTTTAAGAATATTAAAAGTTTGTGGATGTGTCCTATACATATAAGCTTCCATTAAGAAAACTCCAAAATCTTTTGCTAATCCAAATAAAACCATACTTTCAATATGATTCATTGTGATTGGTTTTTCACATAAAACGTGCTTATTATTCTTTATTGCTAGCAATGCATATTCAAAGTGGGAGCTATGAGGTGTTGCAATATAAATTGCATCTATTTTATTTGATGACACTAGTTCATCAATATCATTTACCCCAACAACATCGAATTTCTCAGAGAAGGTTTGAAGTGCCTCTTTATTTCTTCCAAAAACAGCAATCAACTCTGAATGTTTGCAATGCTTTATTGAATGCGCAAAAGCATTTGCTATCGAACCAGTTCCAATTACACTCCATCTAATCTTAGACATCTTCTAACTTTCTTAAATTAATCTCATCAATTAATTTTTTATGAAACTCTCTATCAATTGGATAAAAATATATCAAAACAAAACTTATAAAAACTCCAATAAGGGGAATGAGTGACATTAAATTTTTTAAGGATTCTAAGGTTTGCTCAGTCTGAGTTTCATTAGGTTCAAAACCTATCTTCGTAAGTATTATTCCTAAAATTACTGCAGCGAATGCTATTGCTCCTTTTTGGGCAAAAGTCATAAAACCATACAATGAGGACTCAGTTCTTATGCCAGTCTTCCATTCACCATATTCAATTGTATCTGGTAGCATTGACCAAAATAAAACACCAGTGGCACCATTAGCAAAACCAATAAAAATAAGTATAAATAGAAGCTCTATAAACTCTTTAATTGGATAAAAATAAAAAAAAGTGAAGCCCATAAATAAACATGCCATTGAAATCATCCATGTATATTTTTTACCTAGTAATATTGTCAAGAAAGCCCAAAAGAATATTCCAATAAAAGTTGATGCATTAAGAAATCCTAATAATAGTCCCTGATATTCATGAAGATTTAAGGCATATTTAATAAAATAAATAAGATTATTATTAAACATTAGAAAAGTCGAAATTAAAAAAAGGATAGCAAAAAATACTATCCAAAATGGATAATTATTTGCAACTGATTTAAAAACATTTCTAAAGCTGGGTAAATCTTTTTTGCTAAATTTAAAAGGTCTTTCCTC
>ERZ802822.2333-NODE-2333-length-10648-cov-8.508561_pt1 | contig 10648 bp, 9 predicted proteins | sample MGYA00345649_ERZ802822 | MGnify/ENA primary metagenome ERZ802822 (study PRJEB30503, sample SAMEA104212359) | marine metagenome | biome: Westerlies Biome; feature: [SRF] surface water layer (ENVO:00010504) within the epipelagic zone...; material: water... | reverse complement strand
CTTAAAATTTTAGCCTCGCATGGAGGTGGTTACTTACCTTCTTATGCAGGAAGAATAGATCACGCATGGGGTGCTAGACCTGATTGTAAAGGAAACAACCTAAATTATCCCCCTTCTTATTATTTAAAGAAAATGCATTTTGATACAATTGTATTTACTTATGAACAGCTAAAATATTTGGTAGATGTATTTGGTTCAGATAAGATTATTATGGGAACTGATTATCCTTACGATATGGCAGAAGATGATCCTGTTGGCCATGTTTTAGGGACCCCTAGCCTAAATACAAATGATATAAAAAAAATTACAGGTATAAATGCTGCTAAATTGTTAGGTATCAATTAACTTATAGTTAATGCGGGGGACAATTATGATTAATCAAATTAATGTAGGTGTTATAGGAACTGGATGGTGTGGTGGTATTAGAGCTAATGCCTGCGCTGATAATCCACTTGTAGATAAATTATTTATAGCTGAAACAAACTCTAATCGATTAAAAGAATTAAAAAATTCTCTCAATATAGAAATGGCTACGGAAAATTGGCAAGAATTAGTAAATAATAAAAATATTGATACTATTATTATATCTGCAACTCCAGAGACCACACACTATCCTATGGCACTTGCTGCTCTTAAAGCGGGTAAAAACGTTTTTTTAGAAAAACCTATAGCTACAACATTAAAAGAAGCTGAAGAATTAATAGATGTATCAATTAAAAATAATGTAAAATTTACAATTGGTTATTCGCAAAGATTTAATGCAAAATATGCATATGTAAATAAAACATTAAAAGAAAATTTGATAGGTGAACCAGTCACTTGCCTTGTAAGCAGACATATTACTCGTGAGCTTGGTGAAAAAATTTCTGGTAGAACAGCTCTATCCCCTGCTGCTATGGAAGCAACACATGATTTAGATTTTTTATTATGGTGTTTACAACCTAGAAAGCCAGTGAAAGTTTATAGTCAAACTTCGGGTAAACTTTTTTCTAAGAATAGTAACACTCCTGATCATCAATGGATTATGGTTACATTAGATGATGGGATGACTATAACAATAGGTGCTGGATGGATTCTTCCTTTAGGCTATCCAAATTTTTCTAATACTTGGATAGAAGTCATTGGTACTGATGGATCTTTATTTATTGATGATACACATAAGGATGTTCAGCTTAGTACGGTTAAAGATGGTATTAGATATCCTATGTCCTCTATGCCAGGTGAACCTGTAAACCATACACATGCTGGTCCCATGCATGAAGAAACAATGCATTTTATAAATGCAGTTGCATTAAATAAGCCTGTATTAGTAAAGCCAGAAGAAGCTAAAACAGTTATGGAACTTTATATGGCAGCAGACTTGTCAGCAGAAAATGGAGAACCTGTTCTTTTACCTAGGAATAATTAATGAAATCAATAAATATTACACCAAATCTTGTTACTAGTATTATAAGTATTATATTTGGAATTTTTATTTTTCTTAAAATACCTACAGAAGTGGAAAAGCCATTATTGCTTTTTGGTCAATCTTCTTCTGAAATAGATCCAAAGATTGTTCCTGGTATTATATCTTTCATGTTTTTTATATTTGGTTTGTATACTCTATTCTTTGAAAGAGAGGATAAAAGTATAAATGTTTGGCCTTCATTTTCAAAAGAAATGCTTTTAAATGTTTTAGTTACAATTATTTTTTTATTTGGTTATTCATTAACATTTGAGTCCTTAGGATTTGTTGTATCTAGTTTTCTTCTCATTTTCTTTTTGAGCAATTACATGGGAAATGTAAATTTAAAATTTGTGACTTTGATTGCAATTATTTTTCCTGTTACTGTTTTTTTTATTTTCGTCAACATAATGCATGTTTTTTTACCGGCGTTTCCATTTTTAGAAATGCGGATTGGTAATTTTTTAATAATGTAAGGTGAATATATGTTAGAAAGTTTTTTTAATTCTTTTCCTTTACTTTTAGGAAGTGGTAATTTTCTAACAATTATTTTTGTAATAGCTTTAGGTCTTTTAATTGGTTTGTTTGTTGGTGCATTACCTGGATTAACGACCTTAATGGCAATGGCTATTGTACTTCCTATATCATTTTTTATGGATCCTTTGGTTGGAATCCCTTTTTTGATTGGTGTATACAAAGGAGGAATTTTTGGAGGTTCTATTCCAGCAATCCTAGTTTCATTACCTGGAACGGGTGCATCAGTGGCAACTACCTTCGATGGACCACCCTTAACAAAAATGGGAAAAGGCAGAAAAGCACTTGAAACTGCATTATTTTCCTCTGTAATAGCTGATTTTTCAAGTGATATTGTTACTATTCTTCTTATTGGTCCTATAGCTTTAGTCGCATTATTAATAGGACCTCCTGAGTTAGCAGCTATATTATTTTTAAGTATTTTAATTATTTCTTCTACATCAAGTGGAAGTGTAGGAAAAAATATGATTATGTTAGCTGCAGGACTATTTATAGCTATGATTGGTCAAGACCCAATAGCAGCATTATCAAGATTTACGTTTGATGTTTTTGAACTTAGAGCTGGTGTTCCTTTATTACCAATGCTTATAGGATTATTTGCTATTCCAGAGATTTTAATAAATATTGAAACTAAAGCCAAAGAATTTGTAAAAACAAAACTAAATTTAAAAAAAGAAGAAAAATTAACTTGGGAAGAATTTTTAAAGTTAAGAAAAACAATCCTCAGAAGTACCGTCATAGGAACAACCATTGGTATGATTCCTGGAGTTGGTCAGGTTGTTGCAGCTTTTGTAGGATACGCGGCAGCAAAAAATTCCTCAAAAACACCTGAAAAATTTGGAAAAGGAGAATTAGAGGGGATTGCAGCACCAGAAGCTGCAAATAATGCTGTAAACGGCCCCACTCTTGTTCCACTTTTAACACTAGGAATACCCGGAGATAATATCACTGCTATTTTACTTGGGGCCTTTATTGCACATGGCTTAAGGCCTGGACCAGAACTAATGTCAGAGCAAGGAAGTATTGTGTTTGCAATTTTATTATGTATGTTAATTGCTAATATTCTATTTTTGATTTTAGGTTATTTTACAATGCCATTATTTTCAAAAGTAGTAACAATAAAAAAGTCTTATTTAATTCCTTTAACAATCATTTTTGCATTTGCAGGGTCATTTGTATTTAGACATAATCCTGTTGACTTATATTTTTTGTTATTTTTTGGAATTTTTGGTTATATATTGAAAAAACTTCAATTTGACGTAACACCTTTAGTTATGGCTTTTATTTTAGCCCCATCTTTAGAATATGCATTTGGCCAAACATTAAGTTTAGGCGATGATAATGTTTTAATGTATTTACTCTCTGAAAGACCAATAGCTGCTCTTATTATTGTGTCTACTCCAGTAATAACTTGGAAACTTTTTCAGAGAAGTAAAAAGTTGCGTGACGTCGCAACTTCACTTACCTCATCGCAGGTAAAATCAAGTTAATTTCTCATTTGAAAGGAGGAAAAAATGAATAATTTATTAAAAACTCTTATAGCTATATTGGCTATTATTAACTTTTCGTGGATAGCAAAAGCTGACTATCCTGAAAAGCCAATTACAATGGTTATCCCTTTTGGCCCTGGGGGATCTCACGACTTAAATGCTAGAGTCTTTACAAGTATAATTCCACAATATCTAGGAAATGCGATTATAGTTAAATTAGTTCCAGGTGCTAGTGGTCAAACTGGAACTGCTATGGTAGCTCAAGCAAAACCAGATGGTTATACACTTTTGTTTACTCATAATTATGTGGATCAACTTCAGCATCATGTAAAAAAGTTACCTTATAAGCCTTTAAGTGACTTTGTTACTGTCGGAAGATTAAACTATGCCGCTGCTTGTATGATAGTTTTAAGTAAATCTAAATATCAATCAGTTCAGGATGTTTTTGATGCGGCTAAATCAAGCAATGGTAAGTTAAAACTTGGACATTCAGGTATGTGGGGAGCAACAATGGTTCCAATGGCTCAATTAATGTCTTGGGGTAAGGTAAATGCTAACTTAACGCCATTTAAGGGCGGTGGTCCTATGGTTAAAGGGTTGCTAGCGGGAGATGTAGAGGCAGTATTACACTTTCCATCAGTAATTAAAGGTCAAGGATCAAAAGTTAGAACTTTAGCATGTGGAGCAAAAGAAAAAAGTCTTGGGACACCTCCAACATTTGAAGAACTAGGTTTTACAGGACAAATTGGTTATATGGACAGGATTTTGATGGCACCTGCAAAAACACCGCCTGAACGAATTAAAATCCTTCAAGATGCTCTGTCAAAATTAAAAGATGACAAAACATTCAAAAAATTTATGAAAAGATTAGGAGAAAACATGAAATTTATGAGTGGTCCAGATTACGAAAAGATTAGAGCAGAAAAATCAAATAATTATAAATCTTTAGTTAAGCAAATGACTAAAGGTTAAATTTCAAAATGGTATGCCTACATTAAAAGGCATACCAACTTTTAATTATGTATCAAGAAATAATATCAATAACTGGACCTGTTTTTTTATTAATATTTTTAGGTTTTGCAGTATCTAAATTTAAGATAGAGATTCACGAAAAAACATTGGGTTTTTTACTTACTCATATTGGATCTCCATGTTTAATCTTTCATACTTTATCTACGACGAATATTGAATTAAATATTCTTCTTGAAATTTTCTTTGCAGCAATATCTGTAATTTTTATTTCATCCATTTTAGCTCTAATTGTTTTAAAATTATTTAAAGAGGAGTTTAGTCCTTATTTTAGCTGTTTAATACATCCTAATTCGGCTAATTTAGCATTACCTTTATCTATATTAACATACGGAGAAACGGGTCTTATGTATGCTATTCCATATTATGTTGTAGTAGCAATATCCCAAAATACATTTGGATATTTAACTATTCTAGGATCTTTTAGGTTTTTATATATGTTGTATCATCCAATTTTTGTACTAACTCTTTTGGGTTTGATAGTAATGACATTCAAATTATCCTTACCTTCAGTTTTAATAAATTCAACAGATTATCTTGGTCAAATTGTTATACCTATATCACTGATTTTATTAGGGTATTCACTTTCAAATTTAAAAGTTAAAAATTTTATAAAGGGATTTTTTTATACACTTGCTCGTTTTTTTATTGGTTTAGGAAGCGCTTTAGTTGTAATACTTTTTATGGATATTACTGGTGTAAAGGCCGGTGTCATTTTGATTATGTCTACGATGCCAGTCGCTTTATTAAATTATATATTTACTGTTCAAATAGATAAAGACACAACAACAGTAGCCGGATTGGTTGTTATATCGACAATATCAACTTTGATAATTCTACCTTTTCTTTTGAGTATCATTTTAATATATTTTAATTAAAGCAATTTATAATTAAATTTTATAACTAATTGTTTTTAAATTATTTACTTAAGTATCAAATACAGCTACTGCCCTAATAGGGCTGCCAGTCCCTCCCCTGATTTTAAGTGGCAACCCAATAAACTTAAATCTACCTTTTCCAATAAGTTGATCTAAGTTTGTTAAACCTTCTATATGTGTAAAGCCCATTTCTTTACAGACATTATGAACTTCAAAATTATTTTTACCTGGAGTGCCTGGGCTTACAGCCTCAACTCCAAAGCTTGTTATACCTTGTTTTCCCAGCCATTCAGCAGATTTTCGTGTCAAACCAGGAAAATCAGTTAAAAATTTATTGGTGCCATAAGTCCTATCATAGTGAGCCATATATAATAATACTGTATCTTTTGGGTTAATGCTTAATTCATCTCTTTCTAAAGCTGCTTCTAAATCTTCTATTGTTATATTAGACTTAAGTGGTTTATGAGATAAATCTAAACAAATACCTTCTGTATAAAAATTCTCTAAGGGCATTTTATCGATAGATTTTGCATTAGGATCCGGGTCAAAATGTGAAAATGCATCTACATGAGTTCCAGTATGCTCTCCCATGGACATATACATAGATGCACACGAAAATTTTATTCCTTCTGCTTCTCTTATAGTTTTATGTGTCTGGTAATCAGATAGTACCATAGGGGGATGATTAGGAAGTGTGGGACATTTTTGATATATTTCAACAGAAAGATCAATTATTTTACTGTTCAATTTGTTCTCCAATTAGTTTTAATATAAAATTAAACCTTAACATGTTTTAAGGTCTATTAATGAAAAAAGTTATTAAAGTTGCAGGTTATCAAGGAGATGCTTCAGTCCATACAAGGTCAATGGATTTTTTTATTAATATATTGTCAAAAACTTTTGATTTTGAATATGAAAAAGACATAACATTATCAGGAAAAAAAGCTTCATCTCTAATTGAAATGACTAGAAACAACAATATACAAGTATCGTATTTATGGTCTAGTTATTATGAAAAATTATTACCAGAAATACAACTCTTAGACTTACCTTTTTATTTCCAAAATAAAAAAGAAGTAAAGGACTTAATTGAGATTAAGTTTAATGGATTTGTGTCAGAAAAGTTAGAAAATAATCTCAATTTAAAACTATTAGGCTTTTGGGATAACGGTGCTAGACATATTAGCACAAATCGATCATTTATAAATGATGAAAACTCCTGTACTGATCTTAAAATTAGAACGACTCCTAGCGAATTACATATAAATATTTTTAATAGATTAGGTTTTAAATCTTGTCCTTTAGATGTCAGAGACTTTAAAAAAGCATTATCAAATAGTGAAATAGATGCTCAAGAAAACCCTTTAACTAACTTTTGGAATTTTGGAGTTCAAAATTCTCAAAAATACCTTACTTTATCCTCTCATCTTTTTGGTTTTTGTTTATTTGTTATTAATCATTATTTTTTCAATAAATTAAATGAACTAGAAAAAAAGTTAATTTTAGAAGCATCAAAAGAAACTATAAATTACCAATACAAGTTAGCAGAAGAGGATGATAAAAAACTTATAGATATGATAAAAAAAGAAAATGTACAAATTTATGAAATGACAAATTTTGAAAAAAATAATCTACTGAGAAAAGTTAAAGATTTTCACAATAAGTTTTTTATAAAATTTCCTAATATGAATTTTAAATTATAAATTTAAAAGTATGCTTCACCAGGCTTAATTGTTGGGTCCCATTCACAATCACCAAAAGGTCCATCACCTTTGTTACTAACATAAGCAATTCTTTTATCATTAGTCTTACCTTCTAATAATGCTTTTTGTAGCCAATCCATTATATAATGATGACAATCTAACTTTCCTAAATTAGGAATACCCCACAATGGATGAAATTGATCTTCAATTACCCATAATTCTTTTTTACAAGTTAAATCTTCGTAAACCTCAACAGCGTCCTCTAATGGACATAGTGGATCAAATTCACCGGTTGCCAATAACGTTGGACATTTAACTTTATCAGCATATCCTTTGACAGTCATTTTTTCAGCCATTTTATCAAACTCTTCTTCATCATCCATGCCTGCCATATACATAAACATTTGTTTAAATCTAGGAGAAGAAACTGAAAATATAGTGTTATTTGGATTAAATGTAGCTACACCACTAGCTAATGCAGCAGGCCTATTATCATAACTTGCTAATCTCAGAGACCAATAACTACCCATACTAACGCCATAAATACCAATTTTCTTAGAGTCAATTTCTTCTCTGGTCTCTAAATAATCTATAACTGCTGCCCCTGCTCTTTCATAATTATCAGCTACAGCTCTAATTTTTTGAATATTTGAGTTACCTTGACCAGGACCGTCCATTGATATTACATGCATTCCTCTACTTACCCCAAGACTATTCATTACTCTTGGAAAATATTCTTTCGTTTGATCCATTCCAGGCACATATATAACGCAAGGTGCCTTTCTTCTGTCGGGTAATAAATGCAACAAGCATGAAATAGTTTTACCATTATCAAAGGGTACTTCCACTCTTTCAATTGGATAAGGCGCTAATGCAGATCTTCTATCTACCATCTCTTTTAATTTATTACTCAAGTAGATTTTAACAGGGTTGTCGTCAAAATAAATTGGGTGTTGGGCCATTCTATATGATTCAACTGCGTGATCGTAATGTTCTAAAGCAGTTGCTTTAAAACTATTTTTTTCAGCAGTTTTTGCTAAAGCTTCATCATGTTCAGCTTTTTTCCTCCACATTTTAGGAAGCATTCTGTAATTATGAGCTCTTGTTGGAGTTTCAGGATCGTCTCTTTCGAAATTTTGAACCCTACCCCTCATATTAAGGGCTAAATCTAACATCCATTGCTGGTTATCTCTTTTAGTTCTCATAATCAGTAACTCCTTAATTAAAATTAATATTTATATTTGGTTCTAATGCTTTACTTAAGGTTGCATGAAGGTAACAAGTCTTCTCTGACATATCTATTAACTTTTCATTATGTTCTTCACTAGCTGATCCATTCATGAATAAATGAGTGTCTAATGGTAACATCTCAATTGTTCCATCAGAATTTTCTTTGAATGTTGCATATTGTGACATTCTTAGTCCTTCTATGTTAAATTTTTGGTGATGGATATATCTGTGTGTTTGCGTTAAAAAGCAAAAGGAAATAGCGGCTCCCATTGTGTTCACTGGTGAAGGAGCAATTATACCATTAAAATCCATACTTATTACAAAATGTGTCATTCCAGGCAATCCTAAAACGGTATCTACCTCTATAATATCATCTGATGGTTTTGTAGTGCTTTTACCAACTATAGTTCTTATAATTTTATTAAAATTACTATTTTCGGAAACATTCTTCGAATTTTTTGAAATGTTATAACCGTCTACAGGTTCAACTTTTCCACTTGACACTTCACCTGTTTTTACAATCATTCTGTCGCTAAAAAAATCATTTTCACTTGGTGAAGGTTGTTTTTTATAATAATTATATGGATCTTCAGGATTATCTAAGGAACTTTCATTTAGACTTGAAAGGTTTTTTCTTCTTCCATTAGCAATTAATGAAAATGTGTTTTTTAGAGGAGTTCGCAAAGCAGTTAAAACTGGGGATAATTGAGAACATTTATTAACCAAGCTCTCAATTTTAGATTGATCTTCTGAAGTTTTAATGTCTAAATTTATTTCAGTTGGCTCTGCGTGCCCTTCTCCATCACCCTTAACAAAAGAACCAGTTAAATAATAAGAATTTTTAACTTCGCATTTAATTTCATCTATTGATAAATTTTCTTTAGATGCAGTTTTTAAAATTCTACCAACAATATCCCCATGTATAGAAGCGTTAAAAAATCCAAGAGGAAATGGTGCGAGATCAGTTCCATTTAAGTGTTTGCCTTCATCAGAAGTCAATCTCCAAGAATGGGAATTTAAATCACCTTCGTAACCGATAGTTTCTTTTTGTAAAAGAGCCATTTGACGGGTATGAGAAACGAAGGTTTTATTTAAATCATCAGAATTAGTTGTAGCGCCTTTATTAATTAAGAAACCTAAAGGGTAACCATCTTTACTTATATCTTCGTATTTCATCATAACTCCTTGTTTATATTAGAAAATCAAAGTCTACACCCCTATCTGCTTGAGTGACGTGTTCCATATAAATTTTATTATAACCTCTTCTGCGCATATTTACTTTTTTTCGTTTGAGATGTCTTTCTGCTATTTCTTCTTCTGAAATCATTAAATCAATTTTTCTTTTTGGCACATCGAGTTTTATTAGATCTCCATTTTGAACTATAGCTAAAGGACCATTTTCATAAGACTCAGGAGTTACATGAAGAATAATAGTACCTGATGCAGTGCCACTCATTCTACCATCAGAAATCCTAACCATATCTTTCACACCTTGCTTAGCTAATTTTTTAGGTATTGGTATTAAGCCTGCCTCAGGCATACCAGGCCCACCTTTGGGCCCAATACTTTTTAGAACTAGAACATCATCTTTTGTAACATCTAAATCATCTCTATCTATCCTATTAGCTAGATCTTCTAGTCCTTCAAATACAACAGCTCTACCCTCATGAATTAATAAACTTTCAGTAGCTGCAGATTGTTTAATTATAGCAGAGTTAGGTGCCAAAGTGCCCTTTAACACGGCTATACTTCCAGCATTAAATACTGGATTACTTTTGTCAGTTATTATATTTTGTGTCCATTTTGCAGAATTTTTAATCTCTTCTCCAAGAGTAGTGCCGTTAACACTTTTAGCGTCTAAATATAGGAAATCTTTTAATTCATAGAATATTCTCTGAGATCCACCTGCTTTGTAAAGATCTTCCATATAACCAGTTCCAGATGGCTTTAAATCTACAATCATTGGCAAATTTTTTGTTATTTCATCAAATTTAATTAAATCTATAGTAATACCTAATCTTCCAGCCATAGCTGTTAAGTGAACTAAACCATTAGTGGAGCCACCAATAGAGGATAAAACTATTAAAGCATTTAAAAAATTTTTTTCTGATAGATAATCTGAGGGTTTTAAATTTTCCATTGCAATTTTAACAGCAGTTTTACCGGTACTTTCTGCAATCCTTTTTCTATCTGCTGAAACAGCTGGGGCACATGCACTATTAGGGATCATTAATCCTAGGGCTTCAGTCGTTATAGCCATAGTACTTGCTGTACCCATCACACCACATGTCCCTACAGTAGGAACTACTTGATTATTAACTTCTTCGATATCTTCATCAT
>ERZ802822.2331-NODE-2331-length-10653-cov-5.924641_pt1 | contig 10653 bp, 8 predicted proteins | sample MGYA00345649_ERZ802822 | MGnify/ENA primary metagenome ERZ802822 (study PRJEB30503, sample SAMEA104212359) | marine metagenome | biome: Westerlies Biome; feature: [SRF] surface water layer (ENVO:00010504) within the epipelagic zone...; material: water... | reverse complement strand
ATCACTCATACAGCGTCTGCATAGGCAGTTGCCTGCTCCAGCGCAAGTGAAGTTGATCGATGCAATGCCCCTGCAAGAGCTCATGGCCTGCATGCGGTCGTCTTTGGCCCTGATTTCTGCCAGCAGTGAGGAAGGATTCGATTATCCCGTTCTTGAGGCGAAGGCTGAGGGCATTCCCACCATCGTCAGCGACATCCCTGTTCATCGAGAGTTTCACGAGACCTCATCCCTCTTGTTTTCCAGTGTTGATGATGGAGTTGGCTTCGCTGAGCAAGTGCGCACCCTGTTGGTTGACTCCAGTCTTTGGAGCCAGTTGTCGCGCGATGGATGGACTTTGGCGGAGCGATTGTCTGTGGATGCTCAGCAGTCGGCCATTGTTAGTCAGCTCGCCAGTTTGGTGAGATGAAGTGGAGGATTGCTCTACGCGACCGTTATTTCTTCTGAAGTGAGTAGATCGCAGATTGTTGATTGAAAAGTGACTCTGAAAGCCAATGCCATCGGCTTTGGATGAGGCCTGTTCTTGAAACTTTTTCATAAACGTAAAAAACTTTTCCTCACGATCATTATCAAAGAGCGCTTCATTCACGATCAGTTCTGCAGATGTCATCGTCCGCTGTTCAGCAAGAAGTGCTGAATAGATCGACGCTCCAAAAACATCACGAAGGTCTTTTTGGAATCGAATGGGGTGGTTAATTGCGTCCCATTCATGGATGAAACCTTTTGTTTTGTGAAGAACATACTTTTCATGCTCACGTATAGCTGAGAGGATTTTTTCAGGTTCACCGGCTGTGACAAAAGCGTTGCTCCATGGTTTCAGGTTTCCCCAGATAAGCGTGTGCCCGCGCATGGGGAGTCGCCGATCATGAGCCCAATGCAATGTGTTTGTCAGATCAGAGAGAAGCTGGTTTGCATAGTTTCCATCTTTTGCATGAGGTGTGTGTTGTGGTATCAGGGCAGGTACAGGAACGAGTGCGTGAAAGAGTTCTTCAAATGTTTGCCGGTACCGAATGGCATCTGGGCTTATGTCATCAACGAGACGAACCTGAAAAGTGCTCCCAAAACCAAAAGCATGACGACGCATTCGTATGCGCACGTCAGCTTGCTGAATAGTGCTTCCGTGCGGATCGAGTACACGAACAATCAGCGGTGCTGTTCGGTATTTTGCTATTCGTGCGTCCGCACCCTGTCTCCAGGGAGCATCTGGTTCACGGCCCTGATACCCAGCTTCCATCATGGGTAGTCGTGACATATCAAAACCAGACGGTGCTACATAAAGCCGGACATCCTCAATTTCAATGCGTTGCGGTTGGACGTCAAAACTCAGGCGAATTCTTCCTGTATTCGCAGCAAGTGATTTGGCTGCTCGAAACGGGTGAAAGTACCATCCCCATTCGCGACCAATTGTGCCTTTGTGGTAGAGCGCTGTTTGCCGAAGCGTCTCCCGGTCACCGATATGAATAAGGACTCGTCCGGGGCGTGGTTCATTTGCATTGTTGTCTGCATCAACTATTCGGCATCGAACGGCTACAAAGCCAACATCATCTTCTTTAAGTGGGGCATCAAACGTTTTTGAGAAGGCTAGTTTATTCCCCTTTTTGAGAGTCGCCGTTGACTCTGCCAGCCAAACAAAACCATCTCCCGCAGGTAATTTTTTGAAGCGACCAGTTTCTACCGCCAATGGCAATGTTTTCGGAAGACCGCTCTCGAGGACCTGAGTGAGTTCATCAGGAAGAAAAGGTAACGACTGCGCGGTGCAGTTGGTGTTACCCAATATAAAAAAGTAACCAAGAATCATCACTGCCCAGCATGAGCAATGAAGAACGGGGCGACGGATTTCATTCATCAGGTTCTTCCAGTAAGCGCGGGAACGTGTTTCTCTATCAAGTCAAAACGGATTCTTGTGGCAGCATGTGGTTTCCAAGATGGAAGCCATGGCATCTTCCCAACGTTGTGTTGTTATGGATGACTTCCGACATTCAAGGTATCATAAGAACCAACGATGCAATGCAATCAGAAATTCATGAAGGAAATGCAATGAAATATTCTCTGTTTACTCATTGGCTCGTCATGTGTCTGGTGTCAATATTTTTTTCGACAACTGGATTCGCTGAGCCGACAGATGGTGCAAATCAGCGCGAAGTCGATGAAGAAGAAAACGTTCAGCAAAGGGCCAGAGAGAAATATGCGGGAATCTGGCGGATTGAGACGATTGCTTCCAAGGGTAATACATCGGAGCCAGACAAACGAATTATCATCAATAATAAGGTAGATGGGACATGGACCTTATTTATAGATGATGAAGAGTTCAGCAGCGGTACGAATTCTTTTGGTCCTACTTGTGAGCCAAAAGAAATTGACATTTCTATTACGAGTGGGGAAGGTCAAGGAAAAGTTCTGCAGGGAATCTATGAGGTTGAAGAGTCCGTACGACGACTCTGTTTTCAAGGTGGGACCGGTTCGCGACCTGATAGTTTTGAGTCATTCTATGGTGATGAAAGTGTTGTGGTGACTTTTGTTCGTGAATAGCTGCTGACTCACGGTGTCTGGGACTCATTAATGTGTGACATAACAGTGCAAAGAAAGTACGAGAATGATTTTCAGACTAATTTTATATGTATGCTTGGTCGTTCCTTTTGTTTTGGTTGTTAAGAATACGCATGCCAAAAGCCTCGATGGATTTGACCTTATAGCTATTGAAAAACCCCGTGTGCTTGGAAAAGCAAACAGCTATCTTTCCGAAGAGCCACGGACAGTCACGTTTTCACACTGTGAAAGAAGTGCTGGTGGTCGGCACGATTATTACTCAGAGGGTGATTATTGGTGGCCTGATCCAGAGAATCCTGAAGGTCCATTCATTCGACGAGACGGTGAGACGTATCCCGAACTTTTTTTGGATCACCGCCAAGCCATGATTCGGTTGAGTGAAATCGTAGGCACGCTCACGTCGGCATATATAGTCACCAAAGATGAACAGTACGCGACACACGCAGTCAAACATCTTGAAGCCTGGTTTGTACAGAGCCGTACAAAAATGAACCCAAGTCTTCTTTATGGCCAGGCTATTCAGGGTCGTTACGAAGGTCGGAGTATTGGTGTTATCGATACGCTTCACCTTACCGAGGTAGCTCGAAGCGCAAAAATTCTTTGTTCATCACCTTCATTTCCAACCAAGTCTCAAGCAGGTGTCAGGCAATGGTTTCAAACCTATTTGACGTGGATCAATACTCACGAATACGGCATTCGTGAAAAGAATCATCCAAATAATCATGGGGTCTGCTGGTCACTTCAGGCAGCTTCTTTTGCAGATTTCGTCGGCGATGAAGAAATTCTGCAATGGATTCGAGAGCAGTTTCAATCTGTTTACCTGCAGGAAATGATGGATGATTCGGGTGGGTTCCCTGCCGAACTAGCACGAACCAAGCCCTACGGATACTCACTCTTTGTCATCGATGCTATGGCCGGAGTAGCTCAAGTTGCATCTACAGAAGGAAACAATTTATGGGCTTTTCAGTTACCAGACGGACGTGGCATGCACCGTGGAATTGAATTTATCGTTCCATATATTGAAGACAAATCATCATGGCCATATCCGAAAGACATCATGTATTGGAAGGAATGGCCCGTGCGGCACCCGAGCCTTCTTTTTGCAGGGCTTCATTATGAAGACCCCCATTATCTTCATGTCTGGAAAAACCTTGAAGCAGACCCAGAAACATTTGAAGTGAAGAGGAATCTTCCACTTCGCCATCCACTCTTATGGGTGTCAGGAAATGAAGGAGACAGTGTTTCTGGAACAGGCTTGTAAGGACAGTGTCTATGCATTTGGTTCCAGATGCTACTGAGATACTTGGAGTGGACCATCAATGTCGAGCTCAACAACAGTAGCAATATTGTGAAGAAGGGGTTCACCAACAAGAATTGTTGTCTGCTCTGGACCGGATGTAACACGAAGCTCTTTGCCATCAGCATGTTGTCGAGCAGTTGCGGTGGTATTAGTTCCAAGCGGCAGAATAAGCTTCCCATCAGCAGGCCAATCAAAGATATATAAGTATAGTCGAGTCTTTCCGTCAGGCAGTGACTTTTGTGAGCATCGTCCCCAACTGAGTTTTTCAAAAGGGCTGGCCTTTGTGCCATATATTGCTTCACCATTAGTCTTCATCCAGTCACCAATTACTTTGAGTGACGCAATACTTTCCTCTGGAACGCTTCCATCGCCCGTGGGACCAATATTTAATAAATAGTTTCCACCCTTGCTTGCGACGTCGATGAGATTTCGAATGAGCGTCTCATCAGATTTCCATGCATGATCATGTTCACTGAACCCCCATGTTGTATTCATGGTCATGCATGTTTCCCAATCGAGATCAGGGAGTCCGGTCGCTGGAATGTGCTGTTCAGGTGTGATGAAATCACCATAGGTTGGGTCCAGTTGATCTGTGACCGCATGAGTTCCCATGCCACTAAAACCCGCTTCAGGAATTCGAAAAAGTCGGTTGTTCATGATGATCTGGGGTTGCTTCTCTTTGACCCGATCCATGAGTTCAAAAGCTTTCCAGGCTCTTTCTCCTTGGAAGTCTGTTGAACTGTAGTCCCACCACACCACGTCTACTTGTCCATAATTGGACATCAGTTCATTCGCTTGTGCGTGCAGAAACTGAATATATTTTTCATGATCTCGATGGCCATTCGGATATGGCTGCCCTTTGAGTGGATAGGGCAACTCCTTCGACAAGAGATATGCATATTGATCATGATGCCAATCGATAACGGAGTGATAGAATCCGACTCGTAGCCCTTCTTTCCGGCAGGCATCAACGATCTCTTTCACAAGATCACGATGAAGTACAGAACCGGCATCAAATTCACTTACTTTTGAATCATGTAATGCAAAGCCGTCGTGGTGCTTTGTGGTAAAGACAAGGTATCGACAGCCAGCATTCTTTGCCATCTGAGCCCACTGAGTTGCAAAATCTTCTTTTGGCTTAAATAGGGGTATCGCATTCTTTGCATAGGTTGCTGTGTCGGCTTTGACACGTTGCTGTATCCACTCCATCCCGCCCTGCGTTGCGACGGGCTTGCCTTCCCAGGTGCCAGCCAATCCAGAATAAAGACCCCAGTGCACAAACATCCCAAAGCGTGCATCCCGCCACCACTGCATGCGACTATCTCTTTGTTGGGACGACTCGGTCGCAGAAGAGGGTTTGTCAGAAGCATGTCCACGAATAGAAAATGTGAGCACAATGGAAAAGAGAGTAAGTACGATGCAACGCTTGATCATAAGAGAACCTTTTTGTGGTCTAGAAGAATGCTGTACCTGACTGTTTTTTCTCATCCCAGACACAACAGATATTGTTTCTGGTCACTACTTATCGACTGATTTTTTCAATGGTCGGAAACCCGACTGCTTTGCGGCCTTGGGCATTGATGCGAGTAAGAAGTCCCCTCGTATTTCATAGTCATAGCTATAGGTTAACAGACGGTATGGCACGTTTGACTTATGCCGAAAAGACCATTTTTATACAGTTCGTCCTCCATATGCGGAAACACCTCAAACACATCGTGTGTCTCATTCACATCTTCAGCCGCGTGAAATAGTTGTTTACCCTTGCGGAATATCCTGTATGACTTTTTGAACCCAGTTCCTTACACGATCACGATAGCTACTTGGGCGGTGCATCCATAAATCAGTGTGTGAATGCAGGTAAGGCCCCTCCGGGATATTGAATATGCTGTGCACTGGAACATCAAGGAACGTAAAGTCAGCAAGCTCAAGGTATTCAGCAAGGAATTCTTTACGAACTGCTGTTGCATGCTGCCCACATACAAGGACAGGTCTTCCTTGTAATCGTGAGAGACGGTGAAGAGCCGATTGGCGGTCACTGTGTGGGTATGGCCATTTTCTCACGCCATCAAAATGATCGTGAGTGATGACAGCCTTCCAGAGCCCTGCAATTTCATCGTCAGCAAGCCCGATGTAACTCGTTGCAATTGCACCACGAGAGAATCCACAGATCAGCAGGTTGTCGAGATCACCACCAAACTCTTCACAGATGCGACTAATATTTTGTTTGCAGTATTGAACAGTTGCCTCCCGGTTGCCCCACCATGTAACAGCATTGTGGTTTTTATCCATGGCGATATAGGGCATGACAATCCAGATAAACTGAGTGCCGCCGCTGATTCCATAACCAAGGTTGGCGTCTTTTACTTCGCCACTTCCCTTACTTGGGGGAAACTTGTTTCCAGTGAATTCAACAAGAACCGGATATTTTTCCTCAGGGATCCATTTTCGCGGCAGATAGAGCGAGTGATAGACATCCGTGCCACGATATTCAGGAGCCTGCTGCCAGACGCGTTTTCCTGCTGTCGGTGCATTAAAACTCATCGGTGGTGTTACAAGATCAGCTGCATGAATTCCTGTACCCAGAGCAGCTGTAGCAACAAAAAACACGGTTCGCAGGATCATGTCAGATTGATTCGGTCCGTTAGCAATTGAGATATCGGATTTCGAGTGTATCGTCCTTTTGACTCCCTTTGAATCGGAAGTACCATCTTAGGGCAGGCTGCATGTCTTACTTCCTGCAAGAACAGGTTGAAAATCGAGAGAAGCAGCTGCTCTTTTTGATGAGGAAAATTTTTTCTATGTGTGCTCGAAAACAACGTCGATCGATGGCTGAAAAGGCTGATAAGTACAAATGTTATCTGAAGTCAGTTCAATCACCCGAGCATGAAGTTGAATTTTTTGATAAAGCATTCAAGGATGAGTTTCATCGTAAGCCAACCACATTGCGTGAAGATTTTTGTGGCACCTTCTCAGTGTGTTGTGAATGGGTGAAGCTTGGCAGACAACGTACGGCACTCGGTGTCGACCTCGATCCAGAGCCATTGGCATGGGGGGAGAAACACATTCTTTCGAAGCTGCAACCGGCGCAGGCTTCACGGGTCCGCATCCTTGAAAAAGATGTTCGTGAAAAAACCCGGCCAGCTGCCGACGTTCTAGCCGCACAAAACTTTTCTTTCTGGCTATTCAAGACTCGTAAAGAATTATTGGAATATTTCCGTATTGCCAGATCCAACATGAGTCGGCAGAGCATCATGGTGATGGATATGATGGGAGGTGGTGACTGCTATGCAGAAAATACAGTTGAAAAGAAAGTTGTGAAAAAAGGAAAAAAGGGTTTTAGCTATCACTGGAAACAGGTGCAGTTTAATCCGGTCACACACGAGGCTGATTTCTCAATTTCATTTAAATTCGGCGATGGCAGCAAATTGCAGGATGCCTTTCAATACAACTGGAGATTCTGGACGATTGCGGAGGTTCGAGAACTCCTCGAAGAAGCCGGTTTCAAGAAGTCATATGTCTACTGGGAAGAAGAAGACGAAGATGGCGAAGATACTGGTGAGTGGATCAAAGCCGAACAGGCCGAAAGCTATCCGAGTTGGTTGTGCTATATCGTTGCTGTAAAGTAGATTTCTGGAAGCGGTAGACGTCTTTTTTTCTGCCTTCATAGAGGCGAACCTCCTGTAGAGAATTAGCATGTCTGCAATCATGGAGGGTGCTCTTCATCGGAATCTATGAGTGATCATCTCTTGATAGAACCAGTGGGAAAATACGTTTCCAAGTGGGGTGAAGGACCACGGTTTTGGAATAACGCACTGTTTTATGTCGATATTGAAGGCCACGGGATTATTCGGCTCTGCCTCGATTCACAAAAAGAGGATATATGGGACGTTGGTGAACGAATTGGGGCAGTTGCACCAACACACAATGGAGGTTTGGTATGTGCTGGAGATTCAGGAATATTCAGCTTCCGGCTACAGAGTGGTGAGAAGAAGGTTCTTGCCGATCCTGAATCTGACAAAAGACCAGAGAATCGATTTAATGACGGCTTGTGTGACCCTTCAGGGAGGTTTTGGGCTGGCACGATCAGTACCACAAAGCAGGTGGGCAATGCATCACTTTATATGTTTGATCGTGAGGGGCAGTTGCACAAAAAGATTCCTCGTGTGACCAACTCGAATGGAATCTGTTGGAGTGCTGATGCGTCTTTGATGTATTACATAGATACGCCGACCAAGAAGGTTATGGCATATCCATTTGAGAACGAAACGGGAAATCTGGGCGTTCCAAAAGTTGTTATCGATACTCAATCAGCAGACGTCGAGGGGTCGCCAGATGGCATGGCAATCGATGTTGATGGAAATCTTTGGATTGCAATGTGTCACGGAGGTGCCGTGATTCAAGTTGAGACGCAAACGGGAAAGGTAGTAAAGAAGATTTCTTTCCCGTGTGTTGAAACAACCGCCTGTACGTTCGGCGGTGCTCATTATGACAGACTCTTTGTAACAACCGGACTTCACAAGACTCTGAGTGAGCCTGATGCAGGAAAAGTATTTGTTGTTGACGGTCTTTCGACACATGGCTTTCCGGTGGTTCCTTATAGGGGAAACATTTGATGGCACCGTATTTCAGGTAAACCTGAGGGAGACGTAGGAGTCGTATACCAATGAGATACATACTATTTGTGTACTCGCTGCTCTTATTTGCCCACGCATCAAGTAGCACCGCACATGAACTCACACTTGAAACGATACCTGGACGCGGGTGCTGGGTTGACCCCCGGGTGAATCAGAACCGTCTTGAAAACTTTCGAGTCACGGTATGGTTTGAACAGCAGTTACTCGGTGACGGCCTTGCGTATCAGCGGTGGATGGCGTCGTTGCATGATACAGGACGTCGCGCTCTTCGGGTCGATGTTCGAAACGTACTAAAAGCGGCCAGTCAATTGGCTGTCGAAAAGGCTGGTCCGGCTCTCAACGCGCTCAAAGCATCTGACGTCATTCAAGACGTTACCTATCATTGGATTGTGAATGGTTTTACCTGTACGACAGACAAGAATGGCGTCGAGGCAATCCAGAAAATTCCAGGTGTGCGATGTCTTTTCTTTGTCGGTCCTGTCCGCAAGAGAAATGCTCTGATTATAAAAGATGTGCAACCAGAACACGAAGATGAACCGGTACCATTTCAGTCAGATGACGTGTCCCCTGCGTGGTATATCAAAGCACTCCGTGCTGATAAGGCTTGGAGTTTATATAACGCAACAGGGGCAGGCGTGCTGAATGTCATTCATGATGGCAACTTTGTCGTATCACCGACTATTCTTTCAACCCGATATCGGAATCAACAGGAACAAGCCAATGGACTCGATGATGACGGCAATGGTCTCATTGATGATCTGCATGGCTTTGACTTTGACCGTGAAACTGGTGATTTGCTTCGACGCGGATCAGATGACATAAATACAATTGATAGAAAACTTCTCCATGGTCATCAGTGTGCTGCCATTATCTGTGGTCGAGTAGCCGGAACCCCTTCTCGACAGTTTGGTATTGCACCGGATGCTCGATGGGCGGGTGTGCTTGCAGGTCAATGTTTTGAACAAGCGTTAGAGTGGGCAATCGAACACGATGCTGACACGTATAGCATGAGCTTCTCCCGAGCAAATCTAGGTGAGTATCGATCACACTGGAGAAAAGCGTGTGAGCATGCTTCACTTTGCGGTGTTCATCTTGTGTCGGGTGCAGGAAATTACGCGTCCGAGGAATCACCTCAGTACAAACCAGTTCCATCGCAAATGCCCATTCCACAAGACATTCCTTTTGCGGTGTTTGCTGCTGCAGGTGTGCAGCGTGATTTATCAAGAACACCATTTTCCAGTCAGGGGCCGGTAGAGTGGAAGACGCATCACTATCAAGATGGGCGAGTGAAGAAGCCAGAGGTTGCAGCTTTTAATTTTCGGTTGCCATCCATTCAGCCCAACGGTCGTGTATTCAATCAAGCAGCAAGTGGAAATTCATTTGCTGGGCCAATGCTCTGCGGAACGATTGCACTCATGCTTTCTGCCGATCCGGATCTGCATCCATGGGAAACACGACAGATTCTTATCGATACAGCACGTGATATTGCCGACGAGGGCTACGACTACCAAACGGGGCACGGCTTAATCGATGCAGAGGAAGCAGTTGCAGTCGTAGTTGAGGGAGCGAAGAAGGGGGCGAGACATGCTGAATAAAAGAAACTGGGTGATCGAGTCTTCAGTGTCTATCACACGAGGAAATGAGAGGAAATTCCAGTGCGTTTACTATGTCCTGTGATGATGTTTTTCGTTCTCTGTTTTGCAGGAGTACGACAGGTTGATGCTGATCAGCCACATCTTGTTTTCCTGATAGCGGAGAAAGAGTATCAAACAGAAAAGACCCTGCCAGAATTTTGTGAGCAGTATGTTCATCACGGAAGGGTAAGCTTTGTCTACGCAGATCCACATGAGCCCAACAAATTAATTGGTAGTGAGGCAGTTGATACTGCAGATCTCTTGTTTGTGAGTGTTCGCCGAAGGACATTACCACCACAACAACTCAATAGAATTCGTCGTTATGTTGAATCTGGCAAGCCGGTCATTGGTATACGTACGGCGAGTCATGCTTTCTGTTTACGGAAGCAAGAACCAGAAGATGGCTTTGCTGCATGGCCACAATTCGACAAAACGGTGTTTGGTGGAAACTACACACATCATTACAAGAACTCACTCATCGCGACAATCCAGAGAGTGAATCCATCCTCTACCCCAGCAGAATCACTCTTCTCTGGCATCA
>ERZ802822.2327-NODE-2327-length-10663-cov-8.603911_pt1 | contig 10663 bp, 11 predicted proteins | sample MGYA00345649_ERZ802822 | MGnify/ENA primary metagenome ERZ802822 (study PRJEB30503, sample SAMEA104212359) | marine metagenome | biome: Westerlies Biome; feature: [SRF] surface water layer (ENVO:00010504) within the epipelagic zone...; material: water... | reverse complement strand
GTAGGCGGTTTTAGAGCCCACAGCGGTGATCCAATCACGGACTTTCTTGGCGATAAACTCTAGCGTGTTTTAAGCGCTATCCTGCATGATTCTCAGAAACATATTCTTAAATATCAGATTTTTATTTCCACGTTCTTCAGTCGCTTTCTGCCTTTCCTGTTACTCATACTTTTCATTTCTTGGAAATTCCAATCCCGATCAGACGCTGTATCATCGTCATCAGGCGCGGCAATTTTATCTCCATACTTCTTGGACCGTCTCTGTACGACTGCATCAGACGCTGCGCCGAACAAATTGGCGCTCTCTAATTGGTATTCTCCCAATATCCCAAGATTATCAAAGAGTTCTGTGAAGTTATTTTCATAAAGATATATTCTAATCGATTCAGGATCCAATGCCTCAATGGGTTTGCCTCCTTTGATTTTATAGTGTTTCTTGTGTGCGGCCTCTTTGCTTTTATAAAATTTCTTAGATTGTTTGTTGAATTCCTTTGTGACTTCTTCGTTGAATTTATCGATTTCCTTCTCGTATCTGGGGGCTGTCTCGACTTTCATATATGTGATTTCGGATGCAAGCTCGTTCAGTTTTTCAATCACTTTTTGAATATCTTCAGACGAAACTGCCTGAGCTTTAATGGCGTTCCAATCGAATTGAACATTGAGTAGATTTTGATAATTGGATTTGGATGATTTGGCTTTCTTATCCTGTACGTTCCTAATGTCACTGACTTTTAATACGCCCTCTTCACTCACAATATTAACCAGTTCACTAAATTCCTCATCATTGAGAAGGGTTGCTTGATAAAGAGTTGTCCACGCACTTACCGTTTCAAATACCTTGGAATTCTGTTTGATCCGGTCATCCTGAGCGATACTGATTAGCTTGCTTGCTTTGCTGGGAGATATATCAGTCTGATCGAGAATTTGTTTCATTTCATCAGCGCCAAATCCAAACTCAACGTCTGCTTGGTTCAGTAGCTCTGAAACCTTACGCCAGCTGCCAGTTTGATCATTTAGTTCCGATTGAATCTCTTCGATTAAAGTGGCTACTGAAACTGTATTGCTAGGATTCATCAGATTTCTCCCAGTTGTGCACTAGGGATTTTAATCAAAAATTGCAAAAAAAGAAGTCTGTTTCCAATGGAAATGAAATAAAAAAGTGCATGCAGCAGGAAAAGATCCCCATCATATCAGCACCACACAAAGATATATTGTCAACGCCAGACCAAAACTACACCGAACGCCGGAGAGAAAGTGCACCATTTGGCTGGATCTGGCCGGAGTAAAACTGCGCCAGCTTGTTGGGTTTAGGTTTGTCCATGGGCCCGCACGGCGGAGTGCCCCCACAAAGCAACGAAGCTTTGCGGGCTTGTGGACAAACCGGGGTGCGGTGTTTGCGCTTCAGGCCTTGCGCGATTGTCGGCTGTGTTTGAGGCGGTAGCTCTCGCCGTTCATTTCCAAGATGTGGACGTGGTGGGTCAGTCGGTCGAGAAGCGCGCCTGTGAGGCGTTCGGAGCCGAAGGTACTGGTCCATTCATCGAACGGCAGATTAGACGTTACGATGGTTGATCCGCGCTCGTAGCGTTGTGAGAAGACCTCAAACAGCAGTTCAGCACCGGTTGGCGACAGGGGCACATATCCAAGCTCATCGATGATCAGCAGGCTGTATCTGCTCAGTTGCTTCTGCAGACGCAGCAGGCGCTTCTCATCCCGGGCTTCGAGGAGTTCATGGACCAAAGCCGATGCGGTGATGAAGCCGACAGCCAGACCCTTCTGACAGGCTGCCAGCCCAAGGCCGAGAGCGACATGCGTCTTGCCGGTCCCGCTGTTTCCCACGGCGATGACGTTCTCGTTGCGGGTGATGTAATCACAGCGCGCCAGCTCCATTACCAGCATCTTGTTCAACGAGGGCATGGCCTTGAAGTCGAAGCTGTCGAGACTTTTGGTGGCGGGGAACTTCGCAGCCTTGATCCGCCGTTCCACCATACGCCGTTCCCGGTCGATGAGCTCCAGTTCGGCGAGGCGCAAAAGGTAGCGGGAATGATCGACACCTTCTGCCGCGCATTGTTTGGCAACTTTGTCATACTCTCGCAGGAAAGTCGGCAGACGCAGGCTCTTCAGATGATGGGCCAGCAACAGTTGGGGCGTGTCTGTCATGACTGGCCTCCTGACAGAAGCGCCATGTAATCGCCGGGGGATGTGACCGCGACATGGGCTTTTGGCAGATATGGGTAAACTGTCATGTCCAGCCGGGGTGGTCTGCGTTCGATCCGGCACAGAACCAAATGCTTCACGGCATCAAAGCCGATCGTGCCGCGTTCAAGAGCACTCTGTATTCCGGCCTCCACGTCCACGATCCGGAATGTCTCAAGTAGCCGTAAAACCTGAACGAACTCGCGTTTGCCCTTTTTGCCCATCCTGGCCTCCATGAGACGGCGCAGGATGAGAAAGACTTCTGGCAGTTTCCAATCAGCCAGTGGAGTCGCCTGATCGAGTGCATTGGTCTTCTGTTCGATCAGCGCCAGATAATGAAGCGGATCATAGATGTAATCCTCCTTCTCCCAAGACCGGATATGGCGGGCGATGACTTCAGCCCCGCAGGCGATCACCACCTCATGCACATAGCCCCGCACCAGAACTTCCTGATGGCCGTAGGTCGTCGGAACAGAATAATCATTACCGCGATAGCGCACGAGCGACAGGGAGCTGACCCGAACTGATTGTTTGTCGCAAGCGTCGTACGGAACAGCTGGCAAAGGCTGAAGCCGTTCCGCATCAGCCACAAATCGCTCACCAATCGTGCCTTTGTGACCGCGCAACTTATCATCCATTCGCTTGCGGCATTGTTCAGCCAGATAAGCATTGAGATCATCAAAGCTGGCAAACCGGGGCTTGGGCACCATGAAGTTGCGCCGAGTGTATCCCACCATCCCCTCGACTTTACCTTTGTCATTTCCTTTGCCCGGGCGGCCAAATCGATCCTCAAACAGATAATGGGACACCAGTTCTGAGAACACCCGGGTTCGTTTGCGTTTGCCGTCTCCCAGAATGCGGGCCACGGCAATCCGCGTGTTGTCGTACAGGATCGACACGGGTACGCCGCCGAAGAACGTGAACGCGGCGACATGTGCATCACAGAACGCCTCGGTCGTCTCGGCTGGATATGCCTTCAAAAAACACGTATCCGAATGTGGCAGGTCCATAACCAGAAAGTGGATTTTGCGTTCAACCCCGCCGATGATTGCAAGCGCCTCACCAAAGTCCGCCTGAGCATGGCCTGGTGGATGTGACAGAGGTACAAACATCTCCCGCTGACGCTGTTTTGTCGCGAAGACGTAATCCTTCACAATCGTGAGGCCCCCAGAAAAGCGATGCTCATCACGCAGTCGTTCAAATATCCGCTTCGACGTGTGTCGCTGCTTCTTGGGCACCAGTTTGTCGGTCTCAAGGATCTCATCGATAATCCCCGTATACGCGTCCAACTTTGGGCGACGGATCGCCTTGTCGCGCCGATAACCTGGTGGGATCGAAAACCTCAGCATCTTCTCAACAGTGCGACGGTTAATCCCAAAAATCCGCGCCGCTTCCCGACGGCTCATGCCATCAACAAGAACGGCGTAACGAACGCGCCCATATAATTCCACGTGCTTCAATCCCGCCCCCCGTCAAAACGAAGAGCCTAGCAGGACAGGCCTAGCAGCCTATCTGCAGCTGGATAATCCAGCCGCTACGTGGTGCAGTATTCCACCGGCGTTCTCAGTGCTCGACTCATTCATTCGACCGTTACAGACAAACCGCCAAGTCCATCAATTGTTACTACCATTAAGTCGCCTTTTGCTATTGGGCCAACGCCTGCGGGCGTGCCAGATTGTATGATATCTCCAGACGCGAGCTCAAAATACTGGCTCAGGTAAGAGATCATCTCGGGCACTTTCCAAATCATCTGGTTGAGATCACCTTCTTGCCGAGTCTCACCGTTGACTGTCAATACGAGACGCCCAGCAGCGAGATGGCCGATCGTCGAAGCCGGATAAATTGGGCCACAGGGCGCAGAACGTTCAAAGGCTTTGCCTATTTCCCACGGTCGCCCCAGTTTTTTCATTTGGCCCTGTAGGTCGCGCCGGGTCATGTCGAGAGACAACCCATAGCCATAAATGCAATCTAGCGCGTCCTCGACCGCTATGTTGGCTCCACCGGATTTCAGCGCTACGTACATCTCTGCTTCATGATGCACGTCAGAACTGTGCGGGGGATAAGGAAAGGTTCCCGATGGGTCGAGATTATTGGGATTTTTCTGAAAGAAAAAAGGTGGTTCGCGGTCTGGATCATGACCCATCTCAATTGCGTGAGCGGCATAGTTCCTGCCGATGCAGTATACTCTACGCACCGGAAACAAGGCGTCAGTCCCATCAATGGGTAGTCCAGTGATTTGTGGTGGGCTGATCACATAATTAGGCATAGATTTCTCCAGTTTCACAAAAGCTTTGAGAAAGAACTAAACCACGCCTGATAAAAAATCAATCGAAACCAATTAGAACCAATTGAGAAAATTTACACTTTTTCCTTGCAATAAGCCCCAAGAAAGCGCAGAATTTTACCAATAAAGCAAAATTGGTTGACCAATATATGACAATAGCGACGATAAAAATAGATGAATTCCGAACTCCTTGTGATACTGTAATGGCCTTGCGTGACTTCATAAAGGCTGGGGAATACAAGCCAGGTGACCGTTTGCCGGCAGAGCGAGATTTGATTGGTCGTTTAGAGATCAGCCGATCCGTACTGCGAAAGGCTTTTGATGTGCTGGAGCGCGAGGGGTGTATTTGGCGGCACGTTGGTAAAGGCACTTTCATTGCCTCGACCGAGCCAAAAAGCGGTAGCGGATCACTTGCTGAGTTAATAACTAAAGTTACTCCGATTACGCTGATGCGCTCCCGCTTATCTTTGGAGCCGGCCATCGCGCGCGAAGCTGCGATTCACGCTTCGGGAGACGCGGTTTCAAATCTGACTATGATCGGGCAGCGCACTCAGGCGGCTGATAACTGGGAAGATTACGAGCTTTTTGACGATCAATTTCATCGTGCAATCGGAATTGCGACTGATAATCCGTTGCTTTTGTCGCTATTTGACCACTTGAATGCAGTGCGGCGTGGGGTGGCCTGGAAGACTGTTGTTCGCTCGTCTGTGCGCCCTGCTTTTGATCATACAAGCTTTGCCGAACATGACCAAATTTTGGCGGCAATCGAGGCGCGTGATCCATCTGCCGCTCATGCGTCGATGCGAACACACTTAGTTTCTGTTTCAAACAGATTGTTTGGAGATGCTTAAACATGAAAAATTTTGAGGTCTGAAAGAGAGTAAAAGTCAAATTCAAACTAGGAACTATAACTGTAAAACTCTGGGAGGAGAAACATGAAGCACTTTTTGAAAAAAGCGTTGGGGACTGCAATTGCAATCCCATTGGCTATCGGATTGACCCTAAGCGTTGCGCAGGCTGATAAAATACACATTGCACTTGCCGAAACACCGTCGGACGAATTGGCGGCGTTTTTTGTGGCTCTTGATCGCGCAAAGGCAAATGGGCTCGACTATGAATGGACCGCATTCTCAGATGAAGAATTGGCAATTCAGGCAGTGCTAAGTGGTCAAATGGACATTGGTTTTGGTACGCCTTATTCCGCCATGCAGCGTTCACGCGCTCCACTTCGAATTATCTTTCAGCTATCAAAGTTGAAATTTTTTCCAGTAACGACAACCGCCTATTCATCGCTTGATGATTTGAACGGCGAGCCCATTCTTCTGCACTCACGTGGGGGTGGTACCGATTCTATTGCCAATGTGATTGAAGGTCGTATGGGTATCAAGTTTGGTAAGCGGTCTTACGTACCTGGCTCTTCAAACCGAGTAGCGGCGCTTTTAGGTGGTCGTGCGGATGCCACTATAATTGATTTGTCAAACAAAAACAAATTGATGCGCAGTGAAGCAGCTGAAAAATTTAATGTTTTGGAAATGTTTGATGTTGACGCCAGCGATGAGGCCTTGTTTGGAAATCTTGACTGGATCCAAGACAACGAAAAAGATGTTGCCATTTTTATAAATGCACTTGTGAGCACTTGGCAGGATATGCATGACGACCCCACTATCATTCGCCGTGAAACCAATCCTGACGGTCCAATCGGTCAACTGCCTGCCGAAATCTTAGCTGAACTCGATGGATTTTATGCTGATGCAGTTGCTGGTGGACTATATGATCCCAACGGCGGTGGTCGCAAAGCTGCTAAGGCTGACATGGAATGGTATTCTTCGGCCGGTCAGCTTGATGGCACCCCGGAGACGCTAAACATCGAAGATTTCTGGTATCTGGCCCCTCTTGATGCTGCGATGAAGTGATTTCATCCTAAGGCTGCCGCGCCAATTTGGTTGCGGCAGCTTCCCCTTGACAGCGAAAGCGCAACATAGATGCTTAGTCGTGCAAATCTGCTAAAAATTCTGTCGGCACTTGTCCTGTGCGGTGCTTGGGAATTAGCGGGCCGTGTTCCGGTAAGCTATGCTTTTCCTACATTTCTAGATTCCATGCAGGCCTTCTTTGAAATGATTGGTAATGGGATGATGCTTGCAGCCTACAAGGAAACGCTGCGGCCATTGGTCATTGGGATTATGATTTCAGCGGTTCTTGGTATTGGGCTGGGACTTTGGGTTGGGTTAAACAATTTTTTCGATTGGCTCTTTTCGCCAATCTTTATCGTTATGCAAGCGGCACCTTTGGCGGCCCTAATTCCCCTGTTGGTGTTGGCCTATGGCATTGGATTGACTTCAAAGGTTCTTGTGGTCTGTATTATGGCTATGCCTGTAATTGTTTTGAACACTAGTGGCGCAGTCCGAAACACACCTGAGTCATTCAAAGAAATGGGTAAGTCTTTTCTCGCCTCGCGGACATCGGTCCTGTTGCGTATTGTAATCCCAGCTGCTTCACCTGTCATCTTTGCAGGCCTGCGCCTTGGCATTTCAGCGGGTTTTATTGGTGCCATCTTGGCGGAGCTTAAAATCACTCCAACCGGGGTTGGTGATATTATTACTTACAGCCGTTCTATTGCGGATTACCCAAGCATGTATGCGGCTATCTTCTCAATTATTCTTCTTGCAGTGCTTTTCTTGAACTTGCTCGAAAAGATTGAAACTATCCTCTTTAAAGGAAATCAACGTGGCTATGTCTCAGATTAAAGAAGCTCCAAATCACATTGAGGTGGTAGGTTCCGACAGCGCTGTTTCGGTTCGCAACATCACGAAAAACTATGGTGAAGTTGAAGCGCTTCGAGATATGTCGCTAGAATTTCCTCGCGGTCAGCTGACGTCACTTTTGGGTCCATCGGGCTGTGGTAAGACAACACTTTTGAAGATTATCGCTGGACTTCTCCTACCCACATCCGGCTACGTAGAAGTTAACGGAAAAACCGTACAAGGGCCCGGACCTGATAGAGCTTTTGTTTTCCAAGATTTTGCACTGCTGCCTTGGGCTACTGTACTCAATAATGTGGCATTCGGCTTGGAAATGCGCGGCGTTGCAAAGTCAGAACGAGAAGCCATTGCAGAAAAGTACATTGGTGATGTTGGACTCTCGGGCTTTGAACATAGCTATCCTCACGAGCTCTCGGGCGGTATGCGCCAACGTGTCGGCCTCGCACGTGCTTTGTCTGTAGACGCGGATGATTTGCTGATGGATGAACCCTTTTCGGCAGTCGATGAACAGACACGGCGTAAGTTTCAAGAAGACTTGCTGAACCTTGTACAAAACGAAAATAAAACATTTATTTTTGTGACCCATTCGATCGAAGAAGCGGTCTATGTCTCTGACCAGATTGCAATCCTGCTGCCGCGTCCAAGTCGCGTTTCAGAAATCATTCGACCATCAAGCTTCCGGAACAAGGGCGTCGATAACATTCGTAGGGACCCTGAGTATTTAGATATCGTAGATGATATCTGGTCTTCGCTGCGTACTTATGTCGAATAGGGGATAAATATGCATTTGTTTGGTTATAGGCTACCTGGTATGTCATCATTGATCCTTTGGGGACTGTTGTGGGAAATCGTCGGACGCGCTGACCTTACGTTTTTTGTGCCGCCCCTTAGCGAGGTTTTAGCAACTTTGTTTGCAATCATAGGAACGCCCGCCTTTAAAAAGGCATTGGCGGAAACCGCCTATGCCTTCTCCCTTGGTGTGTTCTTTGCCGTTGTGATCGGAATTATTGTTGGTATCTTGATGGGTAAGAACCGGCTCTTGGATGAGCTGCTTCTGCCTTGGGTTAATGTCTTTCTTAGCGCACCACTTACTGCGCTAGTTCCCGTGCTCATGGTGCTATTCGGCTTTGGAATGAAGTCGATTGTTATCACGACTGCGCTTTTCGCAGTTTGGATTATAATTTTGAATTCCAGAGCGGGTGTGAAACAGATCAACCGCTCTTTGATCGAAATGGCGAATAGTTTTGGCGCGTCTCCAATGGACGCCTTTTTCAAAATTTACTTCTGGGCCGCGTTACCCGAGATTTTGGGAGGTGTGCGCATTGGTATAATCCGGGCTGTTAAAGGGGTCATTATAGGTCAGCTTCTTATCTCAATCGTTGGTTTTGGGGCTTTGTTCGAATTATACTCTGCCAACTTTTTAATGGGACACTTCTGGGCCGTTCTGATTGTTTTATTTGCACTCGCATTCACTATTTCAGAGTTTTTGGCCTATCTGGAGCGTCGCGTGTCTTATTACGCTGCAAAACGGTGATAAGATGTTGTTGTACTGTCGGGGTGACTGATTGTCTGTTTGAAACAGAGGCGGCCTACCCGCCCCAGTACTGGAGCCGATGGAACTATCAACTAAAATGTCGAAAATTAGGAAAATCAAATGAGATTCTTAGTCGGTCAAGTCACTGGTGGCAGTGCAGTTTTTTTGGTTTCTGGGCATAATGCGATCAACCTGACAGAACGAGACCCGTCTATTGGCTCGGATTTAATGGGCATTATTATGGCTGGGATGAACTCAACTGATATCGAAAGTCGAGCGGCGGGGGCGACAGCTGTGCCCCTAGCATCCATCAAGCCCGCATTGCCAATTATATCACCGGGAATGATTATGTGCCTAGGCTTGAACTATGTCGATCATATTAAAGAGGGCGGGTATGATATTCCGGAATATCCCGTATTTTTTATGCGGGGCAATAAATCTTTAATGCCGGCAGGCGCACCTATGATCCGTCCCTTGTGCTCCGAGCAGTTAGATTATGAAGCTGAGTTAATGATCATCATTGGGAAAGGCGGAAAACGCATTTCCGAGTCTGACGCTTTGAACCATGTTTTTGGATACACCATATTCAACGATGGATCTGTGCGCGAATACCAACGCAAGACCCACCAGTGGACTGCTGGCAAAAACTTTGATTCAACCGGTGCTATCGGCCCAATTGTTGTAACCTCTGATGAATTGCCGGCAGGCGGCGAAGGTTTAAAAATTGAAAGCCGTGTCGGGGATGAAATTTTACAAAGCGCCTCGACATCGGATATGATGTGGTCGGTTGCACGTACGATTGCGGCAATATCAGAATTTGCAACTCTGTCATCTGGTGATTTGATAGCTATGGGCACACCCCCTGGCGTTGGTCACGCTAAAAACCCACCACGTTGGTTGCTTGATGGCGAAACTATAGAGGTAGAAATTGAGGGTATTGGTATTTGCGCCAATCCTATTGTGGATGAAATCGATGGGTAAATATGGCTTTATTGCACAAACCGGCACCGCCGAAGGCGGGCACCGGCGGCGTGGATGTCGCCGCGGACTCCGGCGCGATCGTCGCGACGCGCTGCGCCTACGAGGGCAGCGGTATCGTCAAGCAGATGAGCGAGGAGAAGATCGTCTCGCAGTTGCGGAAGGACGTCTCCGCGGCGTTCGGGTAAGACACGCACTAGCCTTCCTGCGTGAGAGCGCTTTTGTAGCGCCAGCCACAGCAGCGCACACAGCTCCGTCAGGGCTGCCCGAACTAACAAGGACTCCTCGACGGTGATCTCTCAGCTCGGCGCGACCGCGACGGGAGCCACGTGGACCTCATGCTCCCCTGACTTTGGGGCGCGCGCCGTCGCCGACCGCGACTTCGCGAGCAAGACGTACATCAACGGGTACGACGACCCGGAGATCATCGCCGGGGCGGGTACGATGGGCCTGGAGCTCGTGGATCAGGCGCCGGACGCGGACGCGTACGACTACATCATGGTGCCGTGCGGCGGCGCGGGACTGCTGGCCGGTGTGGCGTTGGCGTCGAAGACGCTGCGGCCCGCGACGCGCGTGATTGGCGTCGAGCCGCGGAACTGTGCGTCGTTTACGGCGGCATTGGAGGCCGGAGAGCCGGTACCCGCCCCCACCACCTCCACCCTAGCGGATGGTCTCGCGGTGCCCACGGTCGGAGGCAACGCCTTCGAGGTCGCTCGCGCGCACACGGACGAGGTGGTCATCGTCGAAGAAAGCGACGTGGCTTTGTCGGTCCTCCGTTTGTTGGAAAATGAAAAAGTCATTGTGGAAGGCGGCGGCGCCACCGGTTTAGCCGCTATTTTACCCGGCGGGCCGATGCACAAGGAGGTCCAGGGGAAACGCGTCGCGGTGCCACTTTGTGGCGGTAATATCGATGTGA
>ERZ802822.2326-NODE-2326-length-10664-cov-8.239917_pt1 | contig 10664 bp, 8 predicted proteins | sample MGYA00345649_ERZ802822 | MGnify/ENA primary metagenome ERZ802822 (study PRJEB30503, sample SAMEA104212359) | marine metagenome | biome: Westerlies Biome; feature: [SRF] surface water layer (ENVO:00010504) within the epipelagic zone...; material: water... | reverse complement strand
TAATACAAAAATATAAATTTTAAAGTTTTAATTTTTAAGAAAAAAAAATCCTCAAAAAATGAGGATTTTAAAGTTTTAATTTTCATCTTTTTTCTTTGATTTCTTTTCCTTGACTTTTTCTTCTTCTAATGGTTCTTCATTTGAATCATTATGAGTTTGCAAGTGAGAAACAACAACCCTTTTAAACTCTTTACTAAACTCAATAACTTTGAATTCAGCAGATTCTCCTTGTTCTAATTTTGATCCATCTTTTTTCTCTAAATGTCTAGAAGGAGAGAAAGCAGAAATATCTTCATTAAAATTAATAATAGCTCCTTTTTCAATTATTTCAGAAACTTCAGATTTATGAAGAGTGTCTACAGCAAAATCTTTTTCATAGACATCCCAAGGGTTTGGCTTAGTTTGTTTATGCCCCAAACTTAGTTTTCTTCCTTCGACATCTAAATCAAGTATAACAACTTCAATCTTATCATTTAAAGCTAAGAATTCTGAAGGATGCTTTATTTTCTTTGTCCAAGAAAGATCAGAAATGTAAATTAATCCATCAATACCTTCTTCAAGCTCAATAAATACTCCAAAGTTTGTAAAGTTTCTAACAGATCCTGTGTGTTTAGACCCAATAGGAAATTTCTTTGTAATATCTGTCCATGGATCTTCAGATAATTGTTTTATACCAAGAGACATTTTTCTTGACTCTCTATCAAGATTTATAACAACAGCCTCAACCTCATCTCCAACATTAACAAAATCCTGAGCACTTCTTAGGTGAGTAGACCAAGACATTTCAGAGACATGGACTAAGCCCTCAATTCCTTGATCAACTTCAATAAAAGCTCCATAATCAGCGATAACGACAACTTTACCAGTTATTCTTGAACCTTCAGTAACGTCATCACCTAGTTTCTCCCATGGATGTTGAGTTAATTGTTTAAGTCCAAGCTGAATCTTTGATTTATCATCATCAAAATCTAAGATTACTACTTTAATAGTCTGATCAAGTTCAAGAATTTCACTTGGATGGTTAATTCTATTCCAAGATAAGTCAGTAATGTGAATAAGACCATCTACACCACCTAAATCGATAAATACACCGTAAGATGTCATATTTTTAACAGTCCCCTCTAAAACCTGTCCTTTTTCAAGTTGACTTATAATTCCCTTTTTCTGTTCTTCAATATCTGCTTCTATAAGAGCTTTATGGGATACTACAACATTTTTAAATTCATGGTTAATTTTAACAACCTTAAAGTCCATGTTTTTATTAGTATACTGATCATAGTCTCTAATGGGTTTAACATCAATTTGAGATCCAGGCAAGAAAGCTTCTATTCCAAAAACGTCAACAATCATTCCACCCTTAGTTCTGCATTTTACAAATCCTTGGACAATATCACCTTTATCATGGGCTTCATTAACTCTATCCCAAGCTTTAATTACTCTTGCTTTTCTATGAGATAAAACTAGTTGTCCAGATTTATCTTCTCTAGTATCAACTATAACTTCTACTTTATCACCAACTTTAAGATCAGGATTATATCTAAATTCATTTTTTGATATTACTCCTTCTGATTTTGCATTAATGTCAATTATAATATCCTTATCTGTTAAATTGATAACTTCTCCTTCAATTATATTGTCATCTGAGGTGTCAACAAAATTTTTCTCTACAAGTTTTTCAAATTCTTTGATTTGCTTTACGTCAAGTTCGTCAATTCCTTCTTTATATTGATGCCAATTAAAATTATTTAAAAAATCATCTTGAGGGTTAGCTTCTTTCTTAGCTTTTTTTGGAGTAGCCTTTACAGGTTTTTCAGTTTCCTCAATGTTAGTGTTAGCAGTATTGTCTTCGCTCATAGGGCGCAAAAATATAATTAATTAAGTTATTGACAAAGTTAAGATCAGTTTTTTATCTACCTAGAATTAATTTTTTGAAGTATTTTATTAAAAACTTGATTAATATTAAGGTAAGTCACATCAATTTCATATGCATCATCAGCTTTTTTAAGGGGTGCTATTTTTCTTGTAGAATCAGTGTTATCCCTATTTTTTATTTCTTTTTCAATAGATTCTAATTTTACTGATTTATCATTAATTTGTTTTAGTCGTCTTTCTGCTCTTACCTTAGAATCTGCAAATAAAAAAAATTTAAAATCAGCATCAGGAAAAACTACAGTTCCTATATCTCTTCCATCAATAACCAGAGAGTTAGATTTAGCAGAATTTCTTAATTGTTTATAAACAAAATTTCTAATTTCAGATTTCTTAGCATAACTACTAACTTTTATTGACACTCTGTAACCCCTAATTTTCTCAGACACATCTTCATTATTTAAAGAAATAATTAAATTATTGTCTTTATAAACCTGTTTTATAAGAATTTCATCAAGTATAGTTTGAGGTATGTCCTCTTTTGAATTAATATTGTTTTGAATAAGATAAAGTGTAAGAGCCCTGTAATATGCACCAGAATCTCTATAGTTAAAGTTTAATTCTTTAGCTATTTTTTTAGCTTGAGTACTCTTGCCTGTTGAAGCTTCTCCATCTATAGCTATAATCACTGGATTCAAATCAAATTAATTTAGAGTTTATAACTTTTCTATTTGTCAATGCATTAGTTATAACCTCTGCCATTGAGTTAACATAAATAAATTTTAATCCTTTAAGATATTTTATGTTTATTACATCAATATCTTTTTTATTGTAGGAGCTTAAAATTATTTCTTTAATATTAGCTCTTTTAGCAGCTAATATCTTTTCCTTTATACCTCCAACAGGTAATACTTTTCCTCTTAAAGTTATTTCACCTGTCATAGCTATATTCTTTTTAACTCTTTTTTGAGTAAACAGTGATACAAGTGATGTTAAGATTGTTATACCAGCACTAGGGCCATCCTTTGGGGTTGCACCTTCTGGCACGTGAATATGTATATTATACTTTGAATAATCTACTTTCTTATTGATTCCAAGAAGAGAGGAATTTGATTTAATAAATTCTAGAGCTATCGTAGCTGACTCTTTCATTATTTTACCAAGATTTCCTGTTATAGACATAGTTCCTTTTCCTTCAGAAATAGATGATTCGATAAATAAGATTTCACCACCAACTGAAGTCCAAGCTAATCCAGTAACTACACCAGCAACAAGATTATTCTCATATTTATCTCTAAAAAATTTTTTAGGACCAAGAACATTTTTTAAAAAATTAAGATCCTTAGAGTCATTAAGCTTAGAATTAGAGACAATATTTTTAGCTCTGTTTCTTATTAATTTAGCTATTTGTTTTTCAAGACTTCTAACACCTGATTCTCTAGTGTAACCACTGATTATATCTTTTAATATTTGATTATTAATTTTAAAGTCGTTAATCTTCATTCCATGTTCTGATAATTGTTTTTTAACCAGAAATTTCGAAGCAATTGAAACTTTTTCCTCCGAAGTATAACCTGAGACATTAATCAATTCCATTCTATCTAATAATGCAGGATGAAGAGAAGATAAATTATTAGCAGTTGCAATAAACATTACCTTCGAAAGATCATAACCTATTTCTAAAAAATTATCATGAAAGGAGTTATTCTGCTCTGGATCTAACAATTCCAATAAAGCAGAACTCGGATCTCCTTGAGATCCACTTGAGATTTTATCAATTTCATCTAATACAAATACCGGGTTTGAGGTACCTGATTTTCTAATACTTTGAATAATTCTACCTGGCATAGCTCCTATATATGTTTTTCTATGACCTCTAATCTCTGCTTCATCTCTCAATCCTCCTAAAGAAACTCTTACATACTCTCTGTTGATTGATTTTGCAATAGATTTACCTAGTGAAGTTTTTCCAACACCTGGAGGTCCATATAAACAAAGAATTGGAGATTTCATATCACTTCTAAGCTTTAGCACAGCTAGATACTCAATAATTCTTTTTTTAACATCCTCAAGACCAAAGTGATCTTTATCTAGAATTCTTTGAGCTTTACTTAAATCAAAATTATCTTCAGAAAACTTTTCCCAAGGTAAATCAACTAATAAATCAAGATAATTTCTTTGAACAGAATACTCAGCTACTTGAGAATTCATTCTCTTTAATTTTGACAACTCTTTTTCAAAATGAACTTTAGTTTCATCATTCCAATCCTTATTCTTAGATTTATTTATTAATTCCTGAATATCCTCTTGGTAAGAATTATCACCTAATTCTTCTTGAATTGTCTTCATTTGCTGTTGAAGATAATACTCACGTTGTTGTTGATCTAGGTCATTTTTTACCTTAGACTGAATATCATTTTTCAATGCAAGTTTTTCATATTCTACATTTAAAAACTTTAAACATTTTAAAGCTCTATCCTCAATACTTACACTTGAAAGTAAATTCTGTTTATCTTTTACTGTTATGTTCATGTTTGAACATACAAAGTTTATTAAAAAAGCAGAGCTGTGTATATTTTTAATAGCAAATGATGCTTCAGAGGGTATGTTAGGATTTTCCTTAATTATTTTAAGGGCTATATCTTTTATAGCATCAATTGTAGCAGAAAATTTACTATTAGATTTTTTTTGATTCTTATCATTAACTGAATCAATTGTAGCTTGAATATAAGGGTCAGTTTTGACAACTGATTTTATTTTAAATCTTTTCTTACCCTGAATTATAACAGTTGTATTTCCATCAGGCATTTTGAGAACTCTTAATATTTTTGCAACAGTTCCTACTCCATGAATATTCTCGATACTAGGATTTTCAACTTTAGGACTTTTTTGAGCTATAACACCAATTAGTTTATTTGATTTATTAGCATCATTAATAAGTTTGATTGATTTATCACTTCCAGCGTTTATTGGCATAACCACACCTGGAAATAAGACAGTATTTGTTAGAGGTAAAATTGACAACACATCAGGAAGAACTTCCTTTTCTAGAGCTTCTTCATCTTCAGATGTCATTAAAGGGATAAATTCAGACTCTTCTCCAAGATCGTCAAATGACATTTTGTCTATATTATTAAATATTATACTCATAAAATATCTTTTCAGTCATTTTGTCATAAACGATAAACATTTAAATATGAATATAGCCTAAACAAGAATTATATATAAATAAGTTCAAAAGCTATGCCAACTTATTTTTATCTATTCGAGGAACTCTTGTAAGAAGGATGGCTCCTAGAAAGAAGAAAAACATAAAAATAATTACAGAGAATCTAACAGTGCCGGTTATTTGTGCAGCTACTGCATAAAAAAGCATTCCAAATACTATTCCTATTTTCTCTGTAACATCATAAAAACTAAAAAAAGAGGTTGTGTCTTTAGTATCAGGAATAAACAAAGAAAATGTTGCTCTAGTAACTGGCTGTGTGCCACCCATTAATAGACCTACAAGACCCGCAACCATATAAAATTCTATTGGGTACTTAATGAAATATGCGTATAAACAAACTCCACCCCATAAAAAAATAGCAAAAGTTAAAACAATAATATTTCCAAATTTCTGAGCTAATTTTGTAAAAATATATGCTCCAGCTATGGCAACTATTTGAATAAGCAAAATACTAATTATTAGACCTGATGTTTGTTCACTTGGACTTGCCCACTCTATCTCACTTACACCAAAATATGATGCTATGTAAAGAACTGTTTGTAATGAGAATGAAAAAATAAAAAATGCTAATAAAAATCTGGTAAACCTTTTACTTGATCGAATTATTTTATATACTTTTTTTAGTTCTTTGAATCCATTCCATATAATATTTTTAGGAATTTTTACACCTTTATTTCCTTTAGGTAAGTGATAAAATGAGTATTGACTAAAGCCTAACCACCAAACACCAACAATTGCAAAAGATAATTTCATAGCATTTGTCTCAGAAGTAAATCCAAATGATTCATAATAGTTAATCATGATTAGATTTAATAGTAAAAGTGAAACACTTCCGATATATCCCATTGTAAAGCCTCTAGCACTAACCATATTAGTTTGTTTAGGATAGGTTATGTCTGTTAAATATGAATTATAGTAAACAAGGCTTCCCCAAAACCCAATTAATGCAAGGGTATAAAAAACTAGACTAATTTCAATTGTTTCTAACTCAAACCAATACAAACCTATACATGAAATAGATCCCATGTAAACAAAGAATTTCATAAATATCTTTTTATTACCAATGTAATCTGCAATTCCACTTAATAAAGGAGATAGAAAAGCAATAATTAAAAATGAAAAACCAGATACTGAACTTATTAGAGTGTCTTTATTAATTTCCATATCAAATATCATTACACTATTAGTCTCCGAAAAAATATATTGAGAATAATAAATAGGAAAAATTGCAGATGATATAACTAGAGAATAAACAGAGTTAGCCCAGTCATACCATGTCCATGCACCTATTAGTTTTTTACTACCTCTAGGATGATCGGTTTTTTTATAAAACATAAATTTAAATGATGTTCAAATTAAGCAAATAATTCAAAAGATATATATATTTGTTAAAAAAATAGATGTACAATAAAATATACTTATTTGGGATTTTATTTTTTAGCTTAACATTGCTAAATTGTCAAACTTCTACTATTAATAAGGAACCTAAAATAACTTTTAAAGTGAGTAAAACAGATAAAGATTGGAAAGAAGAGCTTTCACCTGAAGAATATGAAATTTTAAGAAATAAAGGAACTGAAAGACCTAATACAGGAATATACAATATGCATTTTGAAGAAGGTGTATATCGATGTAAAGGTTGTGGACAGGCACTTTTCAAAAGTAATAATAAATTTATGTCTGACTGTGGTTGGCCAAGCTTTGAGAGTGCATTACCAGGCGCTATAACCTACAAAAAAGATACTAGTCTAGGTATGATACGAACTGAAATTGTATGCTCTAATTGTGGTGGTCACCAAGGTCATGTGTTTGATGATGGCCCAACATCGACAGGTAAGAGGTATTGTGTAAACTCTGCAAGTATAAATTTTATAAACAATAAAAATGAGTAAAAAATATGACTTAATTGTCCTAGGAAGTGGACCTGGAGGATATGTGACTGCTATAAGAGCATCTCAATTAGGATTAAAAACCGCAATAATTGAGAAGGAAAGTCTGGGAGGAGTTTGTTTAAATTGGGGATGCATACCTACTAAGGCTTTACTTAAATCTGCACAAGTTTTTGAATATTTAAAGAAAGCTGATACTTATGGCTTAAAAATAAAGGATTTTGATAAAGATTTTGATGCAGTAGTAAAGAGAAGTAGAGATGTAGCTGATGGTATGAGTAAGGGTGTTAATTTTTTAATGAAAAAAAATAAAATTGAGGTTATAAATGGCTATGGTAAAATTAAACCAAACAAAGTTGTCTCTGTAGAAATAAATGGAGCTGAGGAAGATTTTGAAGCTGATAATATTATTATTGCAACTGGCGGCAGATCAAGAGTTATCGATTCAATTCCTCAAGATGGTAAAAAAATTATAGGTTACAGGGAAGCGATGACATTAAAAAAACAACCAAAAAAAATGATTATTGTTGGATCAGGCGCAATTGGAATTGAGTTTGCCTATTTCTATAACTCAATGGGAACTGAGGTACAAATCATAGAATATATGGATAGAATTTTACCTGTTGAAGATAAAGATATATCTAATCAACTAAACAAAACTTTTAAAAAATCGGGAATTAATATTTTAACCAACTCAGAAGTTATATCGTCTGACATAAAAGGTAAGGGTGTTAAGGTTCAAGTTAAATCTGATGGTCAAATATCCGAATATGATGCTGATATTGTGCTTTCAGCTGTAGGCTACAAAAGTAATATTGAAAATATTGGTCTAGAGGATGTTGGAATTGCAGTTGATAAAGACAAAATAATTGTTGATGAATTCTACAAGACTAATATCCCTGGGTATTTTGCGATTGGAGATGTAACTTCAGGTCAAGCCCTTGCTCATGTAGCTTCTGCAGAAGGTATTCTGTGTGTTGAAAAAATTGCAAACCATGATGTTGAACCAATAGATTATGAAAATATACCTGGTTGTACTTATTGTGCTCCTGAAGTTGCATCTGTTGGTTTAACTGAAGAAAAAGCATTAGAAAAAGGATATAGTATTAAGGTTGGTAAATTTCCATTTACTGCATCTGGTAAAGCTCAAGCATCTGGACATTCTGGTGGATTTGTCAAAGTAATATTTGATGAAAAATATGGAGAATGGTTAGGATGTCATATGATAGGTGCTGGAGTCACTGATATGATTGCTGAAGCCGTTTTAGGAAGAAAGCTTGAAACTACTGGTAAAGAAATTTTAAAATCAGTTCATCCTCATCCTACAATGAGTGAGGCATTAATGGAAGCTGTTGCTGCTGCATATGATGAAGTAATACATCTTTAGTTAATCAAACTTTCAATTCCTAACCTATAACTATCTAGGCCGAACCCGATAATTATACCATCAACTACAGGAGATAAAAAGGAATTATGTCTATACTCTTCTCTGGAAAATGTATTAGATATGTGAACCTCCACAACTTTACAATCAATTGATTTAACAGCATCTGCAATCCCAATAGAAGTGTGAGTATAAGCTGCAGCATTTAATATAATTCCATCAAATTCTTTAGATTCATGAATTTTATTAATTATTTCACCTTCAATGTTTGATTGAAAATATTCAATTACAATTTTTGGAAAAGAAGTTCTAAGTGAATCCAGATATGATTCAAAATTTTGACTACCATAAATATTGGTTTCTCTACTTCCCAGAAGATTCAGATTTGGTCCATTAATTATTGTTATTTTCATATATTATAAAGGTAATACTTAAAGAGTAACTAAAAAATTAAAATGAATTGGGATTCAGGCTTTGAAAATTTTAAAAATTATTTAAAGTTAGAACGAGGGCTTAGTGATAATTCGATTAAAAGCTATGACTATGACCTTATATTATTTAAAAAATTTTTGATTGCAAATAAAATAAATGACACTCCATTAAATTGTAAACCTGAGACTATAAAAAACTATCTATATAAAAGCTTTTCAGATAAAAAATCAAGAAGTCTAGCAAGAAGCATATCAGCTATTAAAAGTTTTTTTAATTATTTAATTTTTGAGGGGTATATCAAAGATTCTCCAATATCAAATATTGAATCACCAAAACAAGAAAAAAAACTTCCTGAAGTTTTGACAGAAGATGAAATAAAAAATTTAATTGATTCGATTAATTTAAATCAAGATTTTGGCCAAAGAAATAAAACAATAATAGAAATACTTTATGGAACTGGCATTCGAGTTAGTGAACTTGTAAATTTAAAATTATCAAATATTTTTTTTAAAGAAAACATTATTAAAGTAATTGGAAAGGGTAACAAAGAAAGGTTTGTTCCTTTGGGAGAAGTTGCATCTAGAGAGATAAAGATTTATATTAATAATCGAAATGAATTGAAGATTGATTCAAAATCTTCAGACATATTATTTCTTAATAGGTATGGCAGGGGCTTAACTAGATCTATGATTTTTAAAATAATTAGCGATGCCTGCAAAAGAATTGGTTTGGATAAGAAAATTAGTCCTCATACTTTAAGACACTCTTTTGCAACTCATCTAATTAAAAATGGTGCAGATTTAAGAAGTATTCAGTTGATTCTAGGACATGAGAGTATAACCACTACTGAGATTTACACCCATTTAGATGTTTTTCATTTAGAGGAGGTGTTGAAAAAATATCATCCAAGGAGAGATTAGTCTTGGTTAAAATTCAAAGCACAATCAATTAATGCAAGATGAGAATAAGCTTGAGGAAAATTACCCAAAAGTCTTTTAGACTTAAAATCTAGATCTTCACTATACAATCCAAGGTGGTTGCTGTATTTCAATATTTTTTTGAAATAATCTTTAGATTTTTCTTTTTCACCAATTTTATATAGACTATTTATATACCAAAATGAACAAACTGTAAAAGATGATGATGGAATTCCGAAATCATCTTTATTTTTATATCTGAATAATAGCCCATCATTCATTAAGTTTTTCTCGATTGCTTTAACTGTTTTAATATACATTGAATCATTTGCATTTATAAAATTATATGACTCCATTAGAAGTAGAGAAGCATCAAGATCATCAGACCCATATGATTGGGTAAAAGCACCAAGCTTGGAATTCCATCCGTGATTTAATATATCATTATAAATTTCAGATCTAATTAGTTTCCATTTCTCCAGATTAGAAGATTTTTTAATTAATACTGAAATTTTGATTGCTCTGTCTATAGCAACCCAACTCAATAATTTAGAAAAGGTAAAATGTTTATCCTCATTTCTAAATTCCCAGATTCCTTTATCAGGTAACTTCCAGTTATTTTTAACAATCCAAACTATAGACTTAACAATTGACCATAATTCCTCATATTCATTATTTTCAGTTGGAAATTTTTCAATTTGATAATGAATAGCATCCATAAGTATCCCATATATGTCATTTTGTTTCTGAGAATATGCGGCATTTCCAATTCTAACTGGAGAAGAATCTAAATAGCCCGAAAAATGTTTTAAAGTCTTTTCTGTTAGTATTTTTTCACCATTAATACCGTACATTATTTGAAGTTTCTCATTTTTATCTGGAATAATGTCTAAAATAAATTTTATGAAATTTTTTACTATGTTTTTATGTCCTAGCTTTGTTAT